>Ga0105164_10000748_pt1 | contig 21653 bp, 22 predicted proteins | sample VDWuncwatermetaG_FD_89674 | JGI IMG/M metagenome (GOLD analysis project Ga0105164, IMG submission 89674) | Wastewater microbial communities from Netherlands to study Microbial Dark Matter (Phase II) - VDW unchlorinated drinking water | ecosystem: Environmental > Aquatic > Freshwater > Drinking...
CGATGGGCACGCGAAAATGATTTTTGATCACCGGCAGCGCCATACTGGAAACGGTATTGCAGGCAACACAGATAAGCTTTACCTCGTGCTTAAGCAGGAACAAAATATTTTCAATTGAGAAACGGATGATCGTTTCCTTTGATTTTATGCCGTAGGGCACACGGGCAGTGTCGCCGAAATAGACGATGTCCTCAGAAGGCATCTGATTGATCAACTCTTTTACTACCGTTAACCCCCCCACTCCGGAATCAAATACGCCTATGGGCTTGTTCACTTGCGCGCCATCCTCACTAAGACCGCCTCTTGCGCGTAATTAACGACGCCGTCTGCAACGGCCTCCGCGACTTTCTGGCGGTAATAACTGTTTTTAAGTTTACATTCCTCGTCGGAATTGGATAAAAAACCGGTCTCGACCAAAACAGACGGCAGGTTTGAGCCGCGCAAGACCTGAAAACCGGCGCTTTTCACACCGATGACCCTGACACCCGTGCTGTCGTCCATGGAACGGCAGATCGACTGCGATAATTCAATGGATTCCGCGCGCGACTGGGTATAGATCATATCCCAGAGTATGGCCTTTATTGTCTGCGAACGGCCGGAAAAATAGGCCTTTTCCAGATTTAACGGCGCGCTTTTTGCCGATGAGAGCGCGCGCTTGGAATCGCTTACGCTAGGTGAGACATAATACACCTCAAAGCCGTTGAGGCTCCTGACGCGGTTGGCGTTAGCATGGATGCTGATAAAAAGATCGGCGCCGGAATTATTGGTAATCTCCACCCTTTTAGGTAAAGGGATAAATTTATCGGTGCTGCGCGTCATCACCACTTCCACGCCCTCATGAGCAAAGATCAGGCTTAGCCTTTTAGCGATGTCTAAATTTACGTCCTTCTCTCTCAATCCTGACCTGCCGATCGCCCCGGGGTCAACTCCACCGTGGCCGGCGTCAATGACTACCTTGCGCAATTTAGAACTTAATGCATAGGCCTTGGGGGCGGCTTGCGGCCGGCCGAATACAACGTCCAACACCTGCTCCCGGAATTTTTCCGGCACAGCCACGGTCCCTTGGTAGATCTCAACCGGATGGCTAAGATGCACGGGGCGTCCATCAACGAGCGCAATGGATTCACCGGCCCTGAGATTGATCCTGTGCGCGCCGTAAGCCAGGGTCATACTGCGTGTAAGCGTATCATATTCCCAGGCGATATCCTTCTGCTCGCAGATGCGCACCAGAGGATAATAAGTCACGCCGTTTATGTCAAAGGCGGCGATCTCCCCTTTTTTGGGCACTCCGGCGCAGCCGGCAAGACAGAGGATAGCAAACACCAATGCCAAATTAGCAAGGTAGAATCGCGGATATTTAGTTGTGATTTTTGACATAGATGTTGCTGTATTTCCCTTGTCGGAAAAACCGACTCCGGGAGCACTCCGCTCGCTGCTCGGCTTGTCGCCTAGCTACGCTCGCTTGAGTGCCACCAAAATTTTCCTTGTCGGAAAATTTTGGTGGAGGTGGGCGGTATCGCAACCGCCGTCCCTAAGCAGACTGATAAAAGCCGCTACATGCTTAGTCTGTCTTTTATCTTAACCCTTAAAACTTCGGCAGACAGAATTTTTAAGGGCGCAGCCTTTCACTACATCTTACTCCGGCGCAAAAAGGCGAACACGCCGAAGCCAGCCTAAATTAGCCGCTCAATTCCAACCCTTAGGCAGGCCGGATTGAGGTTCGTTCCTTAATTAAGGAACGAAACTTAACGCTGGCATAAGAGTAGGAACCGCAGCAACTGCGCGATACCTCTCTTGTGCCATTTGTGTTGCGTTTGCGTTTAGATTGTGCACGGGTTGATAACGCGGCTAACCATGCGTCCGCGGCATGCTGCTTTTACCCGACGTGCCTAAGTCGAGCCTATTCACCCCCATAAATTATCGTATATCGTTAATCGGTTACGAAACTCGTATCGGTTTTCGGTTACGTTTATCGTCCAAAAACACGTAACCGTTACCTAACTACGAAACGGGCATCGTAACCGTAACCGAGTGACGTAACCTAAGATCTTCTTCCTTTCAACGCTCTACGCATCTCAAGGTCCTGTTCCCTGCGCTTGATATCGTCGCGCTTATCGTAGAGTTTCTTTCCTTTACAAAGAGCAATCTCAATTTTGACAAAACCGCGCGGGTTAAAATATGCCTTTAAAGGAATAAGTGTCGTGCCGCCCTGCCCTGTCTGGCCCATCAATTTACTGATCTGCTTTTTGTGCAAGAGCAGCTTACGCGGCCGGACCGGGTCAACGTTTAAGTAACTCGCTTCGGCATAAGGGCTTACGTGCGCGTTAAATAAAACCACCTCACCCGCGTCCACCCGCGCAAAACTGTCATCCATGTTCATCCGGCCTGCGCGCATTGACTTGACTTCGCTGCCCTTAAGCTCAATGCCGCATTCCATGCTTTCTAAGATCGCGTAATCACGGTGGGCCTTGCGGTTTGTGGCGATAATAGTGCTCATCTTACCATAACAAAAGTAAAATATATACTTAAAAATACCGGCAGGGTGATTAGGCAAAACAAGTGGCCGAAGAAGATGCCCTGGCTGACCAGAAGGTCTTCTTTCTTATAATGCCGGATGATCACTGACAAGGAAGTCGCGGGTGGCACAGCCATCTGCATCAGCACCAGCAATCCCACTAATTCCGGCAGGTTGAGTTTGATCACCAAAACCAGGCCCAAAAGCGGCATAACGATAAGCTTCAGTGCCGAAACTAAAAATACAGCTTTTTTATCTACCCGTATGATCCTGGCCGCGGCCAAGGAGCCTCCGACAACCAGCATCGCCAAAGGCAATGTAGTCTCGCCGATCATCTGCACCGGCTTTATCACCGCGCCAGGGATAAATCTGTTCAGCCGCAAATACACCGCCAGCATCCCCAGGATGATCGCTACAACCGGCGGGCTGAATAAACTGCCCAGTTCAAATTTCTTATTTTTATGGGCGGTTAATAAATACGCTCCGAAGGAAAACATTACCAGGTTAAAACCGAGAAGAAAGAGAAAAAGAAAGACCAGCAGCGGATCCGCTTTATCTTTCGGCAAAAGGGCAGCGATCAGCACCAAAGGCAGATAGCCGGAATTCTGAAAAGCCACCAAACTCATAAACTGGGCCTTACGTTCGCGGCCTGCGACAGCGCCAGAAAAACAATACGCCAAAACCAGGCCGATCCCGGTGATCAAGATACTCAAAACCGGATACAGCCACCAGTTCGGGTACATGCTGAAACTGAATTGACTGATCAACTGGTAGAAGATGAGAAACGGCAAAGTAACCTCTATGGTCAGCCGGCTTAAAATATCCAGCCCTGCCTCGCCGAGGATATTCTTCTTCACCAGAAAATACCCGATCAACCCCAGGATAAAGATCTGCAGGGTTGCGCTACCCGTCATCCTAAACGCTTGCCAAAACATAAGTTCTCCCCTAATTTAAGCCCTATAAGTATAGCATATCGTCGCAAAAAAGCCAATTTGAATTGTATAAATTGTAGGGACAGCATATTATGCTGTCCCTACGGCAATATTGTTATTGTAGGGGCGGGTTTTAAACCCGCCCCTACAGATAAGATCGCATCTGCCTTTTTTGTTTGACATATTCACGACGCTAGGCTATACTTTAATTCATTCGCGGAGGTGGTGAAATGGCAGACACGCAGGTCTCAGAAGCCTGTGCCGTAAGGTATGAGGGTTCAACTCCCTCCCTCCGCACCAGATAAAAAAATAGGGACAGCGTCCTAGAAAATGGCGCTGTCCCCTTTTTGTCTTTTTTTTAGAGCGCAGTCCAAGCGGTACATGCCGCCTGGCTTACGGGAGCAGCTCCCGCAGCATTTGCCCTGGCCACACCGTCTGAGCCTGCGCAGAAAGAACGCACCCCGGTAATATTCGGGGATTGAGGAGTCGTATAAACAAAAAAGTCGGTGGTTGAACCTGTCCCGCCCATGTAATATCTATAACCATTCTTGGTGCAGGGCTGTGAAGCGCATCCCAACGTCGCGTCAAGGTAAGAATTCGTATATAAAACATTCAACGTGGTAGGCAAGGCGTTATTCACCGACCAGTAAGTCTGCGCGGCTACTGATATCGTTTCAATATTAGAGATCGCGGACTGCTCATTCGCGGTTAACCGGGAGCGCAGCAGGCTGGGTATGGCGATGCCTGCCAGGATAACGATAATCGCGGTTACTATCATGATCTCAACCATGCTAAAACCTTTTTTCATCTTAATGCCCTCATTTAATTTTACCTAATAAGCGCTTTGCATCTCCCGCCAGGAAATAACCTGGACATCGGCATTTATCCCTAATCCGCGTATGGCGTTCATATATTCTACTCCGTGCCCCGGAGGGTCAAAATTGATCTGCTCGTTACCGGTCATGGTCGTCGTCCCGCCCGACCAAAGCCCTCCGTCAACATTGATCACATTGCCCCCGCCGCCGTGCAGCCATATATTACCGCGCGTGTATAGACAGCCGTCTATGCTGGCGTTCCCCCCGATCTCCGCGTCGTAGATCGCGTCCCCGCCGACCACAATAAACCCCTTGACTACCTGATGTCCTCCGACAAGCGTAAAATCATCATAGATAAAAACGATATTAGGTGTACCCGTGGGATTGCTTTCCGACGGCGGATCAAACCAAAAGCTAGCGGTAGGATAAGTAGTTACGTGGGTAGTGGGATTATACCACCCTTGCGCCGCGCTCATTTGCTGCAGCTGGTCAAAACTTAGCGAAGGCAGGCCGTTATTATGTAAAGTCGAGTCGTTTTGGGCAACGCTTCCGTTCACCGGGCCGGTAACCGCCCCTCCGGAAAAAACATCGCCGTTTACAACGCAATTACTTCCTATGCTCACAGCGCCGGAGGAATAGATGCTGTTGTCATAAAATCCTACCGGGATACGCTTGATCGCTATCGCTTCTATGTCACGCCTTACTTTAATTGCCGAGGCTAAAGGAATAAAACCGGAAGCAGCGACTATGCGATTATCCCCGTTGACGGTGATGGACGCTGAATACTCGCCCGGCCCTAAAGAATCAGGCGGTATAGGAACTAGATTATTAAAGTAACCCCTTAATTGGGCAACCGCCTTATTTACCCCTGCCTCAGCCAGCCAGAATGCCTGGGTAGAATCAAAATACTTCCCGGCCACGGCTCTTTCGGAGACGCTGCGCAAAAGAAACGCGGCCGCCAGAATACTCAAAGCCGCGATTATCATATAACAGATGATCAGGGCCGCGCCGCGCCTATTCATGGGTTATGGATTCCTCACTTGCACTTGTTCGGCCAGGGAAAATGTCAGCGAACGCTGCGTTCCGCCGGAAAAAAATGTTTTGCCCGCCTGCAATTTGATTTTTTGAATACTGCTGCCCACGCTCCTGGCAGGAAATGACAAGGTTGTGATATCATTAGCTCTTACTATTACCGTACCTGCCGGATATTCGCGCTTCAACTGCCAGAATGTCTTTCCCGAGACCACGGTTCTTTCAACATAATATCTGATACCAACTGCGTCAAGCGTATTAAAAGTAATGGTGTTATTGTTATTTCCATCTAAGCCTATGGCTATCGTAGATAAACGGGCCTGCCTTATTTCTCTGCTCAACCAACTCATCGCTTGCCTGGCCTGCCGCTGAAGATTAAGCGAGGCCAGGTTGATATCATAATTGGTTGTGGAAATATTCAGCACCCCGTACATGCCGCCGATAATAAAAGCGGTGATCAAGACCGTTACCAGCATCTCGAATAAAGTAAGCCCCTTCATCGTTTTGAAATTAATGTTTCCAATGCTAAAGTCCGGGTATTTGCCTGCGCCCTGTCTTTCCAGCTGACCGTAACAATGACGTGCAAAGGATTTAAGCTATCGCTGACCCAGGTAGTTGTGATCGATTCGCTGTTTAAAACACACGGATAAGCGCACGGCGAGACGCAGCCCATTTTACTGCATATCGTAACAGAATTCCAATTCCACGCCCCAGAGGTGATCGCTGTCTGAAGAGGGCTGATGTCTCCACTTTTCATGTATTCCATTATATCTTCCATTACAGATTCGGCGTGGGTCGTGGCAACGCTCTTGTTGCGGTTGGCTGAATCAAGGAAGGCGGTGCTGACAAACATATATAATATTCCGGACATAACGAAAGCGAAGATCGCCGCCGCGATCAGCAATTCCATAAGGCTAAGCCCTTTTGAAGCACCACCTCTATTCTTCATCGCCATATTATAGAATGTTTAACTTTTTATTTCAATGATTTAGGACAGTCCATGGTTATTTTTGCGCGGCAAAAAGCGCCGATACAACGTAACAGCCGGCCGCAATTAGCACGATCGTTGCCCCCGACGCCGTGCCCCAATAATAGGAAGCGATCAAGCCGGCGACTCCGGAGAAAATACTTATAGCCATTGCCCACATCGTATAGGCGTGGATATTCCGCGCGAAGTTACGGCTGGCGGCCGCAGGCAGGACCAGGAGCGAACCGATGATCAAAATACCAACCAGGCGGATGGAGACAGTGACTACTACCGCAAGGAGTATGGCAAAACCCGTCTCAATAAGAAACGTATTCACCTTGCGGCTGCGCGCCAGCGACGGATTGACGCAGGCAAGTATCATCGCGTTGCCCAACACATACCAGTAAACTAAAACAACCGCGGCGATCAGGAAAAACCAGCCTGTTTGTTTAGGGGTAACCGCCAGGATGTCGCCGATCAGGTAACTCGTATATTTAACAAATCCGCCCTGCCTGCTTAAAATGACAATACCCAGAGCCACGATAAAAGCGAATAGTACTCCCAAAATTGTATCCATATCCGCCCGCGTGACGTTCTTTAAGAGATTAATGCTCACTGCCAACGCCACCGCCAAAATGATCATCGGCAGGGTCGGGTCGCTAAAGCCTAAAAGAACACCTATGGCTATCCCGGTGAGCGCCGAATGGCCCAACACGTCGGTAAAAAAAACCATGCGCTTATTGACCACCATCGTGCCTAAGAGCGCGAACAGCGGCGTCACCAAAATCACCGCCAAAAGCGCGTTGCGCATAAAGCTATAACCCGCCCAATCGTAAGGCAACAAACCAATCAATCTATGCCAGGCCTCAATGATTATCAATCTTATCCTCCCCTTCTGATAACAAAAGCGGCAAACAAGAAATATTCCACAAAGACGGGCCAAAGGCCATGACCAGTTTTTCGTTTAAAAGCACTTCTTCAGGCTTGCCCTGGGCGACGACTGAACGGTTTAAAAGGATCATCCGGTCTACATAAGTGGCGATCCCTGCCAGGTCATGGGTCACCAGGACGACGGAGATATCATGTCTTTGCTTTAAGCCCCTGACGATCTGATAAAACAGAGACAGGCCTTTGACATCCACCCCGCTTGCCGGCTCATCCAAAAGTAACAATTCAGGATTGGAAGTCATAGCCACGGCAAGTAAAACGCGCTGTAATTCTCCGCCGGAAAGCTCCCCGATCCTTCTATTTAATAAAGTTTCCGCCGAAAACACAGACAGTATATCTTTTGCTTTTTTCGACAGCTCCCTGCTCACCCCTGCCCAGACCGGCCGGCAGCTGATCGCCGAAACCACAAGATCTTGGACGCTGATAGGCGAGCCGATATCAAATTGCAGTTTTTGCGGGACATAACCGATTTTCGGCCTAATAGATACAGCGCCGCTTACTTGAAAAGATATCTTGCCCCGGTAAGGGATCTCCCCAAGCAGCGCCCTTAATAGAGTAGTCTTGCCTGCGCCGTTTGGCCCGACCACGCCCACGACCTCTCCGCAGTTGACATGCAGGTCAACTTTATCCAGCACGATATTGCCGCCGAGATGGACAGTCAGGCCGTCTATTTTTGTACAGCAATGCCGGCAGGAATCCATAAACACTCCATAGTAATTCTCTGTAGGGACAGCATAATATGCTGTCCCTACATTTAGAATGTATGCATAAAAGTCAGCACCACGGAATCAAAAGCATTGGCGTTGGTGCCGATGGCCACTCTTTGATAGACAAGAACAGCCTGTAGCTGTTTGCATGACCAACCCAGGCCCGGGACAATAGTAAGATATTTAACGTCGGTTGCCGGGGCCCTTGATCCGGCCTGCCGCGTGTCCCCCTGCAGAAAACCGTTTACTTCCAGCAGCAGGTTGAAACCTTTGGGCAAAATATATTCCACGGCTCCGTCAATATTGAGAAAATTTCCGTAGCGGGTCTTGTCATCGTCAATGCGGACATTCTGCGGGAAACTGTATACGGAATCAAAATACAGAATAAAGGGCTTTATCTTTTTTCTTAATACCACGCCGAATCCGGGGGCCCAGGCACCGCCTCCGGAAATGTCGCCGGTCAGGTCCGTACTTAATTTATTGGGATCGGCGTGCTGATACTTTCCGGAAGGGATCTTAAGCTGAAAGAGGCCGGTTATATCGGGCAACCGGCTTGTTTCTTCAAAAGCGCAATAGCGCAGCCAAAGAAAACTATCCCCCACGCCGTTATCGCGCGCCTTTAAACCGTCCTGCTTAGCGTAATTCTGCTGATAGTTTATCAGGGCATCAATATCCAACTTCTTGGTGATGCCGTATTGCAGATATAACTGTTCTACGTACTGGTCTTGGACCCGGCCGGCGGGCAGAGCTTTATAATGCCCTTCTGAATTAAAAGCTCCTCTTGTGTGATTATAGTATAAATAGGGCTGCGCCACTAAACGCCCTTTGGCGCAAAGCGCAGGCTGCGTAACTATCGGACCCGGGGTAAGCGGGCTCCATTCCAGATTGCCCGGTTCTTCAGCGCCGGAGCAAAGGGGAAAAAATAAAACCCCGCTGATCAAAAATGCCGCTAAAGTAAGACCTTCTCTATTCGTAGCCATACTTTTTTATAAACCACTTCTTTACCACTTGTACCAAAAATAAATAGGTGCTGACCATAAGAAATAACGCCACGAAATACATAGGCGGCGGCCGGACAAACCCGAAAGGCTTGGCCAGCGGGCTAAATGGTATAGCAATGCCTATAGAGACTATAGCGATGGACATCAGCATCAAGAACCTGCTCGGCCGGCTCTCGATAAAAGGAATTTTTCCCGTGCGGATCACATGTATAACCAAAGTCTGGGTGCATAATGATTCTATAAACCAGCCGGTATGAAAAAGCTCAGCCGAAGAATGGAAAATAAATAACATCACCCCGTAAGTCAGAAAATCATAAATTGAGCTGATCGGGCCGATGATCATCATAAAATTCCTGATATACTTAACGTTCCAGGGCCGGGGTTTCAGGATATATTCTTTATCAACCTGATCGGTGGGAATGGCGATCTGCGATACGTCATAAAGGAAATTATTCAAAAGGATCTGTATGGGCAGCATCGGCAAAAACGGCAAAAACAAGCTGCCGCCGGTCATGCTGAACATATTCCCGAAATTCGAGCTTGAACCCATCTTAATATATTTGACAATATTGCCGAACGTTTTTCTTCCCTCTATTACGCCGTCCTCCAAGACCATAAGGCTCTTCTTTAAGAGAATGATATCGGCTGATTCTTTAGCAATATCTACGGCATTATTTACCGAAATACCGACATCCGAAGTTTTTAATGCCGGCGCGTCATTTATACCGTCACCCAGGTAGCCTACGATATTTCCATTCGCGTGCAGGGCGCGGATCACTCTTTCTTTCTGCATTGGGGAAAGCCTGGCGAAGATATTAGTGATTTTAACTAACTCTCTTAGTTCGTTATCGTCTGCCTTTTCAACCACATCCCCTGTCACTAATCCCTTGACGTCTAAGCCCACTTCACTGCATATTTTTCTGGTGACCAATTCATTATCGCCGGTTAAAACCTTAAAATCGATACCCAGCTTATTAAGCGCCTGGATAGCTCTCTTTGAACTTGGTTTCGGGGGATCGAGGAAGGCAACATAGCCCTTGAGGATCAATTCTTTCTCGTCATCTTTTGAGTACGCGTCTTTCCTATTATCGAATTTTTTATATGCAATGGCCAAAACCCTGAATCCGTCGGCGCTTAGGGAATCGAATTCTTCCTTCAAATCAGAAATAATCAACGGGTCTATATCAAAAATTTCTCCGTCAAGTTCATATTGGAGGCATCTCTTGAATATTTCCTCCGGAGCCCCTTTTGAGATGATCTTATGCATATTCTCCGTTTCAACTACTACGGACATTATCTTCCTGGAAAAATCAAACGGTATCTCATCTACTTTGGTATACTCCTTTACCAGTAATTTTTCGTGTTTAAGGATTGCCCGGTCTAGAAGGTTTTTAAGGCCGGTTTGATAAAAACTATTGATATAGGCATAGCGCAGCGTATCATTGTCCTCTTTCCTTACCACATCGCAGTGTTTCTCCAGCACAATCTTGTCCATGGTAAGAGTCCCGGTCTTATCCGTGCACAAGACATCCATAGCCCCGAAGTTCTGAATGGAATTCAGGCGCTTGACGATAACTTCTTTCTTTGACATGGCGATTGCGCCCTTCGATAGATTCAGCGTCACAATCATGGGGAGCATTTCGGGAGCAAGGCCGACTGCGACACCGAGAGAAAAAAGCAGCGCTTCGATGAAATTTCCATGCCGGAAAGCAACGATAGCAAAAATGACCATAACCATGCAAACCATCGCTTTGACCATCAACATCGTAAATGCATTGATCCCTTTATCAAAACCGGTTTCTATGCGCATGGTAATAAGCTTGCGGGAAAGTTCGCCGAATTGCGTGGCTATGCCGGTTTTTACAACCACACCCAAAGCTGTACCGCTGACAACGCTTGACCCCATAAAGGCAATGTTATTTAATTCAGAAATAGAATTATTTTTGGCAGTGACGGGGACAGCTGTTTTTTCAATCGGAAAAGACTCTCCGGTCAGAGACGCCTGATTAATAAACAGGTCCTTGCAGGAAATGATGCGCAAATCAGCGGGGATCATGTCTCCTGCAAAAAGGTCAATCACGTCGCCGGGGACAATATCCCTGATACTTATTTCTTTGGATTTGCCGTTACGTAAAACAGTAGCGGTAGCGCGCACCATTTCGCTAAGCTTTTCAGCTGCCTTGCTTGCGCGATGTTCTTGCACAAAACTAAGCGTAACGCTCATTACGGCCATGAAAAACACTATTAACGCGCTTATTTTCTCGCCGAAGAACAGCGAAAAACTGGCGATAATAAACAATACTATAACCAGGGGGTTAACGAGCTTGGAAAGAATTGCCCTGAGAATGGTTCTTTTCTTTTTCTTGGCAGGTTCATTAAGGCCATACTCCATGATCCGGCTCTTGGCTTGTTGCTCTGTAAGGCCTTTTGGGGAAGTTTTTAATTTATCAAAAATAATTTCTTGAGGGCAGGATATATAATCAAAATCCCAAGCCTGGGACTTTTTACCGCCGTTTATTTTGGGTTTATTGTTATTCATATTGCAATTTATCCTTAAATAGCATGCTTTCTCTCCAGCGTTCAAAACATTTCTGATACGCGAAATACGCGCTCTTGCGCGAATAATCCCAGCGCACAAGGCCGAAATAATCCACACCGGTGCCCCAGTGGCAGTTGCAATCGCGGAAAAACGCCCAGAACACCTTTTCCACGTTTTTGTCTTTTAATAGTTCTGTGTATACCACATCCACCCACTTTGCCTGCTGGTCTTCGGTGGGATTTTTGCCCAACCACCAATCCGCAACCTTGATACCATGTTTAACTCCGGGACAGCCTATCTCGGTGATCCAGATCTTTTTATTGCCGTCGCCGTTCCTGGACATGATCGCGTAAGCGCGCTTTGGGAAATTGCCTAAGCCCCTGGTGGAGCCGGGATACAGGGGATTGCGGAAATAGTGGATATTAAGGATGTCAAAATAATCTTTGGCGCCGTTGTCATAAAGGAGATTCACGCTGGACAGGCCGTTGGCCAGGCCGCCGTTAAGTATTTTGCAGGACGGGTCAATGGATTTGGCGGCGAGGTAAACCTCTTTTAGAAGCGCGCAGTAACTCTTCAGGCCATCCTGGGCCTTCCAGTAAACCGGAGAATCCGGCTCGTTCCAGAGCTCCCAGTATTTTATCCGGCCCTTATAGCGGCGGATCACCTCCGAGGCGAAATTTACGAATAATTTATTATCCTTGATCGGGTCATTCCACTGCCCGCCGACAGAGGCCCAGGGCGCTGTGTAATCCAATATGCCGAGTATTTGAATGCCCGAGGCCTCAACCGTGTCCACGATCATGTCGTATTTGGAAAAATTAAACTTGCCCTGCTCCGGCTCTATGTCTTCCCACAAAAAATCCATGCGCACGCATCCGACGCCGGCTTTTTTCATTAGAGAGACGATCTTTGCTACTTGCGCCTTATCCGGATACTTGTAATCGTTCCAGGGATGGTTCCAATGAAGAAATTCCAATACGCCGAAAGGATTCTGCATATCTGTCTCCTCAGCAATGCAAGTTGAATAAGACAGGGCCACCGATAAAATTGTTAACGAAATAAATTTAATTATGCGGCACATCTTGGATGTTTATGTAGTCGTTAAAGCGCATATGTCCGCCCAGTTCCTGCCTGACCACCCTGATCCTATCCGGGACATAAGGGTGGGTCTTGTAAGAATTCATCGGCTGCAGCGGCCTTTTTTTATCAATCTTCTGCAGTGTCAGCAGGAAAGTCAGCATTGCCTGCGGGTTATACCCGGCCTTTTTGAGATAACGCGTGCCTAACTGGTCTGCCAGAAATTCATCTTCACGGGAATAACCCAGCATTAGCTGCGTAATTGCCGCGTCCGCCGCAGTGGCCACTTGGCCTGAAGACGGCGCCTGGGACGCCAATACCATTAATACGGTATACAACTGCGACCCTTGGAGTCTTTTAATGCTGTGGCGCGCCACGATATGCCCGACTTCATGGCCGATGACCCCGGCCAGCTCGTCGTCACTGGCAACCTTTTCTACCAAGCCGCTGTTAACGTAAACGAACCCTCCGGGCAGGGAAAAAGCGTTTACCTCCGGGTCATCAATTACTTCAAACTCATAATCGATGTCCTTGCGGTCGCAGACTGCCACAATCGATTTCCCGATATCCTTGACCCTCTTAACCATCAGAGGATCCTGCGCGGGCTTGAGCTGCTCGGCCGCCTGCTTGGCAATATTACGGCCCATCTGCACTTCTCTTTCCGTGCTGTAATAATATTGCTCCTCTTGTCCGGTGACCACGCTATACTCGGTACTGCAGCCGCCAAGCAATATCCCCACCGCTGTCAGTAGAAAACACCAGGTGAATAATTTTGCGTTCAATCGCCTGAGCATACGGTAAAGCTCGGCAAGGGGCAGGCCCACCACGTTATAAAAGCAGCCTTCTACGCGCCGGATAAAAAAAGCTCCGCGGCCCTGGATGTCAAAACTGCCTGCTTTATCCAGCGGCGAAACCCGGCTAAAATAATCGTTTATTTCTTTATCACTCAGGCGATGCATATATACCCGCGTCTTAACCGCTGCGACAAGAACTTTACCTTTTTCCGTATCTACTACCGCCAAGCCCGTATATACGTCCTGGGGTGCGGCGGATAATCTCTTAAGCATAACACGCGCCTGTTTTAAATTCTTCGGCTTGCCGAATATCCGGCCGCCTTCAACGCTGATAGTGTCGGCGGCGATGACAATACCGTTTTTGACTTTAATTGCCGCGGCTTTTGCTTTATTGAGCGCGTTAAGTTTCACTAATTCGGCGTAAGAAAGGTTCCCGCGTGATCTCAATTCTCTGACTTTTACAGGAAAGACCTTGAACTTCAGGCCCACTCGTTTTAAGAGTTCTCTTCTGGCTTTCGATGCTGAAGCTAGATAAATTGTCCGCATATATTGTATCCGCTACGACAAAACGTCCTTGTTTTGTAGGGACAGGTTTGAAACCTGTCCCTACATTGCTATGGCAGCGCTCTCTCCTGCCAGGTATCCGGTGGAAAATGCGGCCTGCAGGTTGAAGCCGCCGGTATCGGCATCCACGTCGATCATTTCCCCGGCAAAATACAATCCTTTGACCAGGCGCGATTCCATGGTGCGCGGGTTTATTTCTTTTAAAGATACGCCGCCCCGGGTGACCATTGCCTCTTCTATCGGGGCAACAGAAATAATATCCAGCCGCAATCCTTTTAAGAATGAGATTATCTGCCGGCGCTCTGCCTGCTTTACCTGCCCACATTTTTCATCAGCATCGATCTTTACTGCTTCAAGGCAGGTACTGATCAGCCGCTGAGGCAAAATCTCTTTCAGGGTATTTTTCAGAGTCTTACGCGCGTTCAACTTAAAATCCCTGAGCAAACGGGCATCTAATTGCTCGTAAGTCAGGCCGGGCTTCATGTCGATTTCAGCGTAAATACCGCCTTTTTCTTCCAGCCAATCTCCGATACTGCCGCTGAGTGTTAAAACCAGCGGCCCGGAAATGCCGTTAGCGGTAAATAATAATTCTCCCACTGGAGTCAAAATTTGGCGTTGGCCGTCGCTAAACTTGATGCGGATATTTTTTAAAGTAATGCCCTCTAGGGCGCGGACAAATTTTTGCGCGGTTTTTAAAGGTGCCAGGCCCGGGCGCAAGGGTATTATATTGTGGCCCAGCTTTGCGGAAATTTTAAGGCCAATGCCGGTTGAGCCGGTAAAACTATAAGTTACGCCGCCACAGGCCAGGATCACCCGGTCAGCAGGCATGATTTTGGCGCCACTAATGGCAACGCCGATTGCCGCGCCGTTTTTGACCATTACATCCTGCGCCGAAGTTTTGTATAGAATCTTTACTTTTCCGCTGGCACAACACGTTTTTGTAGGGACAGGTTTGAAACCTGTCCCTACATTGTATTTTTCTAACTCCTTTTTCAGCACTTCAGTGATACTGGCGGATTTATCAGTCACGGGAAATACGCGCGCCTGCCGCTCCACGCGCAAGCCAAGCCCTCTATTTTCAAAGAACTCCATCAAATCGCGGTTAAAGAATTTTTTAAAGGCGTCCCTAAGGAACTGCCCGGTGCCGGAAAATCGCTTTAGAAATGAATCGAGGTCGCTTGTGTTGGTAAGGTTGCAGCGGCCTTTGCCGCTCAGGAGAAGTTTCCTGCCTAAGATAGGATTTTTTTCCAGGATAACAACGTCTTGCCCCAGCTCTGCGGCCCTGATTGCCGCCATCATACCCGCGGGCCCGGCACCGACTACGATTATCGTGTGTTTATGCATTGGGCCCGCCGCCTAAAGACCGAAGTCCTTTATGTCAAATATGGATTCCAGCTTGAGGCCGGCCCGGGCCAGATTAAGTTCCGCACCTTCCAGCCGGTCCACGACCACGATTGCCCGCTCCGCCTTAATCCCGGCCTTGTCCAATGCCTCTTTGGCTTCGATAAGGGCCTTGCCGGTTGTGGCCACGTCATCAACCAGGATCACACGGCTGTTTGCCTTAAGCGCCGGCCCCTCGATCTGGCGCTGCGTGCCGTGTTCTTTGATTGCTTTACGCACGATAAAAGTCTTGATGGGTATGCCGCGCGTATGCGCCAGGCAAGCCAGTGCTCCGACGATAGGGTCAGCGCCCAGCGTCGGGCCGCCGACGGCATCAATTGCATCACCCTTGATCATATCCAAAATGATTGAGGCTACCAGATACGCGCCTTCAGGCGCCAGGGTGATCACCCGGCCGTCCAGGTAATAGTTGCTCTTTTTCCCCGACGAGAGGGTAAATTCCCCGCGCTTGAGCGCCTCTTTGTTCAACAGAGCCAACAGTTTAGCTTTTAATTCCTGTAGCGATTGATTAGACATAGTCTGTATTTTACTCTCGCATCAGCCGTCTGTCAATTCTTTTGACAAATTCAAATTATATTGTATTATATAAGAGTATGCTAGAAGGGCTGGTAGGCGGATTAACGGATATTCTTTACCCGAACAAGTGCCCTGCCTGCAAGACCAAGGTCGTGGGCCAGTGGCACGATCATTTTCTATGCGGGCACTGCCGTTCCAAGATCAAGAGGAACCTGCCGCCGTTCTGCCACTCCTGCGGCAGGCGCCTGAGTAAATCCGGGTTTACCAAAAATATCTGCCCGTCCTGCCAGAAGACCAGGATGCATTTTGACCGGGCCTTCAGCCCTTTTGCCTACGAAGGGCCGATTAAAGAAGTGATCCATGAGTACAAATACCGGGGCAAGGATTATTTAGGCATTCACTTGAGCCGGATGATGATAGATTTCGTAAGAGAGTACCACATCGGCGCGCACCTGATGGATTCCGTCGTCGCTGTACCGCTTTCTGCGGCACGGCTGCGCGAAAGAGAATTCAACCAGGCGCATATCCTGGCAGTTCATATAGGCCAAGCCTTCAATAAGGAAGTCTTAAGCGATGTGCTCTGCCGCAGCCGCCACACCCGGACCCAAACCGAACTGGAGCCGGATGAACGCTTAGCCAATGTCAAAGACAGTTTCCTGGTAATAAGCCCCGCGGCGGTCAAAGGGAAGAACCTGATCCTCGTTGACGATGTCCTGACGACCGGCGCCACCTCTTCCGAAGCGGCCCGCGTTCTAAAAGACGCGGGAGCCAATATAGTTTTCGTTCTAACTCTGGCAAACTAATCCTATGAAAATCTTAAGGAACTACGTATTAAAAGAGTTCTTCACACCTATGTTTTTTACATTAGGGGTGATGAGTTTTGTCATGATCCTCTTGGGGAACCTCAACAAGATCGCCGACCTTGTTATCAACAAGGGCGTGAACATGTTCAGCGTAGCCAAGATATTTTTGTTCATGGCCCCTTATATCGTTACTTACGCGCTGCCTATTTCGATCTTGATCGCCGTACTCATCTCGCTGGGCCGCCTTTCAAGCGACAACGAGATCATCGCCATCCGCGCCAACGGCATAAATCTCTTCAGCCTGGTGATTCCGCTGCTGCTTATCGGTATCATCCTCAGCCTTTTTTTAGTGATCTTTAATGACCGCGCCAGTGCCTACGCGCACTTTAACTACCGCAAGACACTGTTGGATATCGGCGTCAAAAATCCGACCGCTGCTTTTGAAGAAGGCGTTTTCATTAATTCTTTTCAGAAATATATCCTTTTTATTTACCGCGTGGACCAGAAAAAAAACCGGCTGGGCAACGTGCGCATCTACGAACCGCAGGGCGAAGACAAACCCACCCGCACTATTATCGCCAAGGCCGGCGAGTTCATCACCATGCCCGAAAAAAATACCGTCAAACTTAAACTTATTGACGGCACTTCCGACGAGCCCGACCCGGAGAATCCCACCAAGTTCTTTAAACTTAACTTCAAGACTTATTTCATGAACCTCAACCTGATGCAAGGCCAGGATAAAGATAAAATAGGCAAAAAACCCAAAGATATGACCATCCAGGAACTGGAGAATGAGGTCAAGAAACTAAAAAAGGATAATATAGACCCGACGCCTCTGGTCACCGAGATCACCGAAAGAATAACCCTGGCATTTTCGGCGCTGGTCTTTGTGCTCATGGGCACATCCTTTGCCATCATCACCCGCCGCCGCGAAAAATCCATCAACATCGGCATTGCGGTCGTCATTATGATCATATATTACCCCTTGTTCATCGGCTGTGAGGCAATGGGCATAGAGGGCTTCCTGCCGCCGCAGTATATTATGTGGCTGCCTAACGTCCTCTTGGGAGTAGTCGGCTCCTACCTTACCTATAAAGTATGCGCATCTTAGACCGCTACGTATTCAAATCCGTCCTGCATATTTTTATCTCCTGCATCTTCGTCTTCATTTTTTTATACGTCGTCATTGACCTCTTGACCAACCTCGAGGACATCATCAGGTTTCATGTGGCACTCGAGACTCTGGTGCGTTATTACTTTTGGTTTATTCCCATAATGTTCTTACAGGTGGCCCCTTTTGCGTCGCTGTTAGCCACACTCTATACCTTCGGAAAACTCAATCACGAAAACGAGATCATCGCCATGCGCTCATCGGGCCTGAGTGTCACACAGATCACCCGGACCGTGATCGTGCTGGGGGCATTGATCAGCCTGTTTGCCTTCTGGACCAGCGACCGGGTGGTGCCCCAGGCGCTTCTAACCACTAAAAAGTTGAGAGACCAGATGTGGGAGATCGCCAAAAATAAAAAGGATAAGAGAACCGAGATTGTCGTGAATCTTTCCATGTACGGCCTTAAGAACCGGCTCTATTTTATAAATAAATTTTCCACTCTCGATAACACGATGGAAGGAATAACTATCCTCGAGCAGGACCGCTACCAAAACATCACTAAAAAAATAGTGGCAAATAAAGGTGTTTATATTGACGGCGCCTGGACATTTTATCAGTGCATCACATATGATTTTGACCTCAACGGCCAGGTGATCAATGAACCGCAGTATTACGATGATGAAATAATGGACATACCCGAGACCCCGCAAGATTTTATAAACCAGCGCCAGCGCGCCGAGAATATGGACCTTGCCCAAATGCAGGATTATATGCGCAAACTCGCCAAGAGCGGCGCCAATTCCGTGGTCAAGAAATTAAAGGTGGCATTTTACCAGAGGATCGCTTCGCCCTTTACCAATCTTATCATCATACTTCTGGGCATACCGTTTTCTCTGATGATGCACAAGCGGGCAACCGGGCTTTCTTCTATCGGATTATCGATTATGGTGGGATTCCTCTATTATATCGTGGACGCCATATTTGTGGCTGTCGGGATAGGCGGCGCGCTTCTCCCCTCTATCGCTGTCTCAGCAAGCCACATCATCGCTTTTTCCTACGCGGCATTTCTAATCTACCATCTGCCTTAAAAAATCCCTCCTCTCTGCCATATCAGATGCATGAGGAAGGATGGTCTAACAGGGTTTCGTATCTGTAGCTTGCAAAACAATTTACAGCATCAAAGGGTGGCACCTCGGGGAACGTCCCCTTTTGCGGTCCCCTTTTGCGCAAGGCCGGCGCCAAGCGAGGCCCCTGCCTACAGGGGTCCGAAGCGGTGGAATACAAGATACGGGAGCGCGCACCGCGCGTGGGGAAGATTTAGCCTATTGGGGAGTGTTAGGGGTAGGGCTTATTTTATTATTTCTAAAGATGTTGTCGAGTTTTGCTAAAAAATCAAAAAAATAAATCCAATTGCCATACAGCTTCTTCAAATATAAAACCATGTACTCTTGAGCTTGGAGTTCTCGTGTCTCTAGGCTTGAAATTCCATACTTATGGTGGCCTAGTTCATGTAAGAACATCTTGATAATCGAGTATTTTTTAAAAAAGTTTGTTTTTGGCAAAAAGAACGGTTGGGCAGCTATGATTTTTGGAGGATATAGTTCTATGCTGGCGGGATTTGAATCGTGCCGAGCGTTATAAAATCCACCTGCCCAGCTGTATTCGCTATCAGGACATTCGTCTAAAATTAGTATTTCTTCGATACCGTTAAAATCGTCCTCAGGTACGACTTTAAAGACAGACTTTAAACAATCATCTATAAATTTCCCCCACTTACCGCTCGATTCATCCTTTAATACATACTTATTCATTATTAATCACTGCCTTTAAAATTATTAAATAATTTCGAAAGAAGACCTGCGGCCCATATAACTTTTTCCTTCCAATTTTTGAAATTAGGCGGAGGTTTATAGGCGCCGGGTTGCTTTTGTTCGTACTGTTGGATATTCCAGCCAGGCATACCGGGAGCATTCCATAGGGGTCCTTTTTTATTATATCTAGCGAATTGATGAACTACAACCGCAGTTACAACAACAGCAGCCACTACATAACCGGAAATAGACGACGTTATTGCAACCGCACATACAGCCAGCGCCGAAGAAGGTAATACTTGATTATTAACATTTTCCTCACACAACCCCCACAGATCTACAGCATTGATGGGATCGTTGGAGCAGTAGAGGTACACATTCGGCCCATCACTCATCCCTGATGGATCCTTGGAAATAAACCTTCCGATCCTCGGATCGTAGTAACGGGCGCCAAAGTAAACTAGGCCGGTGGAGTCGGTTTCCTTAGAAAGGAAGTTGCGGTTGTTGGTAGCCGTGCCGGTTTGAGCAAGGATATTGCCGAAGGCGTCGTAGCTGTAGGTCTGTGTGCTTGCCCCGCTTGCATTAGAAAGAACCGTAACCGTTCCTAATCCGTCATAGTGATAATAATTCTGCGTGGCGGTTGTTGAACTTATTATACCGCCAATGCCGCCTGGAGCAAGAGGATTTCTGACGTAGCTTGCAGTGGTGGCACCAGCTGCATTGCGCTCCAGGATAACACTCATTCCATCATAGAGGTATGTGGTGGTAGAGGTATTTCTTACCGAGGTTCTCCTGCCTTCGCTGTCATACTGATATGTCTCAGCAAGGCCGGGAGTGTTAAACGAGATAAGCCTGTTCTGGCTGTCATAGGTAAGATTGGTAGTCTGACCCGGCTCTTCCTTTGTTATGAAGTTACCGTTACGGTCATAGGTGTATTTAGTCTGGGTAGTGATGATGCCGCGCTCGTAGGTAACGTGGATGACCTTGGTGGTAGTGTTGCCGTAGACGTCTGCGGCAATAACGGTGATGGTATTTTGTCCTAAACTTAGCGGGACATTCGCGCAGGTAAAGGATTCGCTGCCCAGGGCGGCTTTGATGCCATTCACGGTTACATAATCAATAAAGCTTTTATCCGAGACCTTGCCGCTGACGGTGATCTTCTTTTGTCCTGAAGGGCTGGTCAGGCGGGTATCTTCCTGGACCAGCTGATTAAGTGAATTGTAAAGGTCGGGGATAGTTCATTTGTAACACGAAAAGGATTAAAGACTTGGAGGGAAACGGTCCTGAGGATTCTGAAAACGTCTGGGGCTTTGGAAATTATTAAAAATCTATAGTTTTAATAGTTTTACTGTCCCAACTAATAGCCCCTTGTTCAATTCGACCAAATGAAGGCGAACCAAAAACTAAGGTGCCACTAATCTGTCCAAGAGGAACATTTTCAAGCTCAAATATCTTAGTATATTTATCATAAGGTTTCAGTATTTTTAAATACGGCGCATCTAATAATATTTCGCCTAAAGACAAATTAATAATTATCTTCCCATTGTTATTATAGGGTAAATTTGTCATCTTTAATTTCAACGGTAAAATAAATATACTTCCATTACCGATGTTTTCAATTGCCACATTTAAACTTAATTTGGCGTTTGTATGAGAATTAACTTTTACTGCTATACCGATATCACTGGGTTTTATTTCTATCAACTTGTTAATACTGACCAAATCCCGTCTTCTTAATAACCCGTAATACTCTTTAAGCGCACTAATTTCTTCATTACTCATACTACTAATCTTAAAAGCAGCTGGGATCCCGTAAAGCATATTATTTTGCATTCGCTTTGATGCAATATAATATAATAATAAAATTAAGGCAATGATTGAAGATATGGTAAGAATTAAAAACATGTTTCTACTCTTAAATTTCATAACTACAACCTCCCAGCAAGAGATTTATTTATCTTTAGGCAACCCGTAATTGTATACTGTTGTATATTCCTCGGTATTTGTGCGAATAATAGGAACTGGCCAACTAGCTTCTGAATGAATAATTTTCATGCTCGATGACACATTCAATAATTTATAATTACCCGGAACATCAATGTATACGAGATGTATTGCCG
>Ga0105164_10000749_pt1 | contig 21648 bp, 19 predicted proteins | sample VDWuncwatermetaG_FD_89674 | JGI IMG/M metagenome (GOLD analysis project Ga0105164, IMG submission 89674) | Wastewater microbial communities from Netherlands to study Microbial Dark Matter (Phase II) - VDW unchlorinated drinking water | ecosystem: Environmental > Aquatic > Freshwater > Drinking...
ATATATGCTCAGCAAAAGCGTTAAAAACAATACCCGGATTAACTTTTTTTTGCTTTCATTCTGTCTCGCCCAATTTTTCTTTTTCTTAAACCCCTATATTAATGTATCATCTGCACAAGGCGTGACGGAAGCGGGGCCTGTCAGCGCAATAACTGCTCCGAGTCAAGTCGGGCAGGCTGTTGAACAACCGGCGCCCGAGAGTGAAACTAAAAAAGAAAACGCGGGTTTGATTGTAGTAAATAACGTTCCCGAATTAAAAAAAGGGACTGTTCTTATTAAAGAGCCTTCAAGCGCGACCGCGGGACAGTCGGTATCAAAGGTGCTGCCTAAGGCAGAAGAAAATCTTACCGAGCTCCAAATTGAAGCGCGTCAATATCACGCAGAGGGGTTGGAGTTCCAGAATAATGGCGAAGTGGATTCTGCTATGGCGCTCTATCAGAAAGCCGTGGTCCTTGATCCATTTTACGCGGTGGCCTACAATGACCTGGGTATTCTCTATGAGGCCAATGGCCTGCCGCAGCGCGCTGAAGAAGCATATATAAAGGCCATGAACATTGACCCGCAGCTCTTAAGCGCTTATTCTAATTTGGCTATGCTTTATGAATCCCGGCGCGATCTAAGACAAGCCGCGTACTATTGGCAAAAAAGGGCCGAGATGGGTTTGGCTGGAGACCCCTGGACGCAAAAAGCCCAGCGGCGCTTCAACGATATAGAAACAGTGCTCTCCGACAGGCCGGTAGATGACAGGAAGGAAAAAGAAACTATTGATTTGTTAGCGCAAGTGATGAATGACAAGGCGCTGCTTAAAAAAGATGACACTGCTCAGGCCAGGGAGTATATGTCCAAAGCCAGGGCCCTCTACAATAAAGGAGAAGACGTCACCGCACTTAAGACGGCTATTGACGCTCAGCAGCTGGATCCCGCAAACGACGAAATAGAACAATTCGTAGAACAGCTTCAGCACAGGGTATTGTCGCGATAAAACCGCAAAATCTCGTTGTTCCCTGCCATAAATCAATGTTTCCAATTTACCCCATAAGAAGGAGTTTGGAGCCGAAGAGTTAAACTATGTTCTCGACTCGGCGAAAAATTTATTCTTCGAGCAAGGTCGAGAAGAATAAATTTTTGCCTCGCTCGAACAATATACATGTTATGCAGCAGATTCAAGGTATGCTGTTAAACCGCTATCCCTACGTATAAGATCAATGCCATTAAAGACGCTTTATCTAATTGACGCTAACGCTTTTTGCTATCGGGCGTTTTACGCCGTGCGAAGTCTTTCAACCTCATACGGCCAGCCTACAGGGGCAATTTACGGTTTCTTAAATATTTTGAACAAGATCCTCAAGGAGAAGAAGCCGGATTACCTGGGTGTTTGTTTTGATGTCTCCCGCCGGACATTCAGGCAGAAAAAATTCGCCGAATACAAGATCCACAGGCCGCCTATGCCGGACGGCCTGGTGAGCCAAATACCCTGGATTAAGTCGATCATCTCGGCCTACGGCATCACTATCTGCGAGATGGAAGGTTTTGAGGCTGATGATGTTATTGCTACTCTTGCCGTTAAAGCCAAGGCCATGGGGATACCGGTTGTCATCGTGAGTGGCGACAAGGATATCCTGCAATTGGTCAGTGACGGCATCAGCGTACTGAGCCCGCACAAAGACGGGGACATATTATATGACGAAAAAAAAGTTACTGAGCGTTTCGGCGTCGGGCCGGAGAAGATAGCCGATATTATCGCTCTGATGGGCGACGCTACTGATAATATCCCCGGCGCCCGCGGCATAGGCGAGAAGACCGCCGTGGAATTGATCCGCGCTTTCGGCTCGGTGGAAGCCCTTTTGCGCCAGGCGCAAAATATAAAACAGGAAAAAATAAAGAAGGCCGTTTTTGAAAGCGCGGAAATAATAAAACTAAGCCGCGAGCTGGCGGTTTTAGATAGATGCGTAAGCCTGGATGTTGAGCCGGATAAATTGACTGTCGCTGCCGCGGATACCGCGGAATTGTTTTCGATATTCAAGCAATTGGAGTTTAAGGGCCTGTTAAAGACGGTGGCGCAGGAAGAGAAAGAGGCGGATGATGCTGCCCTGGAAAATGTAGATGACGACGCGCTAAAGGCGTTGATCAAACTCGCTGGAGAACTGGCACTCTATGGCTTGAAGGCTGACGAACTTGTTTTTAGTCTTCAGGATAAGATCTTTTCTGTCGCGCATCCGGGGAAAAATTTAAAGTCGATGTTGGCTGATTCGGCGCTAAAAAAAACCGGTTATGACCTTAAGAAGTCAGCCGGTTTACTCTCCCGCGAAGATGTTGCTCTTAGGGGTTTTTATTTTGACGTGATGATTGCCGCCCACCTGGTCAATCCGGCTAAGTCCGATTACGCTCTGACGGATATTATACTGGAACATCTTGACCGCCGGGTTAGCGCGGCTATGGGCAATGCCAGGGCGCTGTCTTTGATCCTGGAGCTTAAGCCTGTGCTGGAGCGCCAATTGCGCGGTAAGTTACTTGAAGAATTGTTCGTGACACTTGAGATGCCGCTGGCCGAGGTCCTGGCAGAGATGGAACAGTCCGGGGTAAAGCTGGATCTTGAAGCGCTGCGTGAACTTTCCCGGGATATCGAAAAGAGATTGGTAAAACTCATTGATGAAATTTATGAGGCAAGCGGAACTCAGTTTAATATCAATTCTCCCAAACAGCTCAGGGAGATCCTGTTTGAGAAATTAAAGTTGCCCGTCGGCAGAAGAAGTAAGACCGGGCCCTCTACCGATGAAGAGGTGCTCAGGGGCCTGGCGGATAAACATAGATTACCGGCGCTCTTACTGGAATACCGCCAGCTTACTAAGCTTAAGAATACCTACATAGATGCTTTGCCTGCGCTGGTGGATGTAAAGACCGGCCGGCTGCATACCTGTTTTAACCAGACCGCCACTGAAACCGGCCGGCTTAGTTCAAGTAACCCTAACCTGCAGAATATTCCCATAAAGACCGATATCGGCAGAAATATCCGCCGCGCTATTATTGCCTCAAGCGCTGATTACCGGCTTCTTTCCTGTGATTATTCTCAGGTAGAATTAAGGATACTGGCACATCTATCCCGCGATGAGGCTTTGATATCGGCATTTAAGTCGGGCGAGGATATCCATAAGGCCACAGCCGGCCTGATCTACGGCATTGCAGAGAATGATGTGGATGAGCTGATGCGTCAGACCGCCAAACGGGTGAATTTCGGCATCATCTATGGCCAGACTTCTTATGGCCTCAGCCGCGACCTTGGCATTCCTATTGATGAGGCGCAGGTTTTTATTGACGCCTATTTTGCCAGATACCCGCGGGTAAAGGAATATATAGAGCGCCAGATAAATAAGGCGCAAAAGGAAGGGTTTGTGACCACACTTCTGGGTAGAAGGCGCTACATTCCGGAAATAAACAATAAGAATCAGGGGCTAAGGCAATTTGCCGAGCGCCAGGCGGTGAATACGCCTATCCAGGGCACAGCAGCTGACCTTATTAAAATGGCGATGATCCAGATTCACGGCTTGCTTAAGGCTAAGTCCCTGCGCGCCAAAATGGTGCTGCAGGTCCATGATGAATTGGTTTTTGACCTGCCGCTGGAAGAATTAAAGCAGGTGGCAGCGCTCGCCTGCGAGAGGATGGAGAATGTTTTAGAGTTATTGGTCCCGATAAAGGTGGATATCAAGACCGGGAAAAACTGGCTGGAGATGGAGAGCTGTAAATGAAAATCGCTTTTTGCGCCAGCGAAGCAGTGCCTTTTGCTAAGACCGGCGGCCTTGCCGACGTAGCCGGCGCCTTGCCTTTGGCCCTGGAAGATGCAGGGCAAGAAGCGATCGTGATTATGCCGGGATACGAAGTCGTTCGTCGTTCGTCGTTCGTCGTCCGTAGATTGAAAGAAAACATTTCATATTCGGTAATCGGTAAAAATATAAAAGTATATTTTATTGAGAATGATAAATATTTCGGCCGCGGCGGGCTTTATGGCGCAAAATCAGGCGATTATCCGGATAACCTGGAGCGTTTCTCTTATTACTGCCGCCGCGCGCTGGAGTTGCTTAAAGAGATAAATTTTCGTGCCGACATCGTTCATGTTAATGACTGGCAGACTGCGCTTATCCCGGTATATCTTAAGTCAGTCCACAGCCAGGACGCCTTCTTTAAAGATACCCGGACAGTATTGACTATTCATAACATCGGCTATCAGGGATTATTCCCGAGGGAAGAATTCCCCAAAACCGGGCTGGATTGGGGATTGTTCAATATAGACGGGCTTGAATTTTACGGTAAGATCAATATCCTTAAAGGCGGCATTGAATTTTGCGATATCATCACAACGGTCAGCCCGACTTATGCATCACAGATCCAGACGGCAGAGCTGGGTTTCGGCTTAGAAGGGGTCCTCGAGAAGCGCAGTGCTCGTCTATTCGGTATACTTAACGGCCTGGATTATTCAGTCTGGGATCCTGCCGTGGATAAGATGATTGCCAAGGATTATTCTATCCGTTCCCTTGGGGACAAATATATAAATAAAGAGGACCTGCAGAAAACCTGCGGCCTGAGACCTGACAAAGAAGCCATGCTGGCCGGCGTAGTCACGCGCCTGGCTGAACAAAAAGGGTTGGATATATTGGCGCCCGCGATAGGCAATATGTGCAAGATGGGCCTGCAGTTGGTGATCCTGGGTACGGGCGACCTGAAGTACCATCGCCTCCTGCAAAAGGCGGCAAAAAAATATCCGGGCCTGATCAGCTTGAACCTTAAATTTGACAATAAACTGGCCCACCGGATATACGCCGGCTCGGACCTGTTTCTTATGCCTTCGCAATATGAGCCTTGCGGACTGGGACAAATGATCAGCCTCCGTTTTGGCACCATACCGCTTGTGTTTAAGACCGGAGGCCTTGCGGATACGGTTAACAATGACAACGGTTTTGTCTTTGTTAAATATTCCCGGCAGGATTTGATTGCCGGAGTGAAAATTGCGGCAGCGGCTTTCCGGGATAAAACCGGCTGGCGCGCGCGCATGGAAAGGGCGATGCGCTGCGATTTTTCCTGGGAAAACGCGGCTAATGCTTACCTTAAAGTTTATGAAAAAGCGTTGTCCTCATAAAAAGATTGTGCTGGGTGTCACCGGATCATTGGCCAGCGGCAAGACTACTGTGTCCGGCATGCTGCGGATAATGGGCGCAGAAGTCATAGACGCTGATAGAATAGCCCACGAATTGATCCTTCCGGGTAAACCGGCCCACAAAGAAATAGTGCGCCTCTTCGGCAAAAAAATTCTTAAGAAGGATGGAGAGATTGACCGCAAGGCGCTCGGCCGCCTGGTTTTTTGCGATGAGCGCCTTTTGAAAAAATTGGATCAGTGCCTGCATCCGCGCATCAAGGCACGGATCAAAAAAGGCATCCGGAATGCTTGCGCGAAGATCGTGGTCCTGGATGCACCGTTATTACTGGAGGCAGGCCTGGGGCAAATTGCGGATAAGCTTATCGTGGTTACGGCTTCAAGGGCCAAACAGATGCGCAGGGCCGGAATCAAAATGGGCTTTGAAGAAAATGAAATAACCGGAAGGATCACAGCGCAGATCCCTCTGGAAGAAAAGGCCGCCATGGCGGATTTTATCATAGATAATGACGGAACATTGAACAAAACCAGAAGACAAGTGACGCAAATATGGAGGTTATTGTGGAAAAATTGGAAATAAAAAATCTCAAGGCCATGAAGATCACCGAACTTAACAAGCTGGCCAAGGAGCTTAATGTCAACGGCATAAGCGGCGTTAAGAAGCAGGACCTGATCTTCAAGATCCTGCAGGCCCAGGCGGAAAAAGAAGGATTGATGTTCGGGGAGGGGGTGCTGGAAATATTGCCGGAGGGCTTCGGGTTCTTGAGGAGCCCGAATTATAATTATCTGCCTTGCCCCGACGATATCTATATCTCGCCTTCGCAGATCAGAAAATTCGAACTGCGTACCGGAGACACGGTAAGCGGGCAGATCCGCCCGCCTAAGGAAGCGGAGAAATACTTCGCTTTATTAAAGGTAGAGGCGGTGAATTTTGAGAATCCCGAGGAGGTCAAGGAAAAGGTCCTCTTTGATAACCTGACTCCGGTTTATCCGCGCCAGCCCTTTGATATGGAGACCAGGCCCGACGACATTTCGATGCGGGTGATGGGCCTATTGACTCCTATCGGCAAGGGACAGCGCGGGCTGATCGTTGCCCAGCCTTACAGCGGCAAGACCGTGTTACTGCAGAAGATCGCTAACGCCATCACCACCAACAATCCGGATGTGATCCTGATAGTACTCTTGATAGATGAACGGCCGGAAGAGGTTACCGACATGCAGAGGAATGTCAGGGGTGAGGTCATTTCTTCGACTTTTGATGAACCGCCGGAAAGGCACGTCCAGGTAGCCGAAATCGTCCTGGAAAAAGCAAAACGCCTTGTAGAGCATAAGCGGGACGTGGTTGTCCTTTTAGACAGTATCACCCGCCTTGCCAGGGCCTACAACTCGGTCGTGCCGCACAGCGGTAAGGTACTTTCAGGCGGCATAGACTCCAACGCCCTGCAAAAGCCTAAAAGGTTCTTTGGAGCTGCGCGCGCCGTGGAAGAAGGCGGAAGCCTGACTATCATTGCCACGGCCCTTGTGGATACCGGCAGCCGCATGGATGAGGTTATTTTTGAAGAATTCAAAGGTACCGGTAATATGGAAACGCAACTTGACCGCAACCTCTTCCAGCGCAGGATCTATCCGGCCATCGACATCAAGCGTTCCAATACCCGGCATGAAGAACTGCTGGTCAAACCCGAGGTCCTGCAGAAGACCTGGATCTTGAGAAAGGTTTTAAATGAGCTCAATAACGTTGAGGCAATGGAACTTTTAATTGAAAAACTTTCCAAGACAAAGAACAATGAAGAGTTTTTAAACAGTATGAACCATTAATGATAAACTGTAGGGACAGGTTTAAAACCTGTCCCTACAAAACAATGACAGAAAGGAAGGTTTTAAAATGAAAGACAAGATCCATCCTGTATATAAAGACAGTACAATAGTCTGCGCTTGCGGCGAAACCATCCACACCCGTTCCACAAAACAGAATATCCGCGTGGAGATCTGTTCAAAATGCCATCCGTTTTTCACCGGGAAACAGAAGCTTGTGGATTCAGCCGGGCGTGTGGATAAATTCATGAAGAAATACGGTAAAAAGAAATAACCTAAGGGTTATATGAAAGAAATATTAGCGCAATTAGAAAAAATGGAAGCGCGGTACCGCCAGCTTGAAGAACTCCTGGGTTCCTGGGATAATAGCGCTGACCGCAGCCAGTATAACGCCTACGCCAAGGAACTCTCCGGGCTTAAAGGACCGGTGGCCCTGCTGCGTGAATACAAGAAAGCAGTAAGAGAGATAACGGAAGCTGAGGCGGTGTTGGCTCAAGCAAGCGAGGCCGATCTCCTGGAGTTGGCGCGGGGCGAACTGCGGGAGTTGGCACTCAAAAAATCCAGCCTTGAGGAGAAATTAAAAAATATCTTCAAAGGCGAAGATGAGGATGCCGGGCGCGACGTGCTCGTGGAGATCCGTCCCGGTACGGGTGGAATGGAGGCCGCTCTTTTTGCGGGTGTCCTTTACCGGATGTATATCAAATACGCGGCAAGAAAAAACTGGACGCTGGAGTCGATGTCAGTCAATACCACCGAATTAGGCGGTGTTAAAGAAGTGGTCTTTAGCGTCAAGGGCAGGGACGCTTATAAGAGGCTGAAGTTTGAGAGCGGGGTGCACCGCGTGCAGCGGGTCCCGGCTACCGAGGCCCAGGGCAGGATCCATACTTCCACCGCTTCGGTGGCGGTACTGGCTGAGCCGCAGGAAGTGGACCTGGTCATTGAATCCAAGGACCTAAGGATCGATACTTACCGTTCTTCAGGGCCCGGCGGCCAGCATATGCAGAAGACCGACTCGGCGGTCAGGATCACGCACATACCCACGGGTGTAGTAGTCGCCTGCCAGGATGAGCGCTCGCAGTTAAAAAACAAGACTAAGGCGATGAGGATCCTGCGCGCGCGGATCCTGGATATGAAAGAACATGAAGAATCCAACAAAATTGCCCAGGAAAGAAAGTCCCAGATCGGCTCAGGCGACCGCAGCGAAAAGATCCGCACTTATAATTTCCCGGATCGCAGGATAACTGACCACCGCATAAATTTTACCGCGCACCAGCTGGAAGCGGTCCTGGAGGGGGATCTAGACGAGATCTCGGATGCCCTTATTAAGGCAAGCGAAGAAAAGGCAAGAGAATGAACGAGGCAGAATTATTATTTTCCGAAATATTAAAAACCGACAGGCTGTCTTTATACCTGGACAAAGACAGGCCTTTAGATAAAGCCTGCTGTTTTAAGGTATCTTCAGTTTTGCGCAGACGGATAAAAGGCGAGCCCATTCAGTATATATTAGGTAAGACAGAGTTTATGGGCCTGGAGTTTAGGGTCGCAGCGCAGGTGCTTATTCCGCGGCCGGAGACCGAGATACTGGTAGAGACAGCCATAAGATTGTCGTCCGTCGTCCGTATTTCGTCGTCCGTATTCCGTCGTCCGTCGTCCGTTCTGAATATTTTAGATTTAGGGACGGGTTCCGGATGCATCGCCATATCGCTGGCAAAATACTTGCCTGGTGTGAAAGTTGATGCAATAGATATCTCGCCAGAGGCATTAGAAATAGCAAAACAAAACGCTCTTTTAAATAACGTAACCGTAAATTTTATCCACGGAGATTTATTTAACTTTTTTTCACGTCCCACGTCCCACGTCCCACGTCCTACGGAAAAGTATGATTTAATTGTAAGTAATCCTCCATACATTCCTTCTGACGAAATAGCGCTGCTGCAGCCGGAGATCCAATACGAGCCGCGTATCAGTTTAGACGGCGGCTCGCGCGGCCTGGATTTTTATTACCGCTTGATTTATGATGCGCCGGCGCATCTGGTGCAGGGGGGTTATCTGTTATTAGAGATCGGTTTTGGCCAGGAGACTGCGATAAAAATAATTTTAGAGAATTCGCGAAAATTTGAGATAATAGAGGCAGTTAGGGATTATAATGGGATAGATAGAGTAATAGTTGCTCAAATTATAAAGTAAAAAGTCAAAAGTAAAAAGGTAAAACCACAAGTCAAAAGTAAAAAGTAAAAGCTATAAAGCATTAGGTTTAAGTTTCACTTTTAACTTTTTACTTGTACTTTTTCCTTTTGAGTTTTTACCTTTGACTTAATAACCGTACCTAATTATTAAAACCTATGGATAAACTCATCATTGAAGGCGGTGTGAAGTTAAGCGGCGAAGTCACTGTTTCCGGGGCAAAGAACGCGGCACTGCCGATTTTGGCGGCAACGCTTTTGACCGACGATGCCTGTATCATAAAAGGCGTCCCTGACCTGCGCGACACCAATACCATGCAAAAGATCCTGCGCTCGCTGGGCAAGACTGCTGAATATGATTTAGGTAATTGCATGATCAGCTCCGCCAAGAGTACGAATCATTTCGCCGATTACAAACTCGTTTCTACGATGAGGGCTTCTTTTTGCGTCCTTGGCCCACTCTTGGGCAAGGTCGGAAAAGCAAAGGTTTCCCTGCCCGGCGGCTGTGTCATCGGGGCACGGCCGGTGGACCTGCATCTTAAAGGCCTCAGGGCCTTGAACGCCGATATTGCTATTGATGGCGGTTATGTAATAGCTAAGACCAATAAGCTATGTGGCGCGCGTATATATTTGGGCGGGGCATACGGTTCTTCAGTCCTGGCCACGGATAATGTGATGATGGCCGCAGTCTTGGCAACCGGCAAGACAGTGATCGAGTGCGCGGCCTGCGAGCCGGAAGTGGCGGATCTGGCAGAATTTTTGATCAAGATGGGTGCTAAGATCAAGGGCCATGGTACACCGGTTATCGAGATCGAAGGCGTAAAACATTTGCACGGGGCAAGCCACACCATCATCCCTGACAGGATAGAGGCAGGCACATTAATACTTGCCGCCCTGATCACCGAAGGGGATGTCCTGATAAAAAACGTATTATTTCAGCACCAGGGCGGCCTGCTTGATAAGTTGGAGGAGGCCGGAGCGGCCATAGTCAAGACTGATTCTTCAATGCGCGTGCGTTGCACTAAAAAACTCAAGCCTGTAAATATCACTACTTTTCCTTATCCGGGTTTTCCCACTGATATGCAGGCGCAGATCATGAGCCTGATGAGTGTCACGCCCGGTACAAGTGTGATCACGGAAAAAGTCTATCCCGACAGGTTTATGCACGTCTCCGAGCTCAGCCGTATGGGCGCCCATATCCAGAAAGAAGGGCCCCATGCCATAGTAGAAGGTGTGCGGGAATTATCCGGCGCCCCGGTGATGGCTTCGGACCTGCGGGCGTCGGCATGCCTGGTCCTGGCCGGGCTTGCCGCCAGCGGCAAAACCAGCATATCGCGTATCTATCACCTGGAGCGCGGATACGAGAATATGGAAGAAAAACTTGAGAAGCTCGGGGCGAGGGTTTGGAGAGAGAAGGAATAAATAACGATAAGTTCCGTAGGACGTAGGACGTGGGACGTCGGACGTAAACGCATACGTCCTACATCCTACGTCCAAGCGAACGTAGTGAGTGGACGTCCAACGGAACATGAGGGTCTATTATGATTCTAATGATCGACAATTATGACTCCTTTACTTATAACCTGGTGCAGTATTTGGGGGCGCTGGGCGCTAAAGTCAGGGTATACAGGAACGATAAAATAACCCTGGAGAGAATAGCGCAATTGAAGCCGTCTAAGATACTTATTTCTCCCGGGCCGGGCCGGCCGGAAAACGCCGGTATTTCCTGTGATCTAATCAGGAAATTCGCGAGGGAGATGCCCATCCTGGGCGTCTGCCTGGGCCATCAGGCGATCGCCTATGTTTACGGCGGACGGATCGTCGGAGCAAAAAGACTTATGCATGGAAAGACTTCTTTGATCTATCATAACCGCAAGGGTATCTTTGGCGGCATCCCCAATCCTTTTGAAGCTACGCGTTATCATTCCCTGATCGTGGAGAAGAAAAGCTTACCCCGCGCCCTGGAAATCACTGCTTGGACAAAGGAAAATGAGATCATGGGCTTAAAACACAAAGATCTCCCTTTATGGGGAGTGCAGTTTCACCCGGAGTCTATCCTCACCAAATGCGGTAAAGATATTCTGGCTAATTTTTTAAAAATATGATCGAACTCTTGACAGTGGAACTCTTGAAAAAGAAGAGCCTTTTGCCTCAAGAGATGATGGCTGCAATGGAGGAGATCATGTCCGGCTCGGCCGACACGGGTGCGGTCGTTTCATTCTTAGCTGCGCTTAGCGAAAAAAAAGAAACTCCCGAAGAGCTGGCTGCTGCGGCACGGGTATTGCGCAAATACGCTCTAAAATTAAACACTAAGCATAAGATCGTCCTGGATACCTGCGGCACCGGAGGGGACAATTCCGGCACCTTTAATATTTCTACGGCTGTTAGTTTTGTGACCGCGGGCGCAGGTATTGCCGTTGCCAAACACGGCAACCGTTCCATCTCCAGCAAGTCCGGAAGCGCCGACGTCTTAGAGGTGCTGGGGGTTAACATCCAGATGCCGATAGAGACAGTAGAAAAATGCCTTAATGAGGCGGGGATAACTTTTCTATTCGCGCAGAATTTTCATCCGGCGATGAAATACGCGATGCCCGCGCGTAAACAGATCGGCCGGCGCACTATGTTCAATATCCTGGGGCCTTTGAGCAACCCGGCGGGCGCCACCCATCAATTAGTAGGGGTCTATGACGAATATTGGACGGATATCCTGGCTAGAGTTCTGGCCGACCTAGGTGTGATCCATGCGCTGGTGGTGCATGGCAAGGATGGCTTAGACGAAATTACTACTACAGGCGAGACGGTTATTTCGGAAGCCTGCAAGGGCAAGATCAGCACTTACCGGATAGCCCCGGAAGATTTCGGATTGACAAGGGCCCAACCTGAGGAGCTTGCCGGAGGAAGTGCCCAATACAACGCCAAAATAATCCTGGATATCTTAGAGGGAATCCCCGGCCCGAAAAGGGATATTGTTCTCTTGAATGCGGCCGCGGCAATATATGCCGCAGACTCGGCATCGACCATTAAAGCCGGCCTGTCGCTGGCCAGGGATTCAATTGATTCCGGCAAGGCCAGGGAAAAACTGGAAATTCTAAAAATAAGTTCTAACGCATGAAGGCTAAAGACGTTTTAAAAGAGATCGTTGCCAGGAAAAAAGAGAGGATTATCCTGGCCAAACAGGCCCTGCCCGAAGAGGAATTAAAAACAAGAGTCCAGGGCCTTCCTTCGACGCGGCCGTTTATAGAATCGATCAGTAAGCGCGGCTCAATCGCGCTTATTGCCGAGATAAAAAAAGCATCTCCGTCGCAAGGAGTAATACGCCCGGATTTCAACTGCCTGGATATTGCCGCTATCTACGATAGAGCCGAAGTGCAGGCTGTTTCGGTCTTGACCGAAGAAGATTATTTTCAGGGCAATATAACTTACCTGGCCGAGGTAAAGAACGCGGTGAGTGTACCGGTATTAAGGAAAGATTTTATTCTGGAGCCCTATCAAGTTTATGAATCGCGATATTTTCAGGCGGACGCCATTCTTTTGATCGCTGATCTGCTTTCAAAGGATACGCTCTCTGAGCTGATGGGTATAGCACAGGCGTTGGATATGGATTGCCTGGTGGAGGTGCATGGAGAAAAAGAACTCAAAAAAGTCTTGAACCTGAAGGCGCCCTTGATCGGCATCAATAACCGTGACCTCTCTACCCTGGAAGTTGATTTCAAGACAACGGAAAAACTGTATCCTTTGATTCCCAAGGGCAGGGTAGTGGTGGTGGAAAGCGGGATCAAGAGCCGTCAGGACGTATTGTTCCTGAAGGTCCTCGGTGTTAATGCCTGCCTGATCGGCCAGGTATTTATGGAGGCGCAGGATATCAAGGCTAAGATAGAAGAGATCATGGGATGGTAAAAGTAAAAATATGCGGGATAACCAATCTTGAAGACGCGATGGCGGCGGTGGATGCCGGTTGTGATGCCCTGGGTTTTATTTTCTCTAAATCGAGCCCGCGTTATATCACCCCGAGAAAAGCCGGCGAAATAATCAAGCGCCTGCCGCGCGCCGTAATCAAGATCGGCGTATTTGTAAACGCTAAGGAAAAGTACATTAAGCAGGTTGTCCGGCGCCTGGGATTGAATATGCTGCAGTTTCACGGCGAAGAGTCAGCGCAGTTTTGCCGCAAGTTTAAGCATTATAAAATAATCAAGGCGTTCAAGCTGCCTGTAGGGACAGGTTTGAAACCTGTCCCTACAAAAAATAGCCTGGATTTGCAAAATATGTTACAATATAAGCCATTTGCTTATCTCTTTGATACATATTCGCCGTCGCAAGCAGGCGGGACTGGGAAACAATTTAACTGGGAATTGGTGCGCCATATAGGCGCCTTGGAGCGGCCGGTATTTTTATCCGGAGGCCTGAAGTCCGCTAACGTACTTAAGGCGATAAAAAGTGTCAGGCCGGATTGGGTGGATGCCAGCAGCTCGCTGGAATCCGCGCCCGGAATAAAGGACCATCACAAAGTCAAGAAATTCATAGAGACGGTTAAAAAATCGGAGTATTAATTATGTCTTTACCTGATAAGACAGGACATTTTGACGGTTTTGGCGGCAAGTATGTGCCGGAAACCCTGATCCATGCCCTGGAAGAGTTAGAGAAAGAATATCGCGCGGCAAAACGCGACCTAAGTTTTCGCCGGCAGCTCGATTTTTATCTCCGGGAATACGCCGGACGGCCGACATCCCTGTATTTTGCGCAGAACTTGAGCAAACATTTGGGGCTGAAGGTTTATCTGAAGAGAGAAGATCTCCTGCATACCGGCGCGCATAAGATAAATAATACCCTGGGCCAGGCATTGCTGGCGCTAAGGATGAAGAAGCCGCGGGTCATTGCCGAAACAGGCGCCGGACAGCACGGAGTGGCCACAGCAACAGTCGCGGCGCTCTTTGGTTTAAAATGCGCGGTATATATGGGCCAAGACGATATTGCCCGGCAGAGCCTTAACGTTTACCGGATGAAACTTCTGGGCGCCGAGGTAGTCCCGGTTAAATGCGGCTCTAAGACATTGAAAGATGCCACCACAGAGGCATTAAGAGACTGGGTAACTAATGTGGCCGGCACGCACTATATCATCGGTTCGGTGGTCGGCCCGCATCCATATCCCATGATGGTCAGGGATTTTCAGTCGGTGATCGGCTCTGAGGCAAGAAAGCAGATTTTAAAGAAAGAGCTCCGCTTGCCTGATTATCTGGTTGCCTGTGTCGGAGGCGGCAGCAATTCCATGGGCCTTTTTTACCCGTTTTATAACGATAAAAGAGTAAAATTCATCGGCGTTGAAGCCGGCGGAAAAGGCAGGCGGCCCGGGGAGCACGCGGCTACACTTGTCACCGGCAAAATCGGCGTCCTGCACGGGGCAAAATCCAATCTCCTTGAAGACGCATTTGGCCAGATCGAGCCTACGCACTCCATTTCAGCCGGCCTGGATTATCCGGGTGTGGGGCCGGAACATGCCTATTACAAATTAACCGGCAGGGCTGACTATGTGGCGGTCAATGATCGTCACGCGCTGGAAGGATTTAAGCTTTTATCCGAGAGAGAAGGTATAATCCCGGCACTTGAGCCGGCGCACGCTGTTTATTATCTTAAGGAATTGAGCCGCAAGGTAAAAAGAAATTCCCTGGTTATATTATGCCTTTCCGGAAGGGGAGACAAAGATATGGGCATAGTCACGAGGCACATCCTGTGAACAGAATAGAGAATAAATTTAAACAACTTAAAAAAGCCGGCGAAAAGGCCTTTATCGCTTTTATTACCGCCGGATACCCCAGCCTTAAGGCTACGGAGAAACTGGTTGAGGAGTTTGACCGGATAGGAGTGAGCGTCGTGGAATTGGGCGTACCGTTTACCGACCCGATGGCAGACGGCCCGGTTATCCAGGAAGCATCAACAGCCGCCTTAAAAAAGAATACCCGTCTCGTTGATATTTTGAATATGGTTAAGCGCATGCGCGCTCGTGTTAATATCCCGATATGCCTGATGACCTATTACAATCCCGTGTTTTGTTTTGGCGAAGATTTGTTCATCCGGCGTGCCTTAGAATGCGGAGTAGACGGAGTGATCATCCCGGACCTGCCTCCGGAGGAGGCCAAAGGGTTTGTAAGCAGTGCCGCAAAAATTGGCCTGGATGTAATTTGTTTTCTCGCCCCGACCAGCACCCCAAAGCGCGTGAAATTCATTTCCCGGGTTTCCCGCGGTTTTATTTATTATGTTTCGCTTACCGGCACAACCGGCGCACGTTCGTCTTTGCCTGCCGAGCTCTCCGGGAAGATCAAAGAGATCAAGTGTCACAGCGATAAACCGGTATGCGCGGGGTTTGGTGTTTCCACTAACGCGCAGGTAAAAGAAGTATTAAAGGTTGCCGACGGTGTTATCGTAGGCAGTGCCATCGTAAAAAAGATTAAAGAATACTCCGGATCGCCCGATATGGTTAGGAGGGTGGGCAATTTTATATCCCGCTTAAAATCAAATGTATAAAAAATTCACGCTGGATAACGGTTTAAGAGCTATAACGCACAGGATGAGCGGTATGCGTTCGATCGCTTTGGGTATTTGGATAAAAGTGGGAGGCCGGTATGAATCCCAACAGAACAAGGGCATCTCGCATTTTATTGAGCACTTGCTCTTTAAGGGCACAAAAAAATACAGCTGCCGGCAGATAAAAGAAGCAGTTGAGGGTGTGGGCGGGGCCTTAAACGGCTTTACCAGCGAAGAATTGACCTGTTATTTGATCAAGGCTCCGGCGCGCTATCTGGATCTGGCTCTGGATATTTTGTCCGACATGGTCATAGCGCCGTTGTTTGCCCCGGCTGAGATCCAAAAGGAGCGGGGTGTTATCCTTGAAGAGATCAAGATGTACAAGGACCTTCCCCAGAGCCACGTGCATGAATTATTGGATGAGCTGCTCTGGCCAAGCCAGCCGCTGGGCCTAAGTATCGCAGGCTCCCCGGAGTCAGTTACCAGTATTGATCGCGGCGGCCTGCTTGATTTTAAACAAAAACACTACACCGCTTGCAACATCATTGTCAGTGCCGCCGGCCTATTAGAGCCGGATAAATTAATCTCCCGGATAGAGAAAAAATTTTCCAACCTGATTAAAATAGAGGCCGACAGCTTCTCCGCGGCCCGCAATTGCCCGGATAAGCCGCAGTTAAAAATCATGGACAAGCCTACTGAACAGACGCACCTTGCCCTTGGATTCCACGGATTAAACAGGGGGCACCCCTTAAAGCACGCGCTGGCATTGCTGCACATCATCTTAGGCGCTAATATGTCCAGCCGCCTGTTCAACGAAGTAAGGGAGAAAAGGGGCCTTGCCTATGAGATCGGTACGAATGCCAGGTATTTCGCGGATACCGGCGCCTTTATCGTGCATGCCGGAATAGATAACCATAAAGTGGGGCAAGCAGTAGAGGTGATTTTGAGCGAATTGGGCTTGATCAAAGATAAACTTGTCACTGAAGGCGAATTTAAGCGGGCAAAAGAGTTTTATCTTGGCCAGCTCATGCTTGCCCTGGAAGACACTATGGATCATATGTTCTGGATCGGCGAATCTATTGCTGTTTTGGATAAGACGTATAGCCTCGAAGATATTATCAAAGAGGTGAGGTGTCTGGAACGTCAGGATGTGCGGGAAGTAGCCAGAGGCATATTCAAGGAAAATAATCTGCGTATGGCGCTAATCGGGCCCTTGGCTCAACAAAGAGACGCGCTTTATCAGAGATTGCACATAAAATGACACTAGATAATGTTTCTTTGCCGGCCGTTTTTATAACCCTCTTTATTCTTGCGGTAATTTCCTTCTTCTTGTCGTTGTCGGAAACTTCCTTTATCGGCCTCAGCAGGATCCGCCTGCGCCATATGATCGCCCAGGGTGTCAAGCGCGCCCAGAGTATCCAACGGCTGATACTAAAATTGGATAAGGTCATTGCCGCGATATTGATCGGCAACAATATCGTCAATATCGCGATTTCTGCTATCATAACCGGTATATTCGTGCAGTTGTGGGGGTACCGCTGGGGCGTTATTCTCTCAACCTTTGTCACTACTTTTTTCATATTGGTATTTTGCGAGATCACCCCCAAGATACTGGCTTCAAAGCGCGCGGAAAAATCCGCTATATTTGCAGCGCCTTACATGGAAATAATGCTGGTGGTGCTGCGCCCTTTTATCGCGTTTTTCATCGGGATCAGTAATTTTCTGCTTAAATTATTCGGAGTCAAAGCCGCCCCCAAATCTCCGATCATCACCGAAGAAGAGTTGCGTACGATGATCGAAGTCGGCAGCCAGGAAGGCGTTTTAAGCGATGAAGAAAAAAAGATGCTTTACCACATCTTTGAATTCGGGGATACGCTGGTAAGCGACGTGATGGTGCCCAAAGATAAGATCGTGGCCGTCAACTTAAAGACCAATTCCGAAGAGTTATTGAATATTTTTGTTGAAGAGGGCCACGCGCGCCTGCCGGTATATAAGGATTCGCCTGATAATATAATCGGCGTTGTCTACGCCCGCGACCTGCTCTATATATTAAGGGATAAAGGACTTTTTGTGCTGGAAGACCTGGTGAAAAAGGTATTCTGTGCTCCGGCTAGTATGCGCGTGAATGAACTGTTGAAGAAATTCCAGGCGGATAAGATCCAGATCGCCGTGGTGGTCAACGAGCGCAAGTTGGCTGTGGGCCTGGTGACCTTAGAGGACCTGATTGAAGAGATCGTCGGGGAGATCGAAGAGGTCCATCCCGGCCATTACGCCGCCAACAGCTCCGCAAATAAAATTTGACCGTTTCCGCCTAAAAGAGTATAATATGCAGTTGTATAAGGCGGCTTAATTTATTTTACTTAACTTACACCCGGCCATATCAGGCACCCGGCGCTTTTTGGAATTGCGCCGGTGTTCCTTGGTGGGGAAATTGGCCGGTGTGCCCTTTGTGGGCAAGGAGGAATAAAATGGCAGAAACAGGATATTGCGTCAAATGTAAAGGCAAAAAAGACATGAAGGATGAACAAAAAGTAACTATGAAAAATGGCCGCGCGGCCATGAAGGGGAAATGCCCTGATTGCGGCACGGGTATGTATAAGATCCTGGGGAATAAGTAGTTTCCCTTTAAGAAGGATGACAATAGATACAAAAAAGTTAGCCCTGCGCGTTGCAAAGGTTGCCGCGTCTAAAAAAGCGCTGAAGCGTATGATCCTGGATATGCGCGGGATCTCCGATCTTTGCGATTACTTCGTGATCGTAAGCGGCAATTCCAACCGGCAGGTAAACGCGATCGCGCAGGCGATTATTTCTGATCTAGATATTGACGGGATAAAACCTCTTTCAAAGGGTGTGGCCAACGATGAGTCCGGTTGGGTGGTGTTGGATTTCGGCTCCGTTGTAGCGCATATCTTCTACAAGCCGATGAGAGAGTTTTATTCTTTGGAATGCCTATGGTCTGAGGCCAAGATAGTCAGGCCGCAGCGTAAGCGAAAGAGCGTAAAGCATACCGGGAATTCTTCCGTCCGCCTACACAGACAAGTGGAACGATAGTTTTTGTAGGGACAGCACATTGTGCTGTCCTTACAGTTCGGATAATGTAGGGGCGGGTTTATAAACCCGCCCCTACAATTTTCTATGAAAAATGATATTCAAGATTTATTAATCGACGTAATAGAAGGTTCTTTAAAAGAGCTGAGGATGGTTGGGTCCCAGAGGCCGGCGTATCTTGACCTGCCTAGTGACCAGCGCTTTGGCGAGCTATCCACTAATATCGCCCTGCAGCTGAGCAAGCTGGTATTAAGGCCTCCCCGCGATATCGCAACAGACATGGTTGCGGCGATAAAAAAGAGGCTGGCCGAGAGCCCTGCCGGAGCCCTGGTCGAAGATGTCAGGATCGAGGGCCCGGGATTCATCAATTTTTATCTTGGCCGGAATTATTTTTACTCCGAGATACTGGAGATCATAAGAACTCAAGGCGCGGCGCTTAGATCCGCTAAAGGCAAGTCTCTGCCCGTGCTCGTTGAATTTGTCAGCGCAAATCCCACGGGTGCGCTTTCCGTGGCCCATGCCCGTCAGGCCGCGGTAGGGGATGCCCTGGCTAATATTCTTGATTTTCTGGGATTTAAGGTCACCCGCGAATATTACCTTAATGACGAAGGTAACCAGATCAATATACTGGGCTCGTCCGTGAAGCTGCGTATGCGGGAGCTCGACGGCGAGAAAGTGGATTTTCCCGAGGATCATTATCAGGGAGATTATATTTACGATATTGCCAAAGCAGCTAAAGCGGGACTGCCGCAGGGCATCGAACTGCGCGATTTTGCCGCCGGATACATACTGGATGTGATAAGAAAAGAACTTGATGATTTCGGGGTGAAATTCGATTCCTGGTATTCGCAGAAGGAGCTAGGCATTAGCGGCAAAATAGAAGAAGCGCTGGAAATTTTAAAGAAACAGGGTTTTGTTTATGACCAAGACGGGGCCACCTGGTTTAAGTCCACGCAGTTCGGGGATGATAAGGACCGGGTGGTGATAAAAAGCGACGGAAGCTATACCTACCTTGCTCCGGACATCGCGTATCACCGGGAAAAATACCGCCGGGGTTTTAAATGGCTGATCAATTTCTGGGGCCCGGATCACCATGGTTATATTAACCGTCTTAAAGCAGCGGTAGAGGCGCTGGGGAACCCCAAGGATTCACTATCTATTATTATTGTGCAGCTTGCCACGATCTACAGAGACGGCAAGCAGCTGCAGATGTCTACCCGTAAGGGCCAGTATATCACCTTGCGCGAGGTCTTAGATGATGTAGGAAAGGATGCGGCGCGGTTTTTCTTTATGATGCGCCGCACCTCAAGCCACCTGGATTTTGACCTGGATATCGCGAAGTTACACTCTTCGGAGAACCCGGTTTATTACGTTCAATACGCCCACGCCCGTATTTGCAGCATCTTAAAGAACAGCCCGGCTCTAGCCAAGGCAGTTGATATTGATCTTTCTGTTTTGACGGAAAAAGAAGAGCTTGCCCTGCTTAAAAAAATATGGCAGTTTTATTCCGTTCTGGATATCTGCCTTGCGGCCCAGGATCCTTACATGCTTACGGTCTATCTGCAGGCGCTTGCGGAATCATTTCATAAATTTTACGACCTGCACCGCGTGCTGGGCGCAGACGATAAATTGACCCGGGCCCGGGTCACGCTGATTGAGGCGGTTAAGTTAGTCATCTTCTGCGGCTTAGGGCTCTTAGGCGTATCGCAGCCGGAGAGTATGTAACCCTTAATGACACAGAGCCACAAGATACTCAAGATTGCTTCACTTGACACTTCCCTTCAGAAAAAACTATGCGCAAACCTCGGAATTTCTCCTGTCCTTGCACAAATATTGATCAACCGCCATATAATAGATAGTTCTGCAGCGCAGAAGTTCCTGAATGCCGGAGTTGAGGACCTGCTTGACGGTACACTCTTCAAGGACATGGCCAAAGCCGTGAACCTGGTTAATATTGCCGCTGCTGCCGGGAAAAAAGTGATGGTTTTCGGCGATTATGATGCCGACGGCATAACCGCGCTGGCTTTAGTCAAGGAAACCCTGGAGAGAATGGGTATTAAGACCCTGCATTATCTGCCGCACCGCCTTAACGAAGGCTATGGTTTGAATAAGCTTGCTGTCCGGCGCGCCATAGAAGAAGGCGTGGGGCTTTTGATCACCGTTGATTGCGGGATCTCGAGCCACGAAGAGATAAAGGAATTAAGGCGCCACAATATTGAGGTAATAGTAACAGACCACCATGAGCCCGCGGATAGAACATTGCCGCCGGCCTCAGCGATCATTAATGCCAAGGTGAAAGATTCAGGTTATAAATTCAGGGAATTAGCCGGGGTGGGTGTGGCTTATAAATTCTGCCAGGCCTTGAGTAATTCTAAAATGTTTGATGACCTGGATATTGTCTGCCTCGGCACTATCGCAGACAGCGTGCCTTTGACCGGGGAGAACCGGATTATCGCCAAAGCCGGCCTGTTAAAACTGGCGAGTACCGAAAGAGAGGGCATCCGCGCGTTGATGGAAAACGCCGGCATATCTTTGAAGCCTTTTAATCCAGAATCCGTCAGTTTTATCCTTGCTCCGCGCATCAATGCCAGCGGCCGTATGGATACGGCTGAGACTTCTTTAAAATTATTACTCTGTTCGCAAAAAGAGGAAGCCTTGGAATTAGCCGGGATTTTAGACGCGCATAACCGCCAGCGCCAGAAAATAGAAGGCAAGATCATGGGAGAAGCGCTGGAATTGCTTGAAAGGGATTTTGACCAAAAACTTCACAAGATCATTGTGATCGCCAAAGAAGATTGGCATCGCGGGGTGCTCGGGATAGTTGCTTCAAAATTGGCGGACAGGTTCTACCGGCCGGCTATTGTTATCTCCATGGGTGAAGTTCAATGCAAAGGCTCCGGCCGTTCCATAAAAAATTTCCACCTTTTTGAGGCATTGTTGGAA
>Ga0105164_10000750_pt1 | contig 21627 bp, 16 predicted proteins | sample VDWuncwatermetaG_FD_89674 | JGI IMG/M metagenome (GOLD analysis project Ga0105164, IMG submission 89674) | Wastewater microbial communities from Netherlands to study Microbial Dark Matter (Phase II) - VDW unchlorinated drinking water | ecosystem: Environmental > Aquatic > Freshwater > Drinking...
CCAACTCCGACAGTCGGGTTACCCCTTCCACCGTGGCGGAGACTTCACCTCTGCTGGCTAGGCTTTAAGGTGGTGATCTTTGCATCTCACTAGCTCCTTTCTCGCTTCTTGGCGTACTGCAAATTGCACTGCATACCTAGAGGGCCCGCAAGTGAGTAGGTACCATTTACTTCGAAGGTTGGCTGGGGTACTCAGAATGAGACATGGCGCAATTGACACCGATGCTGGCTCAGTATCAGCAGATCAAAGCTCAGTATACCGATGCAATTTTGTTCTATCGAATGGGGGACTTTTATGAAATGTTTTCCGAAGATGCAGTTAAAGCCGCGCCGATTCTAGAAGTCCAACTAACAAGCCGAGACCGAAATTCACCAAACCCGATGGCCATGTGTGGCGTCCCCTTCCACTCTGCCACTCAGTACATTCAAAAGTTACTAGATGCTGGACTTAAGGTAGCGATCTGTGAGCAAGTTGAAGACCCCAGTCAGGCAAAAGGCTTGGTGAAGCGAGAAGTCATCCGAGTGCTCACCCCCTCACTCATCGGCGACCCTGAGCTCGCCCCGGAAAATAGCCGGCAATGGCTCTGCGCACTTGCGACAGTAGAAAATGGAATTGATATTTCGGTTCTGGAACTATTCCGGGGAAGCCTACGCCATGCCTTGGTTCAAACATGGCAGGAAGCTATGGAGATTTTATCTCAGTACCAACCTAAGGAGATTCTATATAGCGCGACGTTACTTAAAGAAAATGACCGAAATATTATTTCAAAGACATTACCCTCAACTCTGTTGACGTTGCGTGATTCCTATTTTGCGATCGATGAAGCGAGGCCAAGTATCACCGCCATTCAGAGTTATTTAAAGGAAACTCAGAAATTGGAATCGGTTCAGTTAACGGAGATTCAACCTATCTTCGATCCGTACCGACTTCGTATGGATGCGACCACGGTTTCTTCTCTCGAACTATTGGGCTCGTCAGTCCGAGACAATGGTCGCCCAACTCTTTTCACCGTTTTAAATCAATGTCTCACGGCGATGGGAAGGCGTGGTCTAAAGGATGAGCTTATTAATCCCCCCTGTAACCTGGAAATTATTGAAAGACGATTGAATTTTGTTGAGGAACTTATTCAGAATTCGATGACACTTTCGTCACTTCAGAATGAGTTAACTGGGATCAGAGATCTTGAGAGACTAGCGACAAAAACAAGTTTAAGGATGTCTTTGCCCCGAGATGTCGTGAGTATCCGGGAAATTCTCAAAAAGATTCCCGCGATCAAAAATCTTCTTTCGACATTAACCCAACCCCTGAGCCAAGAACTAAATGATCAGCTCCAATGCCTGAACTCTCTCACCGAGGAACTTGAGCTCGCGTTGGAAGATTCTCCTCCTCATGGCTACCGAGATGGAGGCATCATTCGAGAATCCTATCACCAGGATGTCGCCGAACTACGATCCTTAAGCACGGATAGTAAGGCATTGATCGCTGCGCTCGAAGCTCGAGAACGAGATTCGACAAGAATATCGTCGCTTAAAATTAAGTATAATCGCGTATACGGCTACTCGATTGAAGTGACTAAGACACATCTCGAGAAAGTTCCTCCCCACTATATCCGCAAGCAGACGATCGCCAATGCCGAGCGCTACATTACCGACGAGCTTAAGACCCTAGAAGATAAGATTTCGTCTGCGGAAAAGAAATTAAAAGCACTGGAAGAAGAGACTTTTCTAAAATTGCGCGAAAGGGTTGTGGACGCGACCTCGACTTTACTCGTTAATAGCGCCGCAATCAGTCGGCTTGATATTCTCATGAGCTTTGCCATAACGGCCAAAACCCGCGGGTATGTTAAGCCTCGTCTTCACACTGGCTTAGAACTTAATATTCTAGACGGCCGACACGCAGTCTTAGAAACACTCCTTGATCCGGGAGAATTTGTCCCTAATACCGTCGAAATGGATCCTGAAACTTGCCGAACTCTATTGATCACCGGGCCTAATATGGGCGGTAAATCGACAATCATGCGACAAGTCGCTCTGATCACTGTCATGGCACATTTAGGAAGCTTCGTCCCAGCTAAGCAAGCCCTCATTCCCCTGACTGATGCGATTTTTACTCGAATTGGCAGTTCAGACGATCTAGTCCACGGGCAATCAACGTTTATGGTCGAGATGTCAGAGGTTAGCCGAATTCTAGAGGGAGCTACGCTGAGAAGCCTTATCCTCATTGATGAAATTGGTCGCGGCACCAGCACCTACGATGGACTCGCCCTCGCATGGTCCATCCTGGAATACATCCACCAATCACTTCGGTGTAAAACTCTTTTTGCAACTCACTTCCATGAATTGACCCTACTTGAGGAAACCCTTCCCGGATTCAAAAATGCCAATGTGCTCGTCAAACATTGGAAGGGAGAAATTATTTTTCTCCATCAGCTTGCCTTTGGAATCTGTCCAAAAAGCTATGGTGTTGATGTTGCCAAGCTCGCTGGCCTACCTTCGATCGTCTTACTGAGAGCGAAAGACATCCAGGGGCATCTCGAAACTCAATCACAGAAAGCGAACCGGAATCGACACGACGCATTGAAAATATTCACCAAACAAATACCCCTTTTTGAAGAGTCAGAAACGTTGGAGACTGGCCACCACATTGAATCCTAAAATAATAAAAATACACCCTTGACAGAAAAACCCATTCTTTATTAAAAATAACAAAACGTTATTTAATATCAGCACCTTAGTTGGAACTTAGTTATGGATTCGACAGGGTTCGGTATAGCCCTAATAACTCGACCAACGGCTTGATTTTCACGCCCAGAATCTATCCACAGGCTGTGGATAACTTGTGGAATTCTGCCTTTTTGACTCGCTGACCCATCTAGATTCTTTATTTTTCGTCGCATTTAAGCTATGAATATCGCTGCTATATTTAATGACTCGCATGGTTGTAAAAATATTTTGATGAATACAATTCCAGACCCAAAAGTTATCCACAGCCCCCACCCCTTTTCGAAGTTGATCCATTTGATCCTAGTACGCCCACAAGAAGGTAGGAATTTGGGTGCGATCGCACGCGCCAGCGCAAACATGGGCGTCGATGGAAAAATCTGCGTTGTGGGCAACGAGTTCATCTTAAACAAGGAATCTTGGCGCGTCGCAAAACATGCTCAAGATCGACTTCATCAGATCCTGCATTTTCCAACCCTCGAAGCGGCTCTTGATCTTTTTCGAAAAGAACCTACGTTATCGCTCGCGGCCACGGCACGGGTTGGTTCGGCCGGGCGACCCCACCCGATGCCTATATCGGAAGCGGTCCCTAAGGCCATGGAGAAATTATCCCAAGGGCAAACGGCATCGATTGTTTGGGTTTTTGGCCCTGAGGCAGATGGATTAAATAACGCTGAGGTAGCGCAATGCGATTGGATCGTTCATATTCCGTCATCCCAGAACTACCGCTCTCTCAATCTCTCTCACGCTGTCATGCTTTTTTGTTACGAGGCGTCCCGGATTATTCTCAAAGAAACATCCGAACCGACCATTGCCTGCTCGCCAAACCAGAAGGAAAGATTGATCATGCATTTGGTTGAACTCGCCCAGACCGTGGGCTTTATCCTCCCGGATGACCCCCATAAAATGAAGCCACGACTAGAACAACTCTTATCTCATCTGCCTAACCACATCCATGATATAAAAACGATTCACGGTTGGATTGACCAAACGATCCGTTCGGTCAAAAAGGGGTCTCAGGATTTTAAAGGACGGTATCGCTTTGAAACAATCCAACTTGAAACAATCCAACAAGATCTGATTAAGAAGGAGTTATGTCGTGAGCAACCCTAAAGACAGACCACCCCAGACCGAAGAATCGCAATCGGAAGAATCTCCAAATACCGAGACTACGCCCATTGCAAGTGCCCAAGGGCCCTCGCTTGAAGAGCAACTGCTGTATCTGCGCGCTGAATTCGAAAATTTTAAGAAACGCATTGAACGCGAAAAAGACCAGAGTGTCCGCTACGCGAATGAGCGACTCGCTGGAGAATTACTTGGAGTCGTTGACCTCTTTGACCGAGCCATGGCTTTTACACCAGCATTAATTAAGATTCAGGATAAACCTGTCATCGATTTTATTCACGGAATAGAACTCACTCAGAAAGAGCTGACGAACACACTCACTCGAGTTGGAGTGGAACTCATCGGTAAGCGCGGTGAAGTTTTTCATCCTGAACGACACGAAGCCATCTCTCAAATGGAAGTTGAACCTGAAAAGGTTGGTCAAGTGATTGAAATCGTCCAACAGGGCGGGCTGCTTAATGGCCGACTGATCAAACCCGCGCAAGTCGTTGTCGGGGTATCGAAAGAGCAAGCATGAGTCAGCGAGACTACTACGAGATCTTAGGCGTCAGCCGAAGTGCAACCGAGGACGAGTTAAAGCGAGCTTACCGTCGAGTTGCTATCCAGCATCACCCGGATAAAAACCCCGGCGATAGCAACGCTGAGGCACTTTTTAAGCAAGCCAATGAAGCGTATCAAATCCTAGGTGATCCTCAGCGACGCGCCCAATATGACCGCTTTGGGCACGCTGGGGTTTCCGGCCAAGGCTCGGCAGGGTTTAGTGGAAATTTTTCAGATATTTTTGATGGAATTTTCGGCGATATTTTTGGACGTTCTAGTGGCGGCCCCTCAAGTGGGACGGATCTTAGATACCAATTAGAAATCACCTTTGAAGAAGCGGCATTTGGCGCGGAAAAGACAATAAAATTTGAAAAAGACGTGACCTGCGACACCTGCCAAGGTTCCGGTGCTCGCTCGGGCTCTCACCCCAAGACATGCACCCATTGCCAGGGATCGGGTCAGGTTCGATTTAATCAAGGTTTTTTCAGTGTGGCCCGTGCGTGCCCCAGCTGCCAAGGACGCGGCGCGATTATCGAAGATAAATGCTCGACATGCCGAGGCAATGGCCAAACGCGAGCACCTCATACCGTCGAGGTGAAAATTCCAGCCGGCATCGACAGCAACCAACGCCTACGAGTTCGAGGGGAAGGAGAGATTTCGGAGCCGGGTGGTTCTCCAGGCGATCTCTATGTTCAGATTCATGTGGCTGAGCACACTCTTTTTAAGCGAGAGGGTGAGCATGTCATTTTAGATTTGCCGATTACATTCCCTCAAGCCGCAATGGGCGCTGAGGTTGATATCCCAACGCTTGGCGGCAAGGCTGCCCTAAAAATTCCAGCCGGAACTCAGTTTGGCGCGACCTTGAAACTAAAAAATAAGGGCATTAAACGCCTGAATGGGTCAGGGCACGGTGATCAGTACGTGAGAATTATCATTGAAACCCTGTCTCATGTCAGCGGCAAACAGAAGGATCTCTTAAAGCAGCTCGACGCACTGAATTCAGAATCCAGTCATCCAGGCATTGCCAAGTTCGTTAAGGTTCTGAAAGAATGGTTACCATGAAATGGATGTTGCGCCTACTTCAAGTCCTTGTCTTAGTCCTCTTAACTCGCTGCGCCTCAACACCGAGCACGAAGGCCTCCCATAGCCTCAGCGCACCATCTGCCTTTCAGGTAGATAAAATTGAAAACGCAGCTCAGGGCCCCTTCTTGGAAGCGGAAGCCCTCTTTAAGAAGCAGCAGTATGACCAAGCGTCGATTCAGTACCGAAAGGTAAAGGCTCAGTTCCCAAGAGGCCAGGCCCACGCCCTGGCAAGCTACCGAATTGGTAGCATTCATTACTATCAACAAGACTACGCGGTCGCAGCGCGAGAATTTGAATACTTTCTCACCCGTTTTCCTGAGTCTGATTTATCTTTCGATGTGAAATATAATTTGGCGGCCTCGGAGTTTCAGTTACAACAGTATGAGAAAGCGCACCGAATCCTGACCGGCATTTCGGAGAGAGAAATTCGATCACAGGAACCTCGAAGGGCCGCACTTGTTTATGAACTTAAAGGACAGTGCGCCACCGCAACTGGCAATGTCCGAGGTGCCGTTATTGCCTACGCATCTCAGTTGCTACTTCCCCTTACGGAATCAAAACGAGACTCTCTATCTCTTGAGGTGGATCGTCTTCTTGATAAAATCCCCCATGACGATTTGGACCCACTCTATTCAGAAATCACTGAGACCTCGACCCGTGCTAAAATCACAAAGAAAATCTCGTCCACAGCCCGTAACCACTCAGCCATTTCAGAGCCAAGTGCCCCAACATTCATGGGGACTGAAATAGCGACCTCAGTCAGCTCTCTCGCTGGTTCCGAACTCAATCAATCCAGTGTCGGCGAACCCAATCGAATTGGCATTGTCCTTCCACTCACCGGGCGATGGTCTGCGTACGGAAAACGTGCCTTGGATGGGATTTTGTTGGCGACTCGCCTCTTTCACCCCAACGAACCCAGCCGAATCCGCTTATTTATTGAAGATACAGCGTCAAATCCCATTACAGCGGCCCAAGCCGTCGAACGGTTAGCCGAAAGAGATCAGGTGGTTGCTATCGTCGGCCCCCTAAACTGGAGAGAATCAGTCGCTGTTGCTGAAAAAGCGCAACAGTATGGGATACTCAACTTATCGTTAGCAACCAAAGAGGGAATCTCGGAAAAAGGTGGTTACCTTTTTCAAAACGCACTGATTCCGAGCGTCCAATTTGAAAATCTGGTTTATTACTGTATTGCAAAAAAAGGAATGAAACGGTTTGGTATTCTCGCATCCCGGACTGAATTTGGCCGAGACATGGCCAATACTTTCTGGGACACCGTTGAAAAATATGGCGGGCACGTTGTCGCCTACGAAACCTACCAAGTGGAAGCAACTGATTTTCAGTCTCCCATTCGATCCATGTTTGGACTTGAAAATCCGGCAAAGAATCGTCGATTGGAATGGAATAAGCTCAACGAGCATATTAAGGAACTTAATCTTAAGGGCCCAAAGGCATCAAAACTTTCGCTCGCGCCCATTGTTGACATGGATGCCCTTTTTATCCCTGATAACCCTAAGGTTGTTTCGTCGGTTGCCGCAACGCTACCGTTCTTTAGAGTGAAAGGGCTGCCATTACTTGGTACGACGGAATGGAATTCGGACCAACTGTACCGTCGAGGCGGAAAGTTTGTTGAAGGAGCGATGTTTCCAGGCGGAGTTAATACAGCGACGTCGAACCCAAAACAGAAAGAATTCATCCAAGCTTTTCTAGAAGCCTACGGCAATCAGCCAGACCTCCTAGCTGGCCAGGCTTTTGAGGCAATGGATTTAGTCCGGATCGCTGTCGATAAGACTGACTCGGGGGACCGTAACCGAATCGTTCAATATTTATCCTCCTTAAAGGATTTTAACACACTGCTCGGAACACTTTCTTTTGACGCAACGCGTGTCGCGCGACGAAAAATTCCCGTTTATATGCTGGAATATGGTGGGAACGTGACTGAATTGCAGTTCTAATAACCGGTCACGCTTGAATAAATACCGCTACCTCTGTTAGCATTAATAGAAATAATACGCTTTAAGCCTTAGAACGTTTTTCCCAAACATGACTCAGTGTCTCGATCAACTAGAATGCGCAGCGCGTTGCTTTGCGGGGGTTCAAAATGGAAAAATCTAAACTAAAAAAGAAAGACCTTGAGGATTTTGCTAGCCGACTACGCGAAGACAAATCTCGAATCCTCAATCACACAGACCGGACCAAGACTGAAGAACTCGCCATGAGTACGGATGATCTTGCGGACGAAGTGGATCTTGCGTCATCTGAGCTTAACCAAGGGATGGCCCTCCGCCTTAGAGACCGAGAACGTCTGCTGTTGCATAAAATTGAACTAGCACTCGCTAAAATCGACGAAGGCACCTATGGCATCTGTGACGACTGCCAGGAACCGATCGAAAAAAAGCGTTTAGAAGCTCGACCCGTAGCCGAGCTCTGCATCCGCTGCAAAGAAGAGCAGGAAAAACAAGAAAAAGTCTTTGCCTAAGACCACCTAATTCCTCTTATTTATCAAGCCTCTTTTATCTCACCGCCGCAAACTCTCTGCGCTGCGCCATGATTGACGCACCCACTTTGCAATCCTTGCTAAAGCAATCCTTCTAATAGCCCGACAATTTAAGTGAGACGTAAGTTGCTGAGCTATACCCCAACAAGGACTAGACCATGCCAAATGAGTTCTCTGAGAACGAAGAACTTGTAGTCCCAGAGGAATTACCGCTATTGCCCATTCGGGACGTGGTCGTGTACCCCTATATGATTCTCCCCCTGTTTGTGGGCCGAGAAGCGTCAATCCGAGCTGTGAATGAAGCGTTAGCGAAAGACCGCTTAATTTTCCTTGCCGCACAGAAGGAAATTACTGACGAAAATCCATCCCCAGAAAGTATCTACGCCGTTGGCACTGTTGCCATGATTATGCGGATGCGAAAACTCCCCGATGGGCGAGTGAAAATATTAGTGCAGGGGCTGATGAAAGCGACCCTGATCAATTTTACCCAAGAAAAACCATTCTACACGGTCAAACTCAAGCAAATTAAGGAAGTCGCAGCGACTAGAGAAAATACTGAAGTCGAAGCGCTGATGCGAACCGTCAAAGAACAGCTTGAAAAAGTCATTTCATTAGGGCGCATGCTTTCTCCGGATATCCTCATGGTGATCGATGATATCACCGATGCTGGCCGACTCGCTGATCTCATCGCCTCTAACCTCGGCCTTAAGGTATCCGATGGACAAGAGCTACTCGAAGTCTTTGAACCAGCGGTACGTCTCAAGAAGGTAAATGAAATCCTTGTCAAAGAACTTGAGATTCTTGCCATGCAAACGCGAATCCGCTCTCAAGCTCGCGACGAGATGACCAAGAGCCAACGCGAATATTTCTTAAGAGAACAGATTCGCGCCATCAAAACGGAATTGGGAGATAACGAAACCAAATCCGAGGAAATCCAAGACCTTCGGCAAAAAATTGATTCATCCTTAATGCCAGATGAAATCCGAGAGGAAGCGATTAAACAGGCCACTCGCCTGGAAAGAATGCATCAGGATGCCAGCGAAGCCACTATTGTCAGAACGTACCTTGATTGGTTGATTGAACTACCTTGGAATAAATTCACCGATGACGCACTCGATCTCGGCGAAGCACAACGAATCTTAGACGAAGACCACTATGGCCTTAAAAAGATTAAGGAACGCATTCTAGAGTTCTTAGCCGTAAGAAAACTCAAAGCTCAGATGAAGGGTCCTATTCTATGCTTTGTGGGACCTCCCGGTGTTGGTAAAACAAGCTTGGGTAAATCCATTGCTCGCGCCATGGGGAGAAAATTTGTCCGAATATCTCTCGGAGGAATCCGAGATGAAGCCGATATCCGAGGGCATCGCCGAACCTATGTGGGAGCCATGCCGGGTCGTATCATTCAGGGGTTAAAGCTTGCTGGATCCGCCAATCCTATTTTCATGCTCGATGAGATTGATAAATTAGGAGCGGATTTCCGCGGTGACCCTGCGGCTGCGCTGCTTGAGGTTCTCGACCCCGAACAGAATTTCTCATTCCGCGACCACTACATTAATCTCCCGTTTGATTTATCAAATATCATGTTTGTCGCCACCGCTAACCTATTGGACCCCATTCCAGCTGCACTAAAAGATCGAATGGAAGTGATTCAACTTGCAGGTTATAGCCATGAGGAAAAATTAAAAATTACGAAACGGTTTCTCATTCCTAAACAGATTGAAGAAAATGGCCTGACACCGAATGAAGTCGAAATTTCAGATCAAGCGCTGACTAGAATCATCCAGCAATACACCATGGAAGCCGGATTACGCAGCCTAGAGCGAAACATCGGCGGTGTCTGCCGTAAAATCGCCAAGAAAGTTGCAGTCGCCGGTACGCGCGGTGAAAAACATACTGTGAGTGCCAACGCTGTCCCTAAGTTTCTAGGGCCTCCAAAATATGTCCCTGAAGAAGAACGCGACTTTGATGAAATAGGAGTTGCGACAGGATTAGCCTGGACTCAGTTTGGAGGAGAAATCCTAAATATTGAAGTCAGCCTGATGAAGAAAACAGGTGGCGGGCTAATGCTCACCGGATCTCTTGGCGACGTCATGAAGGAATCAGCTCACGCGGCGTTAACCTATGCTCGCAGCAATGCCGCCTTACTTGGAATTGACGAAAAGATCTTTGGACTGTACGAAATCCATGTCCACGTTCCCCAGGGAGCTATCCCAAAAGATGGGCCTTCAGCAGGAATCACATTGGCAACTGCAATCATATCGTCGCTAACAGGTAATCCTATCCGAAAAGACATCGCAATGACGGGAGAGGTCACGTTACGAGGTAAAGTGTTACCCATCGGTGGGCTCAAAGAAAAAACCTTAGCAGCGCTTCGACATAAAGTAACCACGATCATAATCCCATTTAGAAATGCAAAAGACTTGGATGAAATCCCCAAGGAGCTGCTCAAGCGATGTAAATTTGTTCCGGTCAAGGACCTAACCGAAGTTCTCAAAGTAGCACTGGTCCATGAACCCTCCGAGTGGGCAAAACAAGATCATGGCCCTAAGATTATCGAAGACATCGCAACGCCGATTCGAGGCGGCAAATCAGCCAATTTTTAAATTTTCTAATTCCCCACTGGGAATCCCTCGAAACAGTGTCCAAGCGTCCACGTTGCGGTAACCATCATTCTTTAACGCCGCTGTGCATGCCTTCAAAGTTGACCCAGTGGTAAAAACATCGTCGATTAGAACAATCCTTCGATCGCCTCCCTGGATCTGAACATCAAGACTATCTTTTAAATTTCTTCGTCTTAATCCGGCACCCAAACCAACCTGGGGCCTAGTATGACTAACCCGCTGAAGGATTCCAGAGTTGACGGTCATCCCCAAAGCATCGCCCAGATACTGTGCGATGAGTTCAGATTGATTAAAACCACGGCGAGCTCGACGCCACGGATGGATCGGAACCGGGACAAGCGTACTACCGGAAAATTCATGGTGTGGAAATCCATCCACAATCGCCGTTTTCTGCTGCTTAAGATAATAAGTCAGCCCATAGTATTTCACGAGATGTAGCCAACGTTTCGCAGGGCCCGTGTACCAATACCCCGACCGAATTTTCGTCACTTGAATCGACTGAGTGGGAGAACCATAGGACCCAACAAGGTCCCATTTCCGACATGCATGGCAAATTCCTTGAGAGTGCGAAAAACGCTCACACGTTGGGCATGTCGTCTGGAAAAACATGGCTAATAATCCGGCTTCTAAGTCTCCGATCTGAGTTAAAGCTTTTGAAAAAGATGAATGCACTTTAGCCCCCACGCCTCATAGAGATGCTTTTCTTCAACTCGTTCAGCCCCTTCAATATCACAGACCGTCAAGGACGTCCTTAGCCACTTAACCCGTGAGCGATGACTCAGCTGATAGCGCTTAGCATAATCGTCGACTAGGTTTAAGACCTTCTCGGAAAAAATAAGAGGCTCTAAATTTGGAGTCAGACTAGCAGTGGCGTTGGTCTTATGAGAACTCTTTCGATAACGCTCTTGCTGACGGTTCCAGGCTGATTGAATTCCCTTGATTGCCTCAGCATGAGTGATGGGTTTCTTGGGAGGATCCTCTGAATAGGAGATCGCCATGGTGACTGATAAATCAATCCGGTCAAGAATCGGGCCAGAAATTCTTTTGCGGTACTGTTCCACTCGTTCCCATGGACAGCCACATGACCGAGCTGATTGCATCGCTAAACCGCACGGACACGGATTCATCGCCGCAATGAGGGTGAAGCGCGCGGGAAATTTAAAACGACTTCCCACTCGATGGATATCAATGGACCCCGTCTCGAGGGGTTCTCGTAATCCTTCGATCCCATCTCGACGGAATTCTGGCAATTCATCTAAGAATAGCACCCCACGATGCGCTAACGTCACCTCGCCAGGAGTCACATAACCCGACCCACCCCCGAGTAAACCCGCTGACGATACCGTGTGATGAGGGGATCGAAAAGGACGCTGATCGGTTGCAAAAAAGGTGGACGAGAGACTGTGGATTTTGGCGACTTCAACAATCTCTTCATCTAGAAGGCGAGGCAGTAAGCTCGGCGTACAGGATGCGAGCAGACTCTTTCCGACCCCTGGTGAGCCAATCATTAGAAAATGATGCCCCCCTGCGATAGCAACTTGAAGCGCACGCTTAGCCATCGCATGCCCCTTAACGTCATCAATGGTGCGATCCCATGGAACCGATGCGGATTGAGCCGTCTTTTCAATCTTATGGTAGACGACCTCTCGCACTCCTCGCAGATGATCCAAAACCTCACCGAGATGCGAAACAATCCTAATTTTACTCCCCCGAAGCAGCGCCGCTTCTTTGCTGTTATCGGCGGGAACAAATATCGTCTCAATACCGGGGGTAGCGGCCAGTGTCTCAGCCAAAGACAGAAGTCCCACCACTGCCCGTAATCGACCATCTAAGGAAAGCTCACCCAAAAAACCGAAACGTTCCAGATTGACGCCGTCCAGACATCCATCGGCCTTTAAAGTCGCCAAGGCCATCGCCATATCAAATTGGCTTCCTTGTTTCTTAAATCCAGCCGGAAGAAGGTGAATCAGAATTCGATGCCTTGGAATATCGAAACCTAAATGACTCAGGCAGGCCATTATCCGCTCACGAGACTCCTTAACGACCTCTCCCGGCAATCCGGTAATTTGAATTTTAGGAGTGGTCTTTAGACTAGATGCCTCAACGGTAATCAGCCTAGCCTCCACCCCTTCCTGAACTGCTGTGTAAGTTTGCGCAAGCATACTGGCCTTCTTGCACGCGCTATGCCACGATCCTAGGCTCAGATTCTTTGATTTTTATTTCTAAGAAGATACTTTTCGGACTTTTGGATTCGAATTCCGGTCACACAAAAATCGTCTTACGTTTTTTTAATAGAGTGTGGAGCTCTTTCTGAAGCTTATGCCGGATCTCTCTGGTCGTTTGTGTCACGAAAGTCATCTTGGCGGCCTTCATTTCATTTTTCTGATACTGAATGGGCTTCATAAATTTAATATGCCATTTCACCGGTAACGGAATCACATTAAGAGGCACTGGGATAATAATCCCGATCAATTCCTTTGCCCATCGGAGCTGAGAAATTGTAATATGGGTTTCCTCTGCCCCAATGACGACCGCCGGAACAATAGGAGCGCCAGTCTTGAGTGCGAGCCGAAGAAATCCTCGCCGAAACCGCCGCAGTCGATAGCGATACGACGACGGTTTAAAATTCCCCTCTTCTCCCTCAGGAAAAAGCAGAAGAATCTCACCCTGCTCAAGGACATCTTGGCCATTGGCTAAAGTCGCTGGAACGAGCCCAAGTTTCTGGGCGTGCACAGCGATTTCTGGTGAGATAAACCAGAGCTTATGGGCAATAATTCGAGGCACACGCCCGGTCTTAAGAAAGATCTGATGGCCTAGCATGAGCGCATCAAATCCCATGTACCCACTATGATTAGCGATAATGATGCAAGGACCTGTCTTGGGAATATGTTCGATACCCTCGGATTCGACTCGAAGGTAACGAGTTAAAAGATCTAAGAGGAAATTTGGTAGGGCCTTGTAGGCAAGCTCCTCGCGCGATAACCCGGAGGCCTTAATCGCTCTCGTCACAGCCCGACCAAAAAACTCTTTCATAGGGGCCCTATTGTAATGAAAACGACGATTAAGGCAAAACCTAACTGGCTTGGGCGAGAGGATGTTTTGCTTGGATCTTAAGCACCCGGTGTTTTCTAAGCTGAATCAACGAGTCCAAGATGACCACGTCATCCAGTGTGCAGTGATTCAAAACCTCGTTGACTCGATGGTATTCCACCACTGAGACCAGGGTTTCAAAGGTATCCTTAGCCAATTGTGGGGGCGACTCTAGGCTCGTAGGGTCAAGGTCAACACAGAGTGATCCAGGAGGAACCTCTTGGCGCATATTTAAAAATTTAAGTTTCTGAGATTCAGCCATGTCACACAATGCCGTTAATTCCCCATCCAGATTTGGCTCTAAATGAAAATCCTGTGGCAGAATCCTCTGAAAGACATATTTAGGACTATCCCAAAGAAAAATTCGATTAAACGCCTTTCGGCCCTTAACATCACCCACCTGCGCGTACACGACCTTACCTTGAATGAACCCTAAATGCCCTTCTTCCGAAGCCCCTTCGGACGCCACTCGCAGCATCCCGGTCCTTTCCAATCCAGCGATCGCTCTGATTGTCTCAGCTAAACTCTGCGACCGGGCCATAGGAATTGTCTGGGCATGATGGTCCTGACCCTGATCCAATTGACCGGTCCATTCATTCGTTGTACCAATCTGCTCAATTTTCCAAACAGCTGTTTTTAATTCTGAAGCCAACGCCTTGGGCATCTCATCTTCATTCGACTGAATGAGAATCGATTTGAGAGCGCGAACAACTTCAACATACTGAAAATCTCGATCGATTACTGAAACAACTCGGCTAAGACTCTTAGCGACCTCGACATCTTTTATACTTAGGCCATCCCAAATTGCGTAAACCCTCTCTCGAATTGCAAAAGCTAAATCATCTTGGCTAAAACTTCGTCCAAACCAAATAAAATAACACGGTGTCCCAGTCTTTCGAATACTTGATATTAACGCCTTACTCTCCGTGCCGTTCTCGATAATGACCAGAGCAGGCCTTCCAGGGACAGACAACGAAACCGATTCATCCCAGCCCTCCACCCGGGTAGTCTCCACCCGATGCTTCTCTTCAATTTGAGCAAGCAATTGCTTACCCCAGCCGGTTACCGGACCAATCACCCACGCCTTTTTCAATGATTCCTGCATCACGCCCCCAATCCCTAAAAGGTGCCCGTCGACTTTCCACACCTTAAAACCTGAAATGCATCCCTATCCCTATTTACAGATCATATCATTACGGTATTAAGGGCACATGGGACGACGCAACCTCATTTTGGATTCTAACTCGCCATACCATGTTACGGCCCGATCCAATAATAAGGACTGGTTTTCAATACCACTCAATGAATGCTGGAACATTTTCGAGGACGAGCTCGTAAAAACCACAGAAAAGTACCGAATTCATGTTCATGCCTTCGTGCTAATGGCGAACCACTTTCACCTATTGGTTTCCACTCCTTCGGAAAACCTGGGAAAAGCGATGCGATACTTCATGACCGAAACGAGCCGACGAATCGCAAGAAAGTGCGGCAGAATTAACCACATCTATGGAGCAAGATACAAATGGTCCTGGCTTGCTGGAAATTATGAGCTTGCCTACACCTATAAGTATGTCCTGAGAAACCCTGTTAAGGCGGGTATTTGCGATCGAGTCGAGGATTATAGATTTAGCACTTTATACCAGCTGCACAGTCACATCATTGGAATACCAATATCGGAGCGCCTAGAATGGAACTTTCTTCCAAAAACCCTTGAGGATAGATTGAATTGGTTAAACACCAAAACAAACAAGGAAGAACGACTAATTTCCTTCGCCCTAAGACGCACCAAATTTAGTTTTAGCCAAGATAAGAAAGTTCAATTGAAACTAAAATTACTTGAAAAAACCTATTTACCCGATTCTATTCAGGGCTGAGGTGTGGAAAGTCGACGGGCACCTTTGATCCCGCAAGGGAGTAGGTACCTTGGAAGCGTCTACCGAACCCAGATTTGGTGGTAAGTGCTACGTGCAGTACCAGAAACATCATCGCAATCCCAACGGGAACCCACGCCCCGCAAACTCCAGTGATACAGGCCGTACCAAAAGAATGGAAACTCTGTCATCGCAAGGTCGCCTTTGTTCGAATAAAATGTATTTGCACCATTGGGAAGTTTGCTCAAAGGGCTTAAATTGGTTATCGTTTCAAAAGAAGAAATTGCTCCCATTCCTGTTTGAAAGTAACTTTTTACACTCGAGCTATTGGTATAAAAATTAATACCCTGAGAATTAGTGTTTGAGGTTTTACAGAAGAATCGAGTCTCATTAAAATTAAGTTTAGACATCATCGCGGGTGCCGAGTGCATCCAGGTTGTGTCCGTTTGAGCGGATTCATCTATCCCAAGTGCCGAGCTGCCAGGAAGGGGAAGTTTGTTTGTCCGTGGATTTAAATTCGGATTTGTGCCACCTTTGTGTAGATAGTTTAACACTAATGTCCAACCACCCCCTGCTTCCGACATATCACAATAGGCGGAAAAGGTCTCCGGCTGGTTAGCATCGGGGCGTATGGTATATTCGTCACTGGGTAGGGCGGCATTGTCTATATGAATTTCCTTACAATTGCGAGCCAAAGCGCTTCCTGAGACAGAAGCCTGGACGAAGTTTGGGTTCACTCCACTTTTATAATTTATCCGAACAATGCTTGATAACATTCCACTCACCACTGGCTTAAACTCAATCGGAATGGAGCAGACCTGTCCAATGAGCAGACTCGTTTGACAAGGTGTGTTTTGGCAAGAACCCGTTACTGAGTAAGCGAATCCCGAAGTTAAAGTCGTCGGATTGATCTCGGTCGCAGTCATGGTCCCAATATTCGTAACATCGAGACACACATAGGGCGGAATCGTTGGATTTGTCCCGACCCCTTGAAAATTTGGAGTCGATGGAACCGTTAAGCTTAAGGTTGCCACCAGGGGAAGCACACCTATCCCCGATAACGCTCGAGTGACGGTTTGAGTTGTCGCCCCATCAAAATAGGAAAAGGCAAGTGATCCGCTAACGAGACTTGCCGCCGTTGGAGAAAATCGAACGGTAATCGTACACGAGGTGCCAGTCGCAATCACTCCATTCATACAGGTACTTGCGGTTACGCTGAAAGGAGCACCGACAGGCGCCGGAGTCAGAGCGGTCGCATTCCGACTTCCCGAATTTGATATCGTAAAAGTCTTATCCATAGATTGTGATACCGTCACCGATCCGAAATTATACGGATTGGCATCCGATAACTGTAGCACTGCAATAAGCGGGGCAACAGCAATACCTGTCCCAGATATGGCGCTCGTAATGACTTTAGTTTCTACGCCATTAAAATAGGAAACATTGAGCGACGCGTTAGTCGCCGTCGCCACAGTGGGAGAGAATCGAACCGTAATCGTACATGAGCTTCCGATCGCAATGACGCCACCCGAACACGTGTTCGCGGTAATGCTAAATGGAGTAGCAAGAGTCGTTGATACAAGAGCACTCGCGGCCCGAGTGCCACTATTGGAAAGCGTCAAAGACTTTTCAGTATAACTTGCCACACTTACCGATCCGAAATTAAAGGGATCTGAATCCGTTCTCTGGACCAATGCAAGCGTACCAGGAATCTCAATCACCGGTTCGTTGGAGATAACTCCGGGTTCAGCCTCTGCAATGAGCGACAGCGACGATTGCTTTCCGCAACTCACTGTCACCAGGGTAAGCAGAACTAATACCGCGATATCTTTTTTCATAGAATTCACCCAAATCGATTTTATGTCGCTTTTTTATAAAGATACTGCAAGCCGAGTGCCACATGCCTACAGGCTGACTACAATCGAAACGACTGCCTAAAAGTTACCCAGTTTTCTCATGAAATGGCGCGAGTCTCTCGAATTGTGGTTTTTCTACAACCACTTACCAAGGCGTGGTTATTTTCTAGCCAATACTGTATGCGTCAACGTCCGTTTAGTTGAAACGGCCCGAGTCTATGGTTGCGAAGGAATTCCACCCGGCCGGAGATCTGAGCCTTTTCAGACGACGGGTGAATCTGAAATCCCACTAATTTCTCGCATTCAAGTAACTCACCTCCTTCTACTAAGCACGCTCTCACAGCCTCTCGGCTTATAAGTTCCGCTTTCACTTTAGGAAGCTGCCTACCATAGAGAAATATCTCAAGTACGAGGTGACTTAAGCAGAGAAAACCAAGGCCTATCTTTTTTATCTGTGGCTTACTTTTGGATAAGATCCAAAAATAGACGGCGATATAGCCCGGTAACATATACGGAAAATAGCGCGAAGTATATGCCGCACGCGTTCCAAGACAAGCACGCCCGTAGGCGGCAGCGCAGCCGTGAAGAAGCGTAAAACCCAACAGGAAGAAAATAATTTCCGAAATCGGCTCGGCATTCCTTCGATCAAGAAGTCTCTTAATACCGCGAAGCCAAATCAACAATAGTCCAAAGAATATTCCGATCCCCACAACCGCAACCCCGGGGACATACATATACCAGCCAAATAAAGAGAGCGTATACGCCCCGACAAATAAGAGATAATCCCAGGCTCCAACCACAACCGTATCAAAGCACGCGGTCCCTACGATAGTTCGATCGTGGGTTGCAACTAAATAGAAAGTAGCAATACCCGATAGGATCAACACAACGAGAATTGCCAACTGATCTTGTCGACGACTCGCACGGATAAAATCGCATCCCATCAGAAAACACATAGCAGGGACGGCGAGAATACTCTGACTTGAATAAAGCATCACAACGATGGCAAGCAGCGTGACTCCGGCCCGAATGATTCCATTCGCGATGAGCCGAGTGTAGGCGGACAGAAGAATAAGCAGCAAAGGAACACTGCTAAACGCTAAAAAAGGAGTTCCCACGATAGATTCCCAGGATGCCAACGAGAGCATCTGGAAAACTAATAGAAGATCCCACCAAGACCATTCTCTAAAGAGCTTCCATTTGAGTCGTAGCGCGACACCCGCACTTAGCATGAATGTTAAAGCGACAGCAAACGACTCCGCGCGCGCATTCCACTGGGAGAGTCGCATGAGAATTTCACTCATCAGAATGCCAAGACCTATTCGCTGGGATCCAAATTGCATCGAAAATAGATCCCACGTTGATTTTTGACCGAACGAAGGCTGAAAAACATCCCAAATATCATAGTGAAAAAGGTTCACCGCATAGGCAGCCACGAACCCAAGCATCCAGCCCGAAAGGGCTCCAAAGGCGCTAAAAATGACCCATGATTTCTTCACTGGCGATTAAGATAGGGGGTTAAATTTCCACTTACAACTTCTTAATCCAGTTTCTCATTGAGTCTCTTGCCAACATGTGGTGATTTAATCTTCGATCTTTATGCCATCCGTTTCGATATCAGAAGCTCTAGAGTTCATTAACCGACACGGGTTTCTCCTTGTTTTTCCCATCAACAACCGGCCACTCCCCCATTCACTTTGGTCCTGTTTTTTTCCAAAATCTAAAATGCGCTGGGTCTGGGACGACAATGCGGATAACCGAATCGTACAACTATGGCATCTTAGAGAGAAACTCTCAGCTAGCGGCAAGGTTGTTTATGTTAAGTTCTTTCAGAATCGCGCAACCTTTCTTTCGCTGAAAATTTTTCCATCTCTACTGAGATGCCTCAACGACGGCTATCAATTGCCTAGACAAGCTCAACAACTTCTTCAGCTATTGCTCGAAGACTCTCCCCAAACAACAAAGTCTCTTAAGAAAACAACGAAACGCGAATGGGGGTGGCAGAACAAGGATTTCGAAGGCAATCTCAAGATACTCTGGCAACGCCTCTTAATCGTTGGGGTTGGAGAAGTTGATGATGGTGCCTTTCCGTCACTGAATATTGCCGCGACCGAACACCACTTCGAATTGCTATGGCAATCCTCTCAAAGCATGACCGCGGAGGAATCCGATAAGATTCTCGAAAAATGGGCGCCGAAAGATTCCCTGTTAAGAAAACAGGTTGTGGCGCTTTCTAAAATCAAAAAAACAAAAAGACCGACAAAAAAAACAGGTACCATCCGCTATCAGGATTTAGTTAAACAACCGTAGCGACGGTTAAGCACGGCTAATAGATTAGCATTGTCTCGAATCAACTTAAGAATAAAGGCTGAGTGCCCAGGAACAAAGCCATTCCCAAATTCAAGTTTCGCGGTGCATCCAATCCCCTCACTCGCTAACGATACCAGAGTGAACGAAGTGGCCATGCTAAAAAAAAGAATTGTCCCCTTGGGCGAAACAGTCAGAAGACACCCCGCTTCAGTCCCTGGAACTGAAGCGACATTCATGATGACATCGGCACGTTTCGCACCTTTTTTCCCTAGGAGTGCCTGGTACATCAGGGATGGATTGGTGGCATCAACCTCCAGCACCTCGTCACAGACCTTAAGCTCTCGGAGCTCTTTCGCGGCCACTGGATTCGGCTCAATTCCGATTAGCTTGCCCCGCCTCTGCAATTTCTTTCTCGCGGCAAAACAACTTAAGATCCCCGCCTTCCCACCCGCACCTACAACCACAACACGGTTACCTGGCTTTACCGCGCGATAGATCATCAGCGGAGCCCCACACACATCAAAAGCAGCCAGAGCCACTTTATCGTCGATATCACTTGGCATTTTAGCCAACACACCTGATTCAAATATTATCGCATGGCCTTCGGCAAGCACTTGATGCGTCGTAAGATTAATGGATTGGATTCGAGTCAACTGAAGCGGCGTCAAAGTCAGCGATACTAACGTGGCGACTTTATCCCCTGGCTTAACATGGTTCCCCTGATAACGACTTCCGACTTGAAGCACGGTTCCGATTAGCATCCCTCCCGATCCTGTGACCACATTATGTTGTTTCCCTCTCATCCGACAGTTCTCAAGAATAATATCTTTGATCTTGGAGACGTCACCCGACGTTGATTTATCCATCTGAAGGAAACTCGCAGCATCAATATTTAAACATTCGACGGAGATTAAGATTTCATTGGAATAAATAGGCAACGAGGCGTCAAGCTTCTGGGCAGACTGTGGTAGCGTGGGATGCGGGTCTAGAACCCGATGAAAACCGAACGGATCCCCCGGTTCTTTGATTTCAAGAAGTTTTTTTCCAGCGCTCTTCCGCAATGACATCCGCAACCTCATGGGGCGGCCGCACCTCACGGTCAGACCGCTCTAAAATTCCAGTCACAATATCCCCCAGATTCGTCGTCATCGCAAGCGCGCGCTTGCGATCATACCCAATGAATTCAACGTAGACATTGATGATACCACCCGCATTCACCACAAAATCTGGGGCGTAGAGAATCCGTCGTTCAAATAGCCTCGCGCCGTCTTGGGGCGTAAGAAGCTGATTGTTCGCTGCCCCCACCACGGCCCGACAATTGAGTTCAGCAATGCTTCGCTCATTGAGTACGCCACCTAACGCACAGGGACAGAAAATATCCATCGGCTCACGATGGATCACGTCGGCTGCCAGCGTCCGAGCGCCCAGCTTTAATTCAGCGGCCTTTGTCCGACTAGGGTCAATGTCGGCTACGATGAGATTCGCCCCGAGTTCGCGAAGCCCTTCCGCGACCGCCCAACCAACATGACCCAGGCCCTGAATCCCGACCGTTACCCCCGCTAGCAAATCCGTCCCTCGAAGATGACGCCATGTTGCCTGAAGTGCGCTTAAGACACCCACCGCCGTCATGGGCGAAGGGTCGCCACTCGAACCCGGCTGTCCTTCAACGCCGAGAACATGAGGGGTTTTCTCTCTTATCCACTTCAAATCCTGCGCGTCCATATTCATGTCCTTCGCGCAAATATATCTACCCTGGAGCGAATCCACCGCTTCAGCAAAGGCATAGAACAGTTCCTTTGTCTTCTTGGCGGGATCGAGGATAATCACGCTCTTACCACCACCAAAATTAATCCCGGCCACCGCAGATTTATAGGTCATGCCTTTCGAGAGCCTAAGCACATCCGTCAAGGCTTCGTC
>Ga0105164_10000751_pt1 | contig 21611 bp, 21 predicted proteins | sample VDWuncwatermetaG_FD_89674 | JGI IMG/M metagenome (GOLD analysis project Ga0105164, IMG submission 89674) | Wastewater microbial communities from Netherlands to study Microbial Dark Matter (Phase II) - VDW unchlorinated drinking water | ecosystem: Environmental > Aquatic > Freshwater > Drinking...
AGGCGACACCGTGAAAACAACCGGTCGTATTTTATCTGTTCCCGTGAGTGATGAAGTCCTCGGACGCGTGCTTGATCCGCTTGGAAATCCGATTGACGGAAAAGGAAAGATTAACAGCAAAACATTTTTTCCGATTGAAAAAGTCGCGCCGGGCGTGATGACGCGTAAATCTGTTGGTGTTCCGTTGCAAACAGGAATCAAGGCGATTGACGCGCTTATTCCAATCGGACGCGGACAACGAGAACTTATCATTGGTGATCGTCAAACAGGAAAAACAGCCATCGCGGTTGATACCATCATCAATCAAAAAGGGCTTGGAGTGAAATGTATTTACGTCGCCATTGGTCAAAAGGAATCAAAAATTGCCAAGATCGTCGCAAAACTGGAATCAGCTGGCGCGATGGAATACACAACGGTTGTTGTTGCCGGTGCCTCTGATCCCGCATCACTTTCGTATATTGCGCCATTTACCGGCTGTACGATTGGAGAATATTTCATGGCCAAAGGAGAAGATGCTCTCGTCATTTATGACGATCTTTCCAAACAAGCTTGGGCCTATCGCGAAATTTCTCTCTTGCTTCGTCGTCCACCAGGCCGTGAAGCTTATCCGGGAGATGTGTTTTATTTGCACTCGCGTTTGCTTGAACGCGCGGCTCGTTTGAACGAAGAAAACGGTGGAGGTTCGCTCACGGCTCTGCCTATCATTGAAACACAAGCGGGTGACGTGTCTGCCTATATTCCAACCAACGTTATTTCCATTACGGATGGTCAAATTTATCTTGAAACGGATCTGTTTTATCGTGGCATTCGTCCGGCACTGAACGTGGGACTTTCTGTTTCTCGCGTTGGTTCTTCCGCGCAAACAAAGGCAATGAAAAAAGTGGCGGGGAAGTTAAGACTGGATCTCGCTCAATTTCGTGAGCTGGAAGCATTTGCGCAATTTGCCACAGATCTCGATCCACAAACACGTCAACAAATTGAACGTGGACGTCGGACAACAGAAATTTTGAAACAACCACAATATCAACCGATGCCGTTTGAACAACAAGTCGCTGTTTTGTACGCCGTGACAAACGGCTATCTCGATACGTTTGCGGTTGATCGTGCTGTTTCTTGGGAAAAAGAATTTCAGGAATACATGCTTTCTTCCGGAGTCTCAACATTAGAAAAATTACAGACAGAAAAAGTTCTCAGTGAAGAGATCGAGGCCATGCTCAAGAAAAATATCAATGCATTTAATGAAACGTTCAAGGGAGAGTAAACATGCCTCTTCAAACTCGTGCAATTAAACGACGCATAAAATCCGTCACCAATACGCGCAAAATTACCAAAGCCATGGAACTTGTGGCCGCCAGTAAAATGCGTAAAGCGGTGAACTCGGTTTTGGGTTCGCGTCCGTATTCAAAATTGGCTTGGGAAACAGTTCTCTCCATCGGAAAAAAAATTGATACAACACTTCATCCACTGCTTAAAACAAATCCGCTGGTAAAACGAGTTCTCCTGATTGTTCTTTCGTCAGATCGCGGACTGGCCGGAGGATACAATACGAATGTCATCAAATCAGCTCTTTCAGAAGTACGTCGATTTGGAGAAGGAGTGGAAATTCAAAGTGTCTGTATTGGAAAACGTGGCGCAGATGCGATGCGTCGAGCTAAACAACCCATTCTCGCGAGCTTCACAGGCATCACAAACAACACAAAATTTGAAGAGGTCCTCCCGATTGGACGGATGGTGATCAGCGAATTCAGTGCCGGTCATTTCGATAAAGTACTGCTCGCGTTTACGGATTTTGTGAGCGCGATCAGTCAAAAACCTTTGGTCATGGAACTGTTGCCAGTGGGGCAGGAAACGCAGGAGAGGACAGAGGGGGACAAGGGGGGACAGAGGGGGACAAGGGAATACACATTTGAACCATCGCCGCTGGACGTATTGAATAAAATTTTGCCGCGACTGGTTGAAACCATGCTCTATCAAGCCGTTCTGGAATCTGCCGCGTCTGAACATTCTTCTCGCATGCTCGCGATGCGCAGTGCCTCAGACAATGCGCAGGAGATGATTGACGATCTCACATTCAACTTTAACCAAGCGCGTCAAGCGGGAATCACACAGGAGATTGCGGAAATCTCAAGCGGAAAAGCGGCTTTAGAAAATAAATAAGGCATATGACTAAAGGAATTATTACACAAGTGATCGGACCGGTTGTGGACGTCCAGTTTGACGGGGAACTTCCGGCGATTCAAACGGCTCTTCTCGTGAAAAATGGAGAGAGTCTGCTCACGCTCGAAGTGGCACAACACATTGGTCATCAAACCGTTCGCACGATCGCCATGTCCTCAACAGATGGACTTTCTCGCGGCCTTACGGTCTCCAATACAGGCAAACCAATTTCCGTTCCTGTTGGTCCGCAAACTCTTGGCCGTATGTTTAATGTCATTGGAGATCCCATCGACAATCTCGGGGAGGCAAAGGAATTACGTCGTGATCCTATCCATCGCCCCGCGCCGTCGTTTGATGAACAATCTACGAAAGACGAAGTGTTCGAAACCGGAATTAAGGTCATTGATCTCATCTGTCCTTTTTTGAAAGGAGGAAAAACGGGATTGTTCGGTGGAGCCGGTGTGGGAAAAACGGTTTTGATTCAAGAACTTATCCACAACATCGCGAAAGAGCACGGAGGATATTCTGTTTTTGCGGGAGTTGGTGAGCGAACGCGTGAAGGAAATGATTTGTATCAAGAGATGAAAGAATCGGGAGTGCTTGATAAAACAGCGCTTGTGTTTGGACAGATGAACGAGCCTCCGGGAGCACGCGCGCGCGTGGCGCTTTCCGGACTCACACTCGCGGAATATTTCCGCGACGATGAAGGTCGAGATGTGCTTTTGTTTATCGATAATATTTTCCGTTTTACACAGGCCGGTTCAGAAGTCTCCTCACTTCTTGGTCGTATTCCATCAGCGGTGGGATATCAACCAAACCTAGCAACGGAGATGGGTGGACTTCAGGAACGCATCACCTCAACCAAAAAGGGCTCTATCACGTCGATTCAAGCGGTTTACGTCCCAGCAGATGATCTTACCGATCCTGCTCCAGCCACGACGTTTGGTCACTTGGATTCTACGGTGGTTTTAGCCCGTTCACTTGCCGAGCTTGGGATTTATCCGGCCGTTGATCCGCTTGATTCCAGTTCAACCATTTTAGATCCAAACATTGTGGGAGAGGAGCATTATGCCGTGGCCCGCGGCGTTCAACAGGTACTTCAACGCTACAAGGATTTACAAGATATCATCGCTATTTTGGGAATGGATGAACTTTCCGACGATGACAAACGAACAGTCGCTCGCGCGCGCAAAATCCAAAAATTCTTATCCCAGCCATTTTTTGTCGCCGAACAATTTACCGGTTCACCGGGAAAATACGTGAAGCGTGAGGATACAGTTCGAAGTTTTAAAGGGATTTTAGAAGGAGAGTACGATCACATTCCCGAACAATCGTTTTACATGAAGGGAAATATCGATGAAGTCCTCGCAACCCAAACTCATAACGCATAACCCCTTTTTCCTCATGCCTCTTTCACTAAAAATCGTGACTCCGGAACGAACCGTGTATGAAGACACGGTTGATTCAGTGACAGCGATGACAGAAATGGGAGAGGTCACTATTCTCATGAACCACATTCCGCTTGTGGCGAATTTGCGCGCGGGAGAATTACGGTTAAAGAAGGGCGGGGAGGAGTTTTTTTTGGTAGCCTCGACGGGATTTTTGGAAGTCCGTGATGGAAATCAGGTGATGATTTTGGCAGATACAGCCGAACGCGCGGAAGAACTCGAACTGGAAAAAATCGAAGAGGCAAAAGAGCGGGCACGAAAACTTCTCACGGAAAAACGAAACGTGGATGACGTCGCGTTTGCGGACGCCGCCGCTATGCTCGAAAGGGAACTCGCGCGTTATCACGTGGCAAGTAAGAGGAAAAAATATCGAAAATAAAATACGTTGACGCTCAGAGAGGGTTGAGGTAAAATTGCGCCGGTTCTCGCACGGCAGAGCAATGGTGCACGTAGAAGTCACTGAGGAGAGCATGAACGGAAACGGGGAAATCTATCGGATGCCCATCGAGCAGCTAGAAAACTGGCTGCTCGAGCATAACCAGACACAAAGCCAGGAGTTTCGCAGTCCGGACGCCAAAGGACTTCGCCTTCAGTACCGCGCACGTCATCCTACGAAGGTGATCGCGCTCAAGTGCATGGACGGCAGGCTCAACCTGTCTGTCATGACACAAACGCCGCTCGGTATTTTCGATCCGTATCGAAACCTCGGAGGGTACTTCGATCTCGGTTGGCCTTTGCTCGGCGAAGTACTCGTCGAGTCTGTCAATCATGCCGTCAGTAACGGCCACGACTGTATCATTCTCGCGACGTACCACTTTTCAAAAGGAGATCTCAAACGGGGATGTCGAGGATTCAACTACGATGTCTCTGCCGCACGTGCCCATACGGTCAAGTTGACTCAACAGATTGAACGGATGTTTGGTTCCAAACGTTCCGTCGTCTACCCGGTACAGGTCGGCATCGAGACAGATGAAGATGTTCTGATCTTTCACGGTTCCAACGGCAAAATTCTCGATGTCTCGACGATTGTGGATCCTTCCCCTGATGCGCTTCGCGACCGTCTCGCAACGGTCTTTCCTGACATGAAGCCGCAGATGATCAACGATCTTCTCCCGCTTGTGATCGGGAACACGCGTCACGTCGCAGAGACTCTCTGTGAAGGTCGTCAGATTCTTGACGCGGAACATCGTGAGCGCATTCTCGGCATCGGTCGCGGATTCGATTGGTTGCACATTCTCAACTTCGGCCTGCTCGTTGGTCCCTTTGATCCGAATCTCGATCGATCGATCGGCACTGCCGCAGGACTCCTGAAAGGGAATATCGATGCAGGTCGAGTCCCAGACGACGGACTCATCTTGCTCGCATCGGCTCCCTATCGACATGAAGCGGGTTTCGATGCTCCACGAGCCAAAGAAAAGGCTCAGTTCCTCTCACGTTTCGCCCTTGAGGCGATTGCGGAAAACGTCCCAACGCTTCGTGAGCGAATTCGCCCGATCACGGGAATCTTGAACGTCAACACACGCGAGCTTCAACTCGTGTAGTCTCCGTCGCTTACCGACTCCATCGAGCCGGTTTTTTTATCCAGAAACCTCTTGCCAATCGGCGAATATTTTTTTATACTTCTGCCAACCCTATGATCAATGACAAACAACCATCCACAAAAGAAGAGCAGATCGCTTATCTCATTGAACTCAATCGTTTGCATGCAGATGAATTTTCCCGTCCAGATTCTCGTGATTCACGCTCGCTGCACCGCGCTCAGCATCCAACGGAAATCGCCATGCTTAAATGTATGGACGGACGTGTGCATGGACCGGACGCAACGGAGACTCCACTTGGCATTCTTCAACCGTTTCGTAATCTCGGTGGACGATTCAGTATGGGTTGGCCTCATTTTCAATCCGTACTGACAGATTGGAAAAATTACGCGATTCGACGTGGACGTCATTGTTTGATTTTAGTCACCTATCATTTTTCTGCCGGAGATCCCCATCGCGGCTGTGCAGGATTCGGTTATGATACGCATGCGGCCATGGACTTTACGGCGAAATTGACTCGAGATATTTCCCGCGTTTTTGGTGATCGACACGATGTTGTTCATCCTGTTCAAGTTGGATTTGAAACCGATGAAGATGCGCTCGTCCTACACGGAGAAAATGGCGAAGTCGTTGAGCTTTCAAAAGTTGGACCTCTAGAGGATGATCAAATTACTCGGATGCTTCAACGTCTTTACCCAACCATGCGAACAGCGATTGTCCGTGATTTTCTTCCGCTCGTACGCGGAAATCTCCGACACATTACACGCGTGCGGTCGATTCAAAGACCGATTATCAACATGGAACACGGCGAGTGGATTTTGGCTCTTGGACGCGGATTTGATTGGCTTCACTCGCCAAACACCGCACTGATCGTTGGGCCTTGGAGTCACAATCTTGAAGTGCCTGTGCTCACTGCGGCGAAGATTATTCGAGGCAACATGGAAGCTGGACGTACACCCGCAACAAGCGCGATTTTGTTGACTTCCGCTATTTTTCGAGATCCCGCTGGTGATGAACCACTTCTCGCTGCGGAGAAGACAAAATTTTTAAGTGAAATGGCAATGGAAGTTATCACACGCGAATTTCCAGATCTCGCGAAGGTGTTATCCCCCCTCGCGGTGACAGTGGACATGAACACGCGTCAAATGAAAATGGTGAATTGATTCGGTCTGTTGACAGGATCATCGGTTGCGCGCATACTCGCGTTTATCTTGTGACCGTCGTCGCAAGTCACTAAGAGGAGCACATGCGAAAAATTCGTGATGGGGATGTGATTCAGGCAATGGTCAATGATGGGGTCCTTGTGGAGAAACCGTCCACGCCCATTCAACCCAAAAGCGGAGTCATCCTGATCTGCGACAGCGAAACGAATCCAGTGCACATCGTCGAGCTTGGGAAGGATGAAACGCCGTTTCGTCTTATCGCCAACGAAGCGGGAGTCGTGATCGCGGCAACGGGCACACGTCTGCAGCGCAGTCTCGCGCTCGACGTCGGCAAGTTGGTGTTCGATCCGATTGGCAGCGGAATGGCGCAGGGCATTCGCTCCGTTGTGCTGTGTGTCAATCCAGACTCGATTTCTGGGATTCTTCTCAGCATCCAGACGATCGATCTCATCAACTATATGATGGGTGCCGGCCAGACGATCAAACGCTATTTTCCCCTCATGCAGATCGAGCATGTTGTCCACACGACCGTGCGAGAGGGCTCCGACTGTTCCTTCCGAAATTACTCAGTGAAACCATCACGTTGGGCGGCGTTCTATACCTGGTTTGAGATGGAGACCAAAGGCCGCTCTCACTCGCCGAATGGTTGGCCCGCACACGATACTCAAGGTTCACTCGCGGACGTTCCGGGTATGGCCGATCACGAAGACGCCACTGCCTAGACGGACGATCTCAAAACACCCACTTCTCGGGTGTTTTTTTGTTTCTTGATTTGATGCACTCGCTGTATAATTCTCTCTATGTCAACACTCCTTGAAGGCCTCAATCCCGAACAACAACAAGCCGTTACTCACGTCAACGGCCCACTTTTTATTGTGGCGGGAGCCGGAACGGGAAAGACCACAGTCATTACAAAACGCATTGCGTGGCTCATCGAACAAGGACACGCAAAACCCGAGCAAATCCTTGCACTCACATTTACAGATAAGGCGGCCGGTGAAATGGAAGAACGCGTTGATGTCCTTCTTCCGTACGGCTATGTCGACCTTCAAATTTCTACCTTTCATGCGTTTTGTGAACGGCTTTTGCGTGATCACGGAGTGCATATCGGTTTATCGCCGGACTTTCGCATACTTTCCGAATTAGATGTTTGGTTGCTCATGCGTCAAAAGTTTGAACGGTTTGAGTTGGAATATTATCGCCCGCTTGGAAATCCCACAAAATATTTAAGAACGCTTCTTCAACATTTCTCTCGCGCAAAAGATGCGGCTATTACATCCGCCCAGTACGTCGCATTTGCCGAACAAAAACGGCTTGACCGTGATATTGATAAAGATGATTCTCATGAGGATGAGCTCGCGCGCGCGTATCACACGTATCAACAAATTCTTCTGGAAAACGACGGACTTGATTTTGGCGATCTTATTTTGTACGCACTTCAATTACTCAAAGATCGTCCGGCTATTTTAAAGCGGGTACAAGAGCAATTTCCGTTTGTGCTCGTTGATGAATTTCAAGACACGAATCATGCACAGTATGAACTTGTGCGATCGATCGCCGGTCCTCGTCAAAATCTCACCGTGGTTGGAGATGACGATCAAGCCATTTACAAATTTCGTGGAGCCTCCATTGAAAATATATTGCGTTTCCAACATGATTTTCCTCAGGCAAAGAAGATTGTCCTTACACAAAACTATCGTTCATTTCAGGGTATCCTGGATCATGCCTACCATTTTATACAAGCGAATAATCCGAACCGTCTTGAGGTGAAGGCACAGCTCTCAAAAAAATTACTTGCCGTTCGAACGGGGGAAGGTTTGATTGAACACTTGCATTGTTCAACTGTGGAGGAAGAAGTAAAGACCGTCATTTTGAAAATTCAGACACTCAAAAATGAAAAAACCGATGCAACCTGGAGTGACTTTGCTATTTTGGTAAGGTCAAATGGAGCCGGAGCGGATTTTGCCCACGCGCTTGATCGTGCGCGCGTGCCGTATCAATTTTTGGCACTCAGCGGACTGTATCAAAAATCCGTCATTCTCGACTGTTTGGCATTTCTTCGTGTCATAGATCAGCCACATGAAAGCGTCAGTCTTTACCGTGTCCTCACAATGGCTGTGTGGAAACTGGATCCTCTTACCATCGCCGATTTGAGCAGGCTTTCGACACAAAAAGGAAAAAGCTTGTATGACACGCTCGATGCGACACGATCGACAGAGACTCAGACACTCCTTGAGGTTCTCAAGACACTTCGACAACAAGCAACAACTTCACCGGTTACAGAGATTTTTTTGCAGGCGCTTAAAGAGAGTGGATTCATGGAATATTTGAATCGGTTATCTGATCAACAAAAACAGGAATCATTTGGCTATCTGCAATCATTTTTTCAACGCCTTAAATCCTTCGAGGCGCGCGCGGAGCATAAATCATTGCACGCTTTTTTGGAGGAATTTCAATTTGAACGAGATGCGGGTGAAGAAGGTTCGCTCTCCATTGATCTTGATGCCGGCCCTGATATGGTCCGTATTATGACGGTTCACGCGGCAAAAGGACTCGAATTTCCTTATGTTTTTGTGGTGAATTTGGTTGATCGTAAATTCCCAACACAACGACGATCAGAATCAATCCCTCTTCCGGAAGGACTTCAACCAACCGCGGTTATCGATGAAGCAAGCTATCACCTGGAAGAAGAACGTCGGCTCTTTTATGTGGCTATGACACGAGCAAAAGATGGTCTTTATTTTACCTCCGCTGATCATTACGGAGGTTCTCGGCGCCGCAAGCTCTCTCGATTTTTAGATGAACTGGGATATGAGACGCAGACACGAAAAACAGATCACGTGTTTGAACTTCGCGACACGGATCAGCACACGGTCGATGACTCAACTGAATCATGGGATCACACACCGTATCTTCCAAAACAATTTTCTTTCACGCAACTTGCCGCATTTGACACCTGTCCGCTTCAATACAAATTTGCCCATATTCTCAAAGTTCCCGTACTAGGCAGATGGACTTTTTCATTTGGAAAAACAATGCACAACACTCTGCAACGCTATTTTGTCACGTGGATGGAACGAACAGGAAAGAAGCAAGGAGATTTGTTTGGAGAGGACCGTACAGAGGAAGGCAACCCTGTTTCCAGAGAAGAACTTTTAGAGATGTATAACTCTTGTTGGCAAGATGATTGGTATCCAAATGATGAAACACGGGAAAAATATCGCGCCAAAGGAAGAGAGCAACTCCTGGCCTACGTGAACACATTTTTTGAACATCATCCTGAACCAATGGCGTTGGAACAAGGATTCACGTACAAAACGGGAACGGTTATTTTAAAAGGACGCATTGATCGACTTGATCGTTTTGAAGATGGTGTTGAGATTATTGATTACAAAACAGGAACTCCAAAGACACTGAAATCCATGGACCGATCCGACAAGGAACAATTGTGGTTGTACCAATTGGCCGTGCGCGATGTACTGAAACTTAACCCGAAAAAATTAACCTTTATTTATTTAGAAGATGGATCAACTGTTTCCTTTCTTGGAAATGAAAAGGAGTTGGATTTACTCCAAACGACGATCGTTGAGCGTGCGGAAGCAATCCGCGAGAGTTCTTTTCCACCCACACCGGGTTTTCATTGCAAGTTTTGTGACTTTGCGGATATATGTGAGTTTCGACAATCGTAGTAGAATAGGAAGGAAACTATGAACGCAACACCTCTTCGCGATCTACTGACACAGGCTATGCGCAGGGCGCGCGTTTCAAAACAGGTCACTGCGGCTCAAATTGTTTCCATCATCAATGAGGCACTCGACTCCATCCTTTCACCCTCACAGCGAACATCGGCGAGAGCCGTTTTTTATCGCGATCACAGCCTGACTATTGAGGTTCTCCATGCGTCCGCTGGACAATATTTGAAGCAGTGTGAGGAACAATTACTATTCGTTGTTCACGAACGAGTCTCACCATCCACCATTCGTACTGTCCACTATCGCGTCGTTCATCATTTTAAAGGTTCAGAACATACGTAGGGTAATATGGCTTTTGTGCCGGAACAGGGCTCTCTGTGAATCGATAGGGTTCCTCCCGTGATTCACAGAGAGCCCTGTTCCGGCACAAAATGATTCAATCGTATCTATGACATTTCGTTGGTTTCTTCTTGTTATGACTCTCACGACGGTCGGTGCTTGGACCGGCTGGGTTTTTTTACTACATACCGTTGATCCCGTTCATGCGGGACTCACAGGCTTTATTCTTTTTTACCTCACTCTTTTTGTTTCCATTCTCGGCACAACCGTCTTACTGGGAACGGTTATTCGATTTTGGGCTCGTCCAAAAGAAATTCCTTATCGTCAGGCCGCAAAGGCTTTTCGCCAAGGAATTCTTCTTTCCGCACTTTTTGTCTGCGTGCTCGTCCTTGTTTCTTTTGAGCTTCTTGTCTGGTGGTCAGGTCTTCTGGTTGTCGTGTTATTTTCACTCATTGAACTATTGTTCCTCAGCCGATCCTTATCTTCTCACAATCATTGAACACAAAATGAGTTCAATCACGCGTTTGCTACGGGAGATTGTTTGCATTACAATCCAATAGCCATCACTCTATGTTGAATAAGTTTCTCGGTCGTTTTTCAAAGGATTTAGGTATTGATCTTGGAACCTCGAATACACTCGTTTACTCCAAAGACGGTGGTATTGTGATAAATGAACCATCCATCGTGGCTATCAATCGTCGTACAGATCAAATTCTGGCAGTGGGGAAGGATGCCAAGGACATGCTTGGTAAAAATCCTCCGCATATAGAGCTCTCAAAACCTCTTTCAAAAGGAGTCATCTCAGATTTTGAGGTTACGGAAAAAATGCTTAAATACTTTATTGATCGTGTTCACGCAGAATCTTTCACCATCATTCCACGTCCGCGTATTGTCATTGGTGTTCCCATCGAAACAACGGAAGTTGAACGAAAAGCCATTGAGGACGCGGCGCTTTCCGCAGGAGCCAGACAGGTTTTCCTGGTTGAGAATCCCATGCTCGCCGCTCTTGGAGCGCGCTTGCCACTTTCGGAGTCAGTGGGAATGATGATTGTGGACATCGGTGGAGGAACCACAGAAATAGCCGTTATGTCTCTTGCGGGAGTTGTGGCATGGAAATCTCTTGAGATTGCCGGTGATGAACTCAATAAAAATATCATGCTCTACGCTCGTGACGTCTTCAATCTTTTGCTTGGTGAACGCGTGGCGGAGCGAGTAAAAATTCGTGTAGGGACTGCGACTGAGCAAGAAAATTCACTTGAAATTGATATGCGAGGCCGAGATTTGCTCACGGGTCTGCCAAAGGAAATTATCGTCAATGATAGACAAATTCGCGAGGCAACAGAACGATCTGTTCGACATATCATTGAAAATATAAAAGCAACACTGGAAATAACCCCCCCGGAACTTGTCGCGGACATTTATGAACGCGGTATTGTTCTGACAGGTGGTGGCGCACTTTTGAGGGGATTGGATAAACTGATTGCAAGACAAACCGCTATTCCTGTTCGAATCGCCGATGATCCGCTCACCTCCGTGGTAAAAGGTGCGGGTTTTCTTCTGGATAACGAGGCGCTTCTGAAAGATATTTCTCTCCCATCCGCAACGGAGGGAAGTATCATATGAAACCACGTTCTGCTCGACCTTTTCTTACCGCGTTGTTTATTCTTGGAGGAGCTCTCTTTTTTATGGAGGGATTTGGTGAACGAACACTACATCTCATTCAACGTCCGCTTTTGAGAGCCGGCACATGGATTTATACACAAGCCGGTTTCGTTCGAGACGAACGCTTAACACCATCCGAAATCGATGAATTGCAGACACGTGTCCTTGATTTAGCCATTGATCAGGTTGAATTAGATGAATTAAAACGAGAAAACAGTGAGTTGAAAAAAGCCCTTCAATTTATTAAACGACAAGATATACACGTTGTCACTTCCTCTATCATTGCTCGTTCACAAACAACTCAGGCCTCTTTTTTTTCCATCGATCGAGGATCTCAGGATGGAATTCGTGTTGGAGATCCGGTGTTTGTTGCAGAGGGTGTTCTTATCGGGAAGGTGAGTACGCTTAGTACAAAATCAGCAACGATTCAATCCCTTTCCGATCCGGCCACAACCACAGCGGTGAGTTTGCTCAATAAGATACAAACGATCGGGGTAGCGGAAGGAATCACCGGAAATTTACTAAAACTGAAATTTATTCCGCAAGAAACGTCTATTGCGTTAAATGATCTTGTTGTCTCCTCAGGGCTTGAAACAGGAATTCCCGCCGGACTTTTTATTGGACTTATCACGGATGTTCAACCTGAACCTAACGCACCATTTTTAGAGGCGATTATTGAACCTCTTGTGGATAGTCGAGAATATACGATTGTTCATGTGATTACACATACGCAGTAGGATTGCTTCTATGATGCGATTTTTTATCTCAGCCATCTGTTTTTTATTCGTGTTCATGTTTGAAACAAGCTTTTTGAGTTCTCTTCCGTCCATTCTCTCACTCACTCCATTGATCCTCGGCTTAAGTATCTACCTTCTTCAATCATACGGACTCATAGACGGATTTATCTGGATGTGTGTTTACGGCATTTTTCTCAACACATTTCATTTTTCCACCATTCCATTTGTGAGTCTCGCGTGGATAATGGCAGGAATTGTGGCATCTGTGATGGCACGTCATGTTTTTTCCAATCGTTCGTTTTATGGATCTGTCGCCTGCGCCTACTGCGGTTTTTTTGCTCTTGTACTCACAGAGAGTCTTCTTGCTTGGTCAGCCTACTTCGTGCGAGGATCCTTTATAGATTGGTCTGATTTTTTCTTCACACATCTTTTGCGTGCCTTCCTTCTTCTTCTTGTCATGACAGTCTTATTTGCGTGTACACGCCGCATACGCAACCTCCTTCCTCACCCTTTTCCCTTTCGAACATGAAACGCTTGTCTCCACATTCACGTCTCTTTGTCCTGCAGACGGATCATCCGCAAGCCAAACTTTTATCACGTCATGAGATGGAGGATTTGGAATATGTGGTGACAGAAGGTGCGTTTAGCGAAACCTTATCCAATACGCGACATCTGGGTTCTGTCGTTTCTGGCAAACGAATCCATTACGCCCTTTTGCTTTTTTTTGCGGTCATGATGCTTTTTTTGACGAAATCCGCGTTTCTTCAACTCCTGGATGGTTCTCATTATCGAGCGCTCGCGGAAGGAAATCGTTATGACACATCACGAATCATTCCGCAACGCGGCTTGATATTGGATCGAAATGGGGTTGTGCTGACGGAAAATATTCCTTCATTTACTCTCACCATGACCATCAAGAATCTCCCTCAAGATGAAAACGAGCGCAGGGCATTATTTCATTCAGTCAGTTTATTGGCTGGAGTACAACCAACAGACTTTGATCTTTTGCTCACCCAATACTCTTCCGCTTTGGGAGAACCGATTCCCGTGAAGCGTAACATCTCTTATGAACCGGCAATGCGTCTTGCCATCGAAGTAAAAAAATTACCCGGTTTTGGACTGCAAACAAGCTCTGTTCGTCATTATCCGCAAACAACACTTTCGCTTTCTCACATTTTGGGCTATACGGGAAAAGTGACACCGGACGAAATCACCACATTCAAGGAAAATGGATATCGACCTATTGATACACTCGGGAAAACAGGAATTGAGAAGCAGGTGGAGAAGGAACTCAGAGGTCATCCGGGGGAAAAAATCATCGAGGTTGATGCGCGAGGAAAAGAACTCTCGGTTCTCTCAAAAACAGAGCCGATTACGGGACAAAATATCACCCTCACGATCGATGCGGAATTTCAAAAATTCATTGAGGAGAGGTTAAGGGCGACACTCACATCAACCGATACAAAAAAAGGTTCCGTGATCGCACTCAATCCACAGACAGGAGAAATCTACGCGATGGTGAGTTTACCAACCTACGATAATAATGTATTTGCTCAGGGAATTGACCAAGAAGTGTTTGATCAGTTGATTACAGACAAGGATCAACCACTCTTTTTTCGCGCGCTTTCGGGAGAATTTCCTTCCGGTTCCACATTTAAGCCATTTGTTGCCTACGGAGCACTCGCGGAGGCAATCATCAATGAACATACCTCGTTTCCTTCTCATGGTGGCATTCGTGTGGGTGAATGGTTCTTTCCCGATTGGAAAAGTGGCGGACACGGTATAACAGATGTCAGAAAAGCCATTGCAGAATCCGTGAATACCTTTTTTTATATTATCGGTGGAGGATTGGATCCATTTAATGGATTAGGAGTTGATCGCATCACTTCGTATGCACGATTGTTCGGTTTCGGTGAGCGTACGGGAATTGATCTGCCAAATGAAGCGGATGGATTTTTACCGACAAAAACATGGAAAGAAGAAGTAAAGGGTGAGCGATGGTATGTGGGAGATACGTACCATCTCGCCATCGGACAAGGCGATCTGCTCACAACTCCGCTTCAAATGGCTCGAGCCACGGCAATCATTGCAAACGATGGAAAGCGTATTGTTCCTTATCTTGTCTTATCCAAGCCTCCGGTTACGACGGAATACATTTCGACGCTCAATCTTTCCGCACTCACCATTGTAAAACAAGGAATGAGACAAGCGGTCACCAAAGGAAGCGCACGTTCTCTTTTAACGCTTCCAAAAACAGTGGCGGGAAAAACGGGAACCGCACAGGCATCCGGAACAGACCGTTATCATTCTTGGTTTACCGGATTTGCCCCGTTTGAATCTCCTACGATCGCGATCACTGTCCTGATTGAAGAAGGAGGAGAAAGTACAGATGCCGCTGTTCCACTCGCAAAACAAATTCTTTCAAACTGGTTTTCTACACATTAATTTTTTTTAGCGTCTTGCCTTCAATAGGAGAGAAAGAAAAAAGACCACCGCTCCGAGCAGAACAATCGTGGCTCCGGAAGGAAGATCATAAAAATAGGATAGGAGAAGTCCAGAAAAAATAATCATTTCTGAAAAGAGGATAGACCACAAAAGATGGCTGTGAAAACTTTTTGTGTAGAGACGACTGATGGCAGGAGGTAAAATGAGAAGGGCGGAAATAAGCACAATGCCTAAAATTTTTACCCCAAGAACGGTCGCCACAGAAAGAGCGATGTAGAGCAAGAGCGTTTGCATGCCAACCGGAATTCCTCGCACAAGTGCCTGTTCTTCACTTAAGGATAGAAAGGTGAGGTGGCCACGAAAACGCAGTAGCCAGCTCATTATTACGGCAGTAAAGACACCGATAATCCATAAATCGTTTACAGACACGGAAAGAATGCTTCCAAACAAAAAAGAAATTAATTCCGGCTGATAGCCATTTGTTTGATTCATCAGGATAACTCCAAGTGCCATAGAGGAAGTAAAAAAAATCCCCAGGATCGTATCTGAAGAAAGTCGTGTGCGACGTTCTACGATAAATAAGAGAACGGCGATAAGGATTGCCCACAGGATTGCCACAGGCAATGGGGCGAATCCTAAGAGCAACGCAATCGCAATTCCCGCAAGGGAAGCGTGTGCGATTCCTTCGCCAAAGAACGTCATGCGTCGCAGAGCAACAAACACACCAAGACTTGAAAGCAGGACGCCTAAAAATGCCCCCGCAATAAGAGCACGGATCATAAACGGGAGCGTCAAGAATTCAAGGAGGATCATAGTTTATGGATGATGCCGATGATGAAAAAAGAGAGTTCCTTTTCCATGACCCTGTTTTGCGCCATACAATTCAGACAATTTTTCTTCTGTGAGCGCGAGTTTCGGTGGGCCAAAACAAATCAATTTTTTGTTGATACACACGACTTGATCAACCACGGCAGACACAACGGCGATATCATGTGAGACAAGCAGAATCGTTGTTTGATGGTTCGTCCGTTCGGCTTGGATCAAATCGTAAAACTGTTGTTCGCCCACGACATCAATACCCGTGGAAGGCTCGTCGAGTATGAGAATGGATGGATGATGAAGAGTGGCGTGAGCCATAAGACAGCGCTGGAGTTGTCCGCCGGAAAGAGAGCCTAGTTTTTTCTGTAGGATGGAAGGCAAAAGTCCAACCTCCTCCAATTTTTGATGGAGTGATTGAGAGGAAAGTTTCTTTTGAGCGGTCAAGGCGAAATACTCTCCAACCGTGATGGGAAATTCTCGATCAAAATGAAATCGTTGAGGCAGATATCCGATACGTGCGCGCATGTGAGAGAGCGGTTGACCATCAAATTTCACGATTCCTGTTGAAGGGATGAGTCCGAGCATTGCGCGAAGAAGTGTTGTTTTTCCGGATCCATTTGGCCCGATGACGGCGGCAATTTCACCCGCGTTAATTTCAAAAGAAATGTGTGACAAAATTTCATTCGCCTCATAGCGGATGCTCAGATCGGAAACGTCAATAGCCACCGTGCTATTTTTGATTGTGGAGGATAGTTTCGACATTGTAGGTAATCAGTTCGATATAGGAACTTGTGAGCTCACCACCGCCAAGAGGATCAAGCACAGCAAGCGTGAGGTCGTAATCCTTGATAAACGATTCGATTCCTCTGGAAGAAAACTGTGGCTCTGCGTAAAGTGCTGAAAGATGATTTTTGACGACGATCTCTTTAAGGGCAAAAAGATATTGAGGCGTTGGTTCTCGACCGGCCGTAGGTTCAAATGTCCCAACGATTTCCAGTCCATACGCCTCTGCAAAATACGCCCACGCGTCATGAAACGTGACGATTTTTTTCTGGACCAAATGCGACAGGCGATCCTTCAGGTCACGATCGGTTGAGGCAAGAAGGACAAGATATGCCTCCGTCCGCAGACGTATTTCTTCTGTCTGCTCTGGAATGAGCTCACCAATCCTGACAGCCATGAAGCTTGCGATCAGCGCTCCGTTTTCAAGAGTCAACCAATAATGCGGGTCAATTTCCTTATCTTCTTTGAGTGCAATTCCGCTATCAACGGGTAGGATTTTGCTTGGATCAGAAGTCAGGTTGTACAACCAATTGTCCAGTCCGTGACCGATAGAAAAAATAATGTCCGCATCCTCGATTGCGCGCTGAGCTTTTGGCGTTGGTTCAAATGTATGTTCACTGCCTCCTGGAGGCAAGATCAGTTCAACGCGAATCGTATCTCCTCCAACCTGTTTAGCGATATCATACAGGGGAAAAATAGTGGTGACAATGAGCGGACGCGTATCTGTTTGCTCAAGAGAAAAAGAAGCGTGTGGAAAAAATTTCCACAGAAAAAAAATCCCCATGCAAATAATAAACAGAACAATCCCTAAACGCACGATTCGCATAGTTGTTGTATTTCAAGAAGATGTGTAAGGCCTATTTTTTTAACAGGGCAGGGGATACACTCCATACGATGACACTGCTGACAAACCGCGTGGTCATGATGCGTTAACGCTGTGCGCTCAAAAAATTCCTCGTCCGCGTGTGTGTGAACGGCTTGAATAATTCCCGCGTGAGCGAGTTTTTGAAGATTTCGATAAATCGTTGACAGATCCTTTTTTGGGAATTCCTTGGCTATGTGAGCGGCACTCCATGCACGATCACTCAAAAACACAGACAGAAGATCATGACGGTCCTGCGTACAACGCAGTCCCGCTTCCTTCATCAACAAATCAATGTGGCATGCATGATTCATAAAGATCATTATGCAAACCTATTCGCATTATGTCAATGTGGACATTTCTTGTAAACTAACGATACATGAAAAAGATTTCCATTTTTACGTTTATTCTACTGACGATCCTCTGCACACAGATCGTTTTTGTGTCAGCCGCAGAGCAGGAGAAAAATACAGGCCCCGCACAGGTTAGGGGAAAAATTCTTTCGATTGATGCAATCATGCAGACAGGAAAAGCATTCAATTTTGAATTTACGGCACGTACCGATATCGATGAAAACGTTCAGGTAAAAACGTTTGACTCGTTCCCGGATGGACTTTTCTTCTCACTCAAAGAGGGGGATTCGGTGTTTTTGAGATATCTTGATGAAGGAGGGTTAACCCCGCATATTTATTTTGAAGATAAGGTGCGTCTCTCAGCACTGTTTTGGATCATGGGTTTTTTTATACTTGTGACCGTTGCCGTTGCTTATGGGCGTGGTGTTCGAGCGCTTCTTGGCATTGCATTCACTATGCTCGTCCTTTTCGGTTTTCTCCTGCCGCAAATTCTTGCGGGAAAGGATCCTGTATTCTCAACCGTGATTGCGTCCGTTTTTATCTTGGCAGTGAACATGCATCTCAGTCATGGATTTCGTAAACGTATCTTCTTTGCGTTTCTGGGAACGGTTGCTGGGTTGACGCTTGTGTGGATATTCAGTGTCTTGTTTTCAACGGGAGCGTCTCTTTCCGGAACGGCAAATGAAGAAGTTGTTTTACTTCTTTGGGATCTCAAACAAATTCACAGTCCTGTCAGTTTGTTTATTGCGGGAGTTATTCTTGGAGCTGTTGGAGTTTTGGATGACGTGGCTGTTGCACAAGCAGAACTGGTTGAAGAACTTCAAAGGAGTCATGAATTATTCTCTCGCAAGGAACTGTTTATTCGTGCCTTACGCGTCGGACGCCATCATATTGCCTCAGCGGTAAATACGCTCGTGTTGGTCTATGCAGGCGCCGCTCTTCCCGTCCTTCTCCTCTTTTTTTCTTCTTCCGGCGATTTCCTCCTGTTTCTCAATAACGAGAGTGTTGCGCAAGAAGTTATACGTATTTTGGCAGGGACAACCGCGCTCATTCTTACCGTACCACTTGCGACACTCCTTGCGACAATTCCACGTGACAAAAAAAGATTGACAATCAAGCCAAAGGCCGATAATCTGATCTAATCTCTGTATGCCTGTTTATATTTCAAAAGAAGGTCTGGAAGAACTCAGACGTGAGCATCTTCAACGTACACGCGAAACGCGAAAGGAAATTGCGGAAGCGATCAGCTCTGCGAAAGAACTTGGAGATCTCTCCGAGAATTTTGAGTATCAAGATGCAAAGGAACAACAAGCCTTAAATGAAGCGCGCATTCTTCAAGTGGAAGCGATGATTCATCAGGCTGTCATTGTGGAAGAAACATCCGGAGGAATGCAAATTGAACTGGGATGTACATTTGTCGCACAGGTGAACGGAGGAGAAAAAACGTTTTCGCTCGTTGGCTCTATGGAAGCAGATCCACTCACAGGAAAAATCAGTAATGAGTCGCCACTTGGTCGAGCGCTCATCGGACGGGCCAAGGATGATGTGGTGAGCGTGCCTGTACCAAACGGCATTATGGAATACACCATTCTTGAAATAAAATAACTATGCTCGGCGAATTAGAGGAACGAAAAAAGCGTCTCACTCTTTTGATGGAAAAAGGAGTGAGCCCCTATCCATCAACCGTCCAGAAAACGTATGCGATTGCCGATATTCTTTCCGCATTTGATGAGCTCGCGGAAAAGAAAACGAGCGTTGAAATTGCTGGCCGCGTGAGACTTTTGCGCAAACATGGAGGACTCACTTTTTTGCGACTCCAGGATGAAAGCGGCACGATTCAGCTCGCACTTCGCAAGGATCATTGTGGGGAAGAAGTGTATCTTTTTTTTCATGAAACCTTAAATATTGGTGATCTGATTCAGGTCGCAGGAACGGCATTTTTGACTCAGAAGGGCGAACAAACAATCGAAATCAATACATACACATTAGCCGCGAAATCTCTTTTACCGCTTCCAGAAAAATGGCATGGACTGAGTGACGTCGAAACACGTTATCGAGAGCGCGAAGTTGATTTGATTGTGAATCCAGAAGTGAAGGAGAGATTTATAAAACGCTCAAAACTTATTTCTTCCTTGCGAAAATTTTTGGACGAACGACAATTTATCGAAGTCGAAACTCCGATTTTGCAACCCATTCCCGGCGGAGCCAATGCGCGGCCTTTTATCACACATCATCACGCACTCGACACACAACTCTATCTTCGCATCGCTCCAGAATTGTATCTGAAGCGTTTAATCGTCGGTGGATTTGAAAAAGTGTATGAAATAGGACGTTGTTTTCGAAACGAAGGAATTGATTTTGCCCACAATCCTGAGTTCACCATGCTTGAGCTCTATTGGGCGTATGTCTCAAGCAAAGAAGCGTTCGTCGCATTTTTAGAAGAGATTATGCGCTCCGTTATTCAATCAACGATGGGATCACTTCAGATTCCATTTGCGGAAGGAGTCATTGATTTTGGGAAGGAGTGGCCACGAAAAACATTTCGTGAGGCCGTACTCAATTCCTGTGGAATTGATATTGATGCACATAAGACAGAATCATCCTTGATTGATGCGGTAAAAGAAAAAGGCCTGACAATTGATTTTGATGGATGTGTCGGTTTGGGAGAACATTTTGATCAACTCTATAAAAAAACCGCGCGACCTTTGATCAGTGAACCTACATGGATTTTTGATTATCCTCTTGAGTTGAAGCCGCTGGCAAACGTCAGTCCAGACGATCCAACCAAGAGCGCAACACTTCAGCTCATTGTACACGGCTGTGAAATTCTCAATGCGTATTATCATGAGCTGAATGATCCGTTCGCACAACGCGAGCGCTTTATGGCACAAGAAGCCCTTCGTGAAAAGGGAAGTGAGGTGGCTCAATCCCTGGACGAGGAATTTTTACGTGCTCTTGAACATGGAATGCCTCCAACAAGCGGCGTAGGGATCGGCATTGATCGCTTGATCGCCTTTTTGACAGACGCTCCAAATCTCAAGGAAGTTATTTTGTTTCCTACATTGCGTCCAAAAGCAGAATAAGCCTTTTCTCTGCCTCTATGGACATAAAGCGGGTGCTCGTATTTGGGACGTTTGATGGATTACACGCGGGCCATCAATTTTTCCTACGGTCTGCAAAAACACAAGGAACGATGCTCATGGTTTCTGTGGCTCGCGACAAGCATGTAAACGAATTGAAGCAAAAAGTTCCCGTTCAACGAGAGCAAGAACGGCTTCGTGCCATTCAAAAACTTTCGTTTGTCGACGAGGTATTTCTCTCAGATGAGGAACTGGGAAGTTTTGCGCGGATGAATCAATCAAAACCGGATCTGATTATTTTAGGGTATGATCAAACAGCTCTTGAGGCATCTCTTCAGGAATGGATGATCCTAAAGGAATTATTCATCCCGATGAGGCGTTTAAGAAAAAACCCTCTCGATTGATTCATCAGACCTGTTGCTAAATAAGCTTATAGCCGAAAAATGTTAGATTCGAGCGAAAGCCGTTTGAGAAAGCTGAAACATAGCACAGCTATGTTGAAGTTTTTGAAAATGGCTTGCAGCCGAATATGA
>Ga0105164_10000753_pt1 | contig 21598 bp, 18 predicted proteins | sample VDWuncwatermetaG_FD_89674 | JGI IMG/M metagenome (GOLD analysis project Ga0105164, IMG submission 89674) | Wastewater microbial communities from Netherlands to study Microbial Dark Matter (Phase II) - VDW unchlorinated drinking water | ecosystem: Environmental > Aquatic > Freshwater > Drinking...
ACCAACTAATTTCCGACATAAAATTCGAACTGCAGAACACTCTGCGCTTCCATAATCTTCCGGAAATACTGGTAGCAAAATTACTGCAAAAAATAACCATCAACGATTTTAACGAAATTATAGAAAAATATCGTGGTTCTGATGAGTTATTCCGCCCTGCCCTGGAAAGGCTGCTTGCCCGCAATTTTGTTTTTGAACCTCTGCGCTTTTCCACAAATGATATGCGGATAATGCTGATTGGCACGCCCGGGATAGGAAAAACTCTGACCATAGCCAAACTGGCTACCAAACTGGCTATGGGCAAACAATCACTTGTAGTGATCACCACCGATACCAACCGCGCAGGCGGCATTGAGCAGCTCTCAGCCTTCACTTCAATTCTGAATGTAGAATTACAGGTGGCGGAAACCCTAAAGGAACTTCAGGAAATCACTATATCTATACCAATAAAAACCCGTGTCCTGATCGATACCCCCGGTTGTTCGCCATATGACCATAAGGAGTTTGCGGAATTGAAAAATATTGCCAGTATAGAAAATGTAGAACCGATATTAGTTATGCCAGCGGGCGGTGATAGCCTGGAAGCGATAGACATGTTGGAAATCTTCAGCGAGATAAGAATACGTCGCTTGCTCATCACCAGATGTGATACCACACGGCGTTTCGGAGGAATTATGGCAGCAGCACTTACTCACGGCCTCAGCTTCTGCAATATAAGCCGTAGTGGCAGCATTACCGATACATTACTAGCACTGGAACCGGGATTACTGGCGCAAATGTTGCTAAGATATAGAACGTAAATAATAAATTAAAGGATGTAATATGAGTGAAACCAGACAGAATTTAATTGCAGTAGCTTCCGGCAAGGGTGGAGTTGGCAAAACCTGGCTTTCCGTCACCCTCGCCCATCTGATAGCCCGTTCTGGTCGCAGCGTGTTATTATTTGATGGCGATATTGGTCTTGCCAATGTCGATGTCCAGCTTGGTCTTACACCTGGGCGTGATTTGAGCAGCGTACTTTCCGGCCGCAGCACTCTTAAAGAAGCGGTAACGCATTACGCCGAAGGTGGCTTTGACATAATCGCCGGACGCTCCGGTTCAGCCTCGCTTGCCACCATGCCGCTGGAAAAACTGGCAACCATCGCGGGTGCGCTACGCGTCATGCAGAATGATTATGATTTTGTGATTATCGATCTCGGAGCCGGCATCGAGCAGCATGTGCAATATCTGGCGGGACTAGCCTCGCGTTGCCTTGTGGTGCTTACCGATGAGCCAACCTCGCTCACCGATGCTTACGCTTTCATAAAAATCACGCAAGGCAACAAGCCCGCGCCGGAAATTGGCATTGTGGTGAATCAGGCAGCAACCCAGAAAGAAGGCGATGCCACCTATCAGGCAATTAATAAAGCCTGCAACAATTTTCTTGGCATGTCGCCACCACTGATGGGCATAATCCGCCGTGATAATAAGGTAAAAGACAGCATCCGCAGCCAGAAATCCCTGCTCATCAAAGCCCCGCATTCCACCGCCGCCACCGATGCCGCCCTTATTTCAATAAAACTGATGCAGCGTTAATAGCTTATTGTCATACCGAGCTTGCCGAGGTATCTTCTCTTCTGTCATACCGCCGTATGGCGGTATCCGGTTTATAATTTTAGTTGTATTTTGTGCCAGACCCCGCAATAAATGCGGGGTGACAAGCTTATTATTTATGGAAAAACTATGACTAGGAAAAAGCCAAGACTTATAAAATGGGATTCTGCAAAATATCTTAAAACGGAAATTGCTAAAGTTCATAGAACTATTACCCGTGCGCGTGATTTATGGTCGATCTCCGTCTCATAACCATCCTCCCACCGCAGCCGGTGCAAGGTGTGCAGCAGCCACAGGTTACCGGCAACCAGTCAGGGCAGGTTACAGTTGCCACACTTCCGGTAGGCTCGGTTTTAAGCGGGTTTATCATCAACCGCGACAGCAGTGGCAACCCGGTACTACGTACCGAAAAAGGCGATATAATTTTTTCCAGCAATTTTTTCCTGAAAATCGGCAGCGAAATCACCATCCGTATTGAACAAAGCGCGGGTAGCAATACAGCCCATATACTCTCGGTTAATGGACAAGATCCGGAAATAGCCGTGCAACAATCCGGCTTCACGCCGGAACCTGAAGTTATAGTCAGCGAAAATCTACGAAAACCCGCACCAACAATCACAAATCCAACAAATGCCGGCGCAACGACTGTAACATCAGCTCAATCTTCCTCCCCTACAATCACTATTACCGGAACTATAATCTCTCCTGTCACTACCCAAGCCAACGCAAAAACTTCCGGCATTAATCAAAATAGCCTAGCACCTGCCAACACGATACTTCCAAACGGATCACAATTATCTCTTAAAATAGTTGATATCTCAAAACCGGCACCAATAATATCACCAGTTACAAACTCCTCAGGGCAGCAAACACAATCTCTCACGCCATCACCAACATCACCACCAACCCAGCAACCAAATACATCTAATCCAATATCTACCCCATATGCTACTTACGCCAAAAATTCCGCCACAATCCCTTATCCATCCGGGAATACCGGAGCTTTGCCGACCCAGCAACCACCTAGCCAGACATCAGCACCATTACCCACGAATTTAACATCCGCACCTCAGACCGGACAACAAATCGTCGCAACAGTAATCAGCAATGATCCAAACGGCGAAGCAATTGTGCAAACCCCACTTGGCATAATCCGCCTGCAGGCAGGAACGCAACTTCCGATAGGAAGCCATGTAACCTTTGAAATCGCACAAATCCAAACCCCGGAAGAACTGGCCTATACTAATAACCAGCAACTAGTAACTAGCAACTATACGACCCCCGCCCCACTCACCCAGCTTGCCAGAACTCCCGGCGCACTTTCTAATATTTTTACCTTAATTTCCGGTCTGCAAACAAATGATGCCCTTAATTTTATAAATAATAATATTCCAACAATCACCAGGCCACCATTCGGACAAAACCCAAATGAAAGTACCGGCCAGAATAATATACTGACATCGCTTTTCCGATTTGCTGCGACGTTAAAAAGCGGTGATTTCCGCGAATGGCTGGGACGTGGAAATACAAAATGGCTGGAAGACAATGGTCATGAAAATCTGCTGAAAAAAGCCGAAGGCGAATTTATGTCCCTCGCCCGCCAGTTTGTTGATGTACCGCCGCGTAGCTGGCAATCGCTGTTTTTCCCGATAGCAATTGCTGGAGAATTGCAACAGACCCGCTTGTTTGTTAAGCGCGATCGCAAACAAAAGGAAAATAACGGAAATGTAACTAGTGAAGAAAATACCCGTTTCGTGCTGGAGATGGATTTATCACAGCTTGGCGAAATGCAGATGGATGGCTTTGTCCGCAACCACAGCAATAATGTTCAATTTGACCTTATAATCCGCAGCTTAACCAAGTTTTCTCAAGAAATTGAAAATGATATATTGAATATATACAACAATATCGGCGAACTCACCGGCTATAAAGGCAGCCTGTCATTTCAAGCAGTGAAAGAATTCACCGTAAATCCCATGGAAGAAATTATAAAAAATAATCATGAGAATGTGATTATTTAGCCAGCCTTCGTCATCCTGTGGATAGGCAACAGCCTATAGCACAGGATCTGTTCACAATTATGCTGAGATCCTGTGCAGTCGCTTCGCGCCTCACAGGATGACACCAATCCTAAAACCCACTTGGGCAAACTTCACCATTAGGACCTTTTAGAATCGGAGGACCCAGAATAAAGCCACCGCCACTATCTGGTGGGAATAAAGGAGGAGTGCCAGCAGTGCCAGGTGTAGATCCATGTTCGAACGCACCTATATCATAGCCTGCTCCTACTGGGCGTGCGCCAGCTTGATAGTCGCCCGTCACTTGTGACAGGGTAATTCCCTTATCAATGGCAGGTGAAGATGCCTGTAGTTTGAAATCAGGAGAGCCAGAAAACGTGGATGCCGCACCCAAAAACTGTGGTTCGGCTGTGAAATTTCCGGATTGAGTGTAGTGAACTCCCTCGGTTCCGTTAGGACCGAACATGCGCTTGGCCCCCGCCCCGGATTCATAAAATAAGTTGTTATTAATAACATGCCCTGTTCCCTCAGAACCAAGGCTTACAAAACTAACGCCATTGGTGCTACTGCCAGGCATTTTTGTACCGTTCTCGTAGAAAATATTATTGATAATTTTGTTATTCGTCGCCCATTGTTGCCATAGGACAACGGCAGGACCATAGTGCTGATAGGCAATTGTGTTATTGGCAATAAGCCAGCCTGACGCTCCAGCAAAACTTTCGTGTGCCCCCCTCTTTCCATGCTTTCCGTCTGGACCAGCTCCACCATATAGCTCCATAAACCACGGATAACCTGCCACCTGAATACCGTTGCTAAGGTTGTCGTAGACAAGGTTGTTTGTGATTACATAATTAGACCCTGTGATGTACATGCCATGATCTTTGTTACAGCTATATTCATTGCCACCGGTGACTCCAGCTGCAATATCCGCTGCGCAGCCAGCAAAATGACCATTGTGAGTAATGCGGTTGCGGTTAATGAAAACATTTCTCATATTACCAAGAATTCCGTTAGCTTTACTATGGTGTATCCAGTTTCCCTGGATAACCACGTTAAATACACTATTTAGACGCATTCCATTCAGGCAGTTACGGATTTCAAAACCTTCTATAGTAATATCACCCATAGGAACTTCGGTTATGTCTCCGTCAGCATGCGTCATTCTGCCAGTACTTTCGACAAAAACCCCATGATAAGCATAATTAGTAGAACTGCAGTCAATAACCGGCAATTCGCCAACTACACCAAGGAGCTTGGTGTTGGATTTCTTTATATGGATATTTCGGGTTTCATTATATACCCCGCCATGAACATACACCGTATCCCCTTCACTCAACCGGCTAACCGCATAGGCAATAGTTTTAAACGGTGCAGCCTCGCTGCCAGCATTAGAATCATTGCCCGTTGTCGCTACATAATAATCGGCAGCATGGGCAGTGGTGACCAGGCACAGGTTAAGTGCTACTACTACCAGCAGGGTGAGAATCGGTGATGATTCTTTAGAGTGGGGGGGGGAGAATCTAACATAACTGGAAGTCATAAAATGTTACCCGCAAATTTAGAGGAATACTCAACACAATACCCGTCCATTATATTATTACTTAAGTGTTAATGCAATGGTTAGTTGTATAAATGCGGTGTGAAAAATTCCAAAAAACTTTCCACTTCCGGAACAATTATCGATAATTCATTCTGCTATTACCATGCCACATTATGCAGAGATGGAAATCTTCTAATCAATAAAATTCGCGAAAGGGTAATAGATAGCTGATTATTGACATGATTATTTATAGTTTAGGATATATCTTATTTTTCTTTAGATATTTCCTATTTTATGTAATGTATGCATTCCTAACTAATTAAAAGCATAAACAAAAATTAAACAATAAAATTAAGAGAAAAGGTCGGAACAATCTCCATATAGGTAACAATAACCATCCGTTTTTAAATAAGAAAAGTGATGAATAATACATAACACCTTGTCATTTAATTAACAGCAAAAGTTAAGGATTATAAAATGCCAAAAGATAGTCATACCCCACCCACCTCTGATTATAAAAATTCTTCACATAAAAAACACTCAACGGAATCATTCATATGGTTAGAGAAAGCTTGCAATTCCGCAAGGGGAGAGATGGCTTTATGGGTCGCAGTCATTACTCAGGCAATTATGGATGCGCGCAGTCGCTGTAAAAAATCCGAATCAATTTACCAGAAACATGAAGCTATATGCTGGCTTACCGGAGGCAGCAAAGATTTCAATGATGTCTGCCTGTGTGCGGGGCTAAATCCTGATTATGTGCGTCATAAAGCAAAAAAAATAATCACTTCTCCTGAGCCATGGCGGGCAGAAGCCGGAAAAGGCAAACGCTATAATGAGCGCAAGAAATACAGGGAAAAGCAGAGGAGCAAAGCTCAAGATTCTGAAGAACCTGTCACAAACACAAAAATAATCTACCTTCATACCATTAAACAAAAGAAAAAAATATAATCATATGAAAAAAGAAAAAACTGAACACGACCCATCAAACAGAAATATACTAAGCTTCTCGCGGCGGCGCGGTAGACCAAAGAACAACAGACCAATGCTTGATACAGGAACGCCGGAAACCGTAATGAAAAGATTGCAAGGAATCACCGCAGAAGCACTGGATCTATGCCTTGAGAAAGGAATCATTACTCAGCAGCAGCACTGGTGCGGTATGCACCTGCGCTGGCTATATACTTTACGTTATGGCGTTCCGAGTGTGCGCGCAACCAACCTGTCCGACATAGAGAATCATGAATCCAAATCATCCGATTATGAAGACCCGCTATGGCGTGCAGCCCGTGAAAAAGAATATAATGATGCGGTGAATATGCTCACCAAATCCGGATATTCATTATTATTAATAAATTTATGTGTATATAACGATCTTCCCCGCCTTTTCCCCGTCCAGACCGGTAAATCCACAGAATACAAGGAAATAACAGAGAAAATAAGCTCTGGCCTTAATATTCTTATAAAATTATGGAAAAAATAAAACTGACATAAATCTGACACAATTCTATGCTAAACTCCTAAACAGTTGCTGCATTTATTGTTTATTAAGTAAATAATTATAGAATTATAAGCTGTTAGCATAGCAACTTATTTATAATCTCTGTCGAAGCAAAACAGCCATAGTAGAGATTATGAACAAGTTTAAGGAGGATTAAGGAGAGGTTATGTCAAGTTCAAGCCGTCTGCAATCAGACCCCGTGTTTCAGGGTCTCACACGCCCAACTATGATTCTGGGTGTCAGCTTCTATTATTTCGTATTTAATGCCGGAACTAATCTTATAGCGTTTATTAATACATCGAATTTCGTATTTATAATGGTATCTGGTCCAATTATTCATCTTATGGGTTACTATCTTTGTATGAAAGAACCACGCGCGGTTGAAATGTTCGTGCTTAAAGTAAATAAGGGATTTAAGTGCATTAATAAAAATTTTCATGGTCAAAGAAATTCTTATGATCCTTATTAAATTATGGTATATGGGAAATTATGAATATGAAAATATTACGTCGCAGAACTAAAAAAGCAGCATATGCTGCCATTGAGGTCTCTCAATCTGAGTTTATTCCATATCAATACCATTGGGATAAGGCTACTATTTACACTAAAAAAAGAGAGTTTATCCAGATCATAAAGGTTGAAGGTTTCTCGTTTGAAACTGCCGATGATGAAGATGTGGACATGAAGAAAATGGTTCGTAATTCGCTGCTGAAAAGTATGGCGGAAGGATCATGTTCCGTATGGTTTCACACTATAAGACTTCGCCAGAGTTCCTATCCTGCCGGAAAACAACCTCCTGGCTTTGCTTCCCAACTAGATAAACAATGGCACGCGAAACACCATGATAAAGATTCTTACATAAATGAGCTTTATATAAGTGTGGTCAGAAAAGCCGGCATCAAGAATTTACCAAAACTAGGAAAGATATTAGGCAAAAATGAAGAAATGGCAAAACTTGCGGAAGTGCGTGCCATGCGTGAGGCGCAAAAAGAGCTTACAGAATCAGTAAACCGCATTATTTCCACTATGAAAGATTATGGGGCACGCCTGCTCACCACTTATGAAAATGAAAATGGTATCTTCTCTGAGCCAATGGAATTTTTGAGCAAGATTATCAACGGTGGAAATAGTTCGCCAATGCGCTGCGCCCCCTATGACCTAGCAAAATATTTATCAAAAAATCGCCTTTATTTCGGTAGTAGCGTAATTGAAATATCTGGTGGCCCCAGAAAACGTTATGCGGCAATAGTTGCCATCAAGGAATATGGACCAGCCACCGCCGCCGGTTTCATGGATAGCTTCCTGCAGCTACCATTTGAATTCATAATTTCACAATCATACCAGTTTTCCGATCGCAGTGCTAAAATCGGTGCGATGCAACGCCGTCAGAACCGAATGATTAACGCACAGGATAAAGCTATTTCACAAATCGCCGAAATCAGCGATGCACTCGATATGGCAACCAGCGGTCACGTAGCATTTGGTCAACACCAACTTAGTGTTATGTGCTTCGAGGAAGATTTAGCAAAGCTGGAAAACGTAGCTTCCATGGCGATAGCCGAGCTGGTTAACGTAGGCATCAATCCGGTGCGTGAAAAAATGATTATGGAGCAGACATTCTGGGCGCAACTGCCTGGTAATTTTGATTTTATTGCTCGCGGTTCTGACATAACCACAATGAATCTGGCAAGTTTTGCTTCAATGCATAACTATCCGACCGGAAGAATCGATGGCAACCATTGGGGTAATGCCGTAACCGTGTTTGAAACCACTTCTGGAACTCCGTACTTCTTCAATTTTCATGCCCGTGACGTTGGTCATTCAACCGTTATTGGGCCAACCGGTTCCGGTAAAACAGTGCTGCTCAATTTCTTATGTACCCAAGCGCAAAAATTCAATTGTCGCATTTTCTTCTTTGATAAAGATCGCGGCGCGGAAATATTCCTGCGCGCTATTGGTGGAAAATACAGTATCATCGAACCAAGTGAAAGTTGCGGATTTAACCCTCTGCAACTGCCGGATACAGCTGAGAACCGAACGTTCATCACAGAATGGTTACGCACACTGGTTACAGTGAATGATGATTCTTTCTCTTCCGCCGATATGGAAAGAATAGAAAGCGCGGTAATCGGTAATTATAAACTGGCAAAAAAAGACCGTATGCTCCGCAATGTCGCTCCATTCTTCGGTATGGAAGGCCCTGGAACAATAGCCAGCCGCCTGAAAATGTGGCATTCCAACACAGCGTATAGCGGTCTGTTTGATAATGAAGAGGATATAATTGATTTCAGTCTGGGTAATGCTTTTGGCTTTGAAATGGGAGAAGTTCTACGCGATAAGGCAAGCCTTGGTCCGGTACTATTATACCTTTTCCACCGTATCAACCTATCACTTGACGGCACCCCTACCATCATCGTACTCGACGAAGCATGGGCACTCATTGACAATAAAATATTCGCCGAACGCATCAAAGATTGGCTGAAAACACTGCGTAAATTAAATGGTATGGTAATATTTGCCACCCAAAGCGTTGAAGATGCTGCCAATAGCTCCATCAGCGCAACGCTTATTCAGCAGACAGCAACCCAGATATTCCTGCCAAATTCTAAAGCAACCGAAGCTTACCGCACCGCGTTTATGGTGACCGAGCGTGAATTTAACTTGCTACAGACAACCGACCCATCAAGCCGTTTCTTCTTGGTAAAACAAGGTAAGGATGCTGTTGTAGCACGTATTGACTTATCCGGCATGGATGAAATCGTGAATGTTCTTTCAGCACGCGCCGAGACAATCGTAATATTAGATGAAGTACGCAAAAAATATGGGGATTCTCCGGATGCGTGGATGCCACAATTTCAGAAGCAGGTAAAAGCAGATAAAGAAAAGATAGCTGTTAAAGATGCAAAAAAGTAACAAAAGTTTTATAGCTTCGTTGGTACTGCTTATTGTTTTATTGGGCGGTATTTTTTTGCCTTTTGTTGCATCAGCCTATGTAATACCCCAATTTAAACCTCAGGATAATACCGAAGTTAGGGAAGCTAATGGTATGATTACCAATCATATCTGCCCGAACACCGGCTCCACCAATTTAAGTGACGGGCTGGTGGTTCGTATTATTCCCTGCATCCGCGATATAGTGGTATATGCCACTAGTCAGATTATGGATGAAGTGATTACCCATGTTGCGGATGTTTTTGCAGTACTTTTTTCTCTGGCAGTAGTAATATTCGGTATATCAGTGGTCACCGGACATACACCAAGTTTTTCACAAGGCGGTATAATTCTGGCAATAAAAATAGCTGCCATTATCATGTTCGCGCACAATTTCAATGGCATGTACTCCCCACTTCTTAATGCATTGGAAGAACTGCTTAATATTATGGCAAAACCGGCAATTGTAGCATTTGATAAAGGAGGTCCATGGAATAGGGTAAGTGGCACTACTGACGCTATACTAATATGTAAATACGGCACATTCCAAGCCAGTGAAACCAATATAATGAATATATGGAACCTTATTGATTGCTATATTGATGTGATTCTTGGTGGAATTTTTTCTACAACAACCCTGAAAATGGGTTTTCTTGGTTTTGTTATTGGGGCTTTATTGTCAAATACTATTGGATTATTCGTTGGTTTTGTCGGGTTGTATATACTCGCCAACGCCTTGATGACCATATTCCGCACAGTTTATATCTTCCTTACTTCCTACATTGCCTTTTCCTTCATGGTACTTATTTCTGTTATTTTTATTCCTACCATACTGTTCCAAAGCACAAAACGGTTTTTTGATGGCTGGCTGCGCATTACCATCAGTTTCCTTTTGCAGCCAGTATTTGTTTTCGGTTATCTGATAATGTTTCTGGTAGCTATTAATATCACTATATTTAACGGAAAACACTCTCTGTATTATGCTATTGCCGGGGAAGATTCGCAGAACCGAAATCCAAGCAATCCTGGCGTTGTAAACGGGAATTTTTATATTGGCGAATGGCTGGAAAATGTCGGAGCATATAAAGAAGATTTAGCCCTTAAAGATTTGGCAAGGATAAGTTCCTCAGAAACCAATGATCAGTTGGACAAAACACTGAAGGACACTAAACTTCAAGGTATGCAGTTCAGTCGTTCCAAGGAAGCAGAACCACATGACACATTACTTGGCAGACTACTTGATGATGTCAGCAAAATGAATTTCTTTGAGATAGGCATTCCAGTAACAGTTATTGACTGGGAATGGTTGGCAAAAGCCAGAAATCTGGAGAGATGGAATGAAATACAATATATGCCTTATAGTACTGACGCAGAAAAAGCAGCCAAAGCCGCAGCAATTGCAAAATTCTATCTGGATTATAAGATATCCGTATTGCTTGCCTTATTGATGGCTGCAATTATGATATACATATTTTACTCGCTAATAGAATATCTGCCGTTTATCGGAACAGCGACACTGGGAGATGGCGGGATATTACCATTTGGCGCAGGGCATCTTACTCCTCCCGGTGCAAATATTCTGGGGAGATCGCGATGAAGGCACTCAGAAAAATAGCAGCATTTTCTATTATAGCTCTTGCTATATTTACCATAAGTGTCTTCCTGCACCCTCAACAACCATTGGCGGCTGACGCAAAAACAGCTGATTTTACGGTATTTAATCCAGGAACATATGAATGTAAAATGCTACCTGGGCAGCTGGTGGAAGCACTTATTGATTGTATAAGAACGCCGGTGAAGGCAGTAGTTTTAAAGCCGGATAATGGCACTGAAAATATTGGTTTGCTGGCTTTCATTTCCAAATACATGGCTAAATTTCTTATTCTTGTCACCATTCTTGCCATAGTAATATTTGGTCTGAAAGTATTTAACGTAAGAAATAATCCATATACAGTCGGAGTAGGTTTATTGATAAAAATCGGCATAGCTTTTATTCTTCTTAATAACCTTGGTGGATTTGCTACAAAATTGTTCGATGTATTCGATGAACTGGTAAACCTTGGTAATAATGGTGGCGTATCAATATGGAAACAGATTGATCTGTTCATGAGTGAATTATTTGGTTTTGTGACTGATTCGCCTGATGATATAGAAAAAGGCATAGTAACCTTGCTTAACGGTGCTATTTTTTCCAAAAGCCTTGGAGTAATGCTAAGTATTGTAGGTGTTTTTGCTATCGGCAGCGTAATAATGTTTATATTACAGTCAATGTACCTGTATCTTTCTTCTTTTATCAGTTTTGCCTTCCTCCTTGCCATTTCTCCAATATTTATATTATTTTTTGTATTCAATTACACCGAACGCTTCTTTTCCAAATGGTTTGAGCTGCTACTTGCTGCTATATTAACACCGATGCTCATGTTCGCTTTCCTTGGTATATTCCTTGACACTGCATCGCCTGGTAGCACTGAGACCACTCCTGGAATCATCAGGCAAGCTGTCGATAGAGTCTTTGAGGCACTTGGAAATGGCGATAAAGCAGAAGGTCAGAATTACGCAAAAAGATGCCTGACCCCATCTAAACCACTGGCAGGTTCGTATTTGCTGCCAACCGATTCCAACATGATAGACAAGCTGGCATGCCCTCCTCCCCTGCTTGTGTGCGACGAGCGTGATAAAAATAATTCTGCCGTGCAGACATGGCTTAACCCATACCTGTTCAAAAGCTTTAACTACATGCCCTTTACCGTCGTAACACTTGATTGTGGAGACAAAGATCAGGATATAAAGAGAAATGTATATCTGGCACTGTTAACGCTGTTTCTATACGTGGCTTTTATTAACTCGATGCTCCACAAGATACCGGAAATTGCAAGCGATATTGCCAACGGCGTGAGTGTTGGCGTATCACATGTATCAACGCCGGTAATGGGTATTTTGAAATCGTTAAAGTAAGTAATTATAAATTAATTAAATGGTATTATTTATGAAAAATATAAAGAGCATTTTAGGTTTTATCAGGCCAGCCAACGCCAAATTGTTTGCTATTTTTATACTGACATTTCTTGTGGCATTTTCCGTTTTATCTGTTGATAACAATGCCAGTGCAGCTTCACAATGCACCGTTGGTAGTGATGGTAAAACCACTCCAGAGTTTGTGATTCAGGTAAATTCACTGGTAAAAGATATAATCATGAAAGTAACGCTGAGGCTCTTTGCTATTTCCGAAATGATGTACAGTAAAATTATCTCCACCCCCGGTTATTTCACCCTAATTCCCCTTACTGTAAGCTTGTTTTTAGCGATTTACGGCATACTGTTTGTCACCGGCATGGCTCAGATAAAGCTATATGACTTCGTTATCATGCTTATTAAAATAGGTATTATTTTCATGTTATTCACCCCAACTGCATGGCTTTTTTTCAGCAATAATGTCGTCAGGTTTTTTAATGAAGGCACAATTGAGCTGATAAATTACTTTACAAAAACATCAAATATCCAACCCGCCGTTGCTGATATTCCAGTAATAGGCCCGGTTATTAAACAAGCTTTAGCCGCAACAATGGCATTTTCTGCCATTGACAGTGCTATTAATAAACTTTTCTCCAGCCAGATGTTCGTAATATTAATGGCAGCGGCATCCTCGGAAAAATATGGCTTATTAATGGGTGCCATAATGGCTTTATCCCTATGGTTATGTTTAATGTCATTGTTGACCGCAGTTTGGGTTTATATCATGTCGCTGATAATGAAAACTCTTCTCTTTGGTCTGGCACCCATTTTCATTCCGACTATATTATTTAAAAGAACCCGCCATTTATTCGATAACTGGCTCAATCAGATAGTAAGTGCTTCACTGCAACCGGTGTTGTTGTTTATCTTCTTCATATTTTTCGTGCAGCTCATGGAAAACTCAATTGACAATATATTAGCCCATCCCGTTTGTTGGACGAAGCTGAACAGTGGCTGGCGCGGTACGCCTATGGACTGGTATTACTGGCGATTTGCTAAATATGATAGCACTAATGGCTGGATGCCAAACCCTGATGAGCAAAAAGCGTTCCCGATACCTATTATTCATATCCTGACATTCCTGCTGGTTGCTGAACTGGCAAACCGCTTTAACAAGGTTGTGATACAGATAGCGCAGCAGATATCACAGGCTAGCGTGAGTCTTGCCTATGAAGGAGGCGGATTGCTTCAATCCGCTATGGGTGGATTTACCCGGAATAAACGTAGCGCATTTGGCTTCGGCAATAATCCTAGTTCGTAATATTGATGCAGGATATTATATATGAATTGATAATTGGTTGGCTGGATCTTGCCCAGTCGCTATGTTATTTTTTTGTGATATTCTCCTTGCTGGCTATCATCATGCCCTGCAACAAAGATCAGCCGATATTTCACAAGGGTATGCTAACCGATATACTTTACGGGATGGTCATCCCCATATTCTCTAAATTTGTTACAATATTTCTTTTAAGTGCTGGTTTTGGGCTGATTTTTTTTAACACCCCTCCTGATGAAATGGATAAATATATCGGCAACGGCTATGGTTACCCGGCAACCCTGCCTTTATGGCTGCAGGCAGCGATAGTCTTTTTCCTTTCGGACATCTACCTGTATTGGGCGCACCGTTTTTTCCATACTTCTTCAATGTGGAAATGGCATGCTATTCACCATTCTTCAAAAACTGTTGATTGGCTTTCCGCATATCGCTTTCATCCTGTAAACGCCTGGCTTTCCTTTAATCTGGTGAACGTAATCATGCTGATGATTGGTTTTTCTCCTGAGTCCATAACTGTCATGGGCTTTTTCAATGTGGCATATTCCTATATGGTACATGCCAACCTGAACTGGACATTTGGCCCATTTCGCTATGTGTTTGCCAGCCCAGTATTCCACCGTTGGCATCACACCACCCAGAAAGAAGGTCTGGACAAAAATTTTGCTCCCACCTTCCCTTTTCTGGATATTATGTTTGGAACATTCTATATGCCCAAAGGCAAACTTCCGGAGCATTATGGGATAAAAGGCGTTGATATGCCGGAATCATTTATTGGTCAGATAGTCTGGCCGTTTAAGCAGTAATGTTCGTAATTCGTAGTACGTACTTCGTAGATAGCGTATCTATCTTTGTCATTCCGAACGAATGTGAGGAATCTTGTCATTATAAAACTGTAAAGGACTCTCGACTACGCTCGAGATGACAATATTTCGAGGTACGAAATACGCTAACTACGATTTACGTTTATCCATTCAGCAACTTATCAATATCATCATTACTCAGCGGAGTTTCAGCAGCAGCTTGACTTGCAGCAGCAGTTTGCTCTTCAGACACTTCGGTATTCTCTGCTGGCTCTTGCATAGCTTTCTCAGTAACAACATTATCAACCGCTATGATCTGATTCTGGGTAATAATAGGAAGCACCGCCTGATTAAGATGGATAACATTATCTCCCAGCGGATCATGGCGTTTTATTTTATACACATTCTGATTACCGCACATGGAAATTGCCTCAAGTGCCGACCCAGCTTCAACCAGTTGGAAATTCTTATAATCACTGTAAATGCGATAAACAGTCGCAGCAGAAATCTGCATGTCCCGACGTGGAATTATCAACTCTTCAAAAGGCTCTTCGTTCTGTTTCATAATATCCCCAAATACAAATTTACTGATATGATTATAACATAAAATCGCTAATCAGGGGAAAAATATAGAGAAAATTTTATCTTTCCCTCACTGGAATTAAAGCATTTTTCTTTAGGTATATACTAGGCAACCAAGGCGAAGTGTACAGCTAGTACACGAGCCACAGGTTAACGAAGTAGATACCAAAGGAAATGCTTTAATATGCTTTCCAGCGCATTACCCCAAACAGATGCGAAACCTGTCCATCATCATATCCAAGGGGTACTATGCAAGTTCTGTACCGAACATTCATGTGATGAGAATTAACAAACTCACCTTCATCGATAACAGGATGTTTTTCATTGAGAACTTCATCTATTTTTTTTATGTTGGGTACGCGCGTGGAAGAAAGCAAACGCAGTGCCATGTCAGGATTACTGGCATCATCCCCAAACGCTCCAACGAGCGCAGCACCCATATAGCTGTAGCGATAACCAATACGCTTCACAACATCATCAAGGCTTATCAAAAAGCAGTAATCCCAGATATCGGCAATTTCCTCAGGATCAATATCACTCTCATGTGGGAATTCACGCCCCTTACATATCTTCTTCCAATAGTTAAGCAGCTGGTCATGGCAACGATGGTGCAGATCGGCTCCTTCTGTATCATGTGAACTGCTCTGCCCCGATTTATTTCCTGTCATAATCCCCCGACATAGTTACATAATTATTATTGCAATAACCAAGCTACAGATACTCTTTTAACTGACGCACTGTCAAATATAAATAATATAGTCGTTATGTATAAGAATTATACATAACGACTATAAGACCTCTGCATAATGCGTTTTTCGTCATTGCGAGAAGGCGTAGCCTTCGCGGCAATCTAGTAAAATCAAGCATCATAGAAAAATGGATTGCTTCCTGCCACGCTACGCTCGCAGTCGCAATGACGCATTATGCAGAGGTCTTACTATGAAAATCGAGACAGAAAGTCCGATTTTTCGCGCCGTAGGCAGCGTATCTTAAAATAAGAACTGTACAGCTCTTATTTGGAATTACTATATTATCCCTAACGCCTAATCTTCGCCCTGTATTCCTGAACATTTTTATTATGTTGTCCAAGAGTGCTGGCGAAATTATGCCCACCATTTCCGGTAGCGACAAAATAAAGCTCATTTGTATCCAGTGGGTGTAAAACCGCCTCAATAGCCTCTCTGCTGGGATTCGCTATCGGCTCAGGCGGAAGAGCGTCAATCACATAAGTATTATACACTGATGGGATTTTCAAATCGTAGCTAGTCAATGCCCGTCCCAAAGGTTGATTCCCGTTCAGTTTTTCCAGACCGTAAACTGTGGTAGGGTCAGATTGCAGCTTCATGCCAATCCGCAAACGGTTGATAAAAACCGCTGCCACCCGCGAACGTTCATCCGGAACTCCAGTTTCTTTCTCTACAATCGAGGCAAGCACCAATGCTTCTTTTTTAGAAGCAAGTGGCAACTTCTCGCCACGTTTTTCCCAAAGTTCATCTAAAGCTCTTTGCATTTTACCCTGCATTCTGGAAATAAGTGAGGCACGGCTATCGCCATAAGTAAAATGATAGGTTTCGGGAAACAAACTACCTTCGGCAATATTTTCCGGAACTTCCCCGGCAAGGCTGTTATCCGCATTCAGCAATGCCACAATTTCCCGCACATTCAAGCCTTCGGCAATAGTGATTTTATGTACCACTACCTTGCCATCAACCAGCATCTGCAACACTTCCCTCGGTGACACAGCATAGGAAAAATTATATTCTCCAGCCTTGATACGCTGCGCATCACCTCTGGCATAAGCAATCATCTTGAAAAACAAAGGATAGGCTATAACATCATTTTCCGCCAGAATATCCACGCTCTTGGAAAAGCCACTTCCTCGCGGCAAGATTACATTGGTTTCCTGCTCCAAACTTCCTGATGAAATAAAATCCTGCCACGCGAAAGCAGCTACAGATGCAGCGACAAGAAACAAAACCAGAATAAAGACAAGGAATTTCCGCAAATTAATATCCTTTATAATTGCGTAGTTCGTACCTCGTAGTTCGTAAATAGTAAGTAAAACAATTACACAACGAAGTACTATTTACGATATACTGACTACGAACTACGTATCTACGAATTACACCTGCTTAAACACCAGCGAAGAGTTCGTCCCGCCGAAACCAAATGAATTCGAAAGTACCGCGCGGATTTTACGTTTTTTTGCGGTGTGCGCCACTAGATCGAGGTCACAGCCTTCTGATGGGTCATCTAAATTTAATGTTGGTGGAGCAATCTGGTCACGGATTGCAAGTATAGAGAAAATCGCTTCAACCGCACCCGCCGCACCGAGCAAATGCCCGATAGCCGATTTAGTAGACGACATGGAAAGCTTATAAGCCGCATCACCAAACAGGTTTTTCACCGCCTGTAGTTCCAGTTCATCGCCAAGCGGGGTAGATGTGCCGTGCGCGTTGATATAATCAATATCTTCAGGGTTCAACTGGGCGCGTTTCAGCGCAGCAGCCATCGCCCGCCCTGCCCCTTCATGCTGCGGAGCTGGCGCAGTTATATGATAGGCATCACCAGATAAACCATAACCAACCACTTCCGCGTAAATTTTCGCACCACGTTTTTTCGCATGTTCGTATTCTTCCAGCACCACAACGCCGGCACCCTCGCCCATAACAAAGCCATCGCGTCCTTTATCCCACGGGCGGGAAGCTTTGGTTGGGGTGTCGTTATAACTGGTGGAAAGAGCGCGGGCAGCAGCAAAACCAGCAAGTCCGATGCGGCAAATTGTCGCTTCTGCGCCACCAGCCAGCATAATATCAGCATCGCCGAATTGAATAAGCCGCGAAGCATCACCAATCGCGTGCGCGCCAGTGGAACAGGCGGTTACAACTGAATGGTTAGGGCCTTTAAAGCCATACTTAATGGAAATCTGCCCTGATGCCAAATTTATAAGTGCAGCAGGAATAAAGAACGGGCTGACGCGACGAGGACCTTTTTCCTTCATCATCAGCACGGTTTCTTCAATAATATGCAAACCGCCAATACCAGAACCGATCATAACCCCAGTACGCAAGCCAGTTTCTTCATCCACCGCTGTGAGCCCAGCATCTTCCACCGCTTGTGTCGCTGCACCAAAAGCAAAATGGATAAAATCATCCATCTTTTTCTGCTCTTTCGGTTCAATGTAATTATCAGCGTTAAACTGCCCGGCTTCTGTGCCCCGCACCACCTGCCCAGCAACCCGCGCCGGCAGATCCGATACATCACAATGGGTAATATTTACAAGTCCCGAACGCGAAGAAATAATCCCGTCCCAAGACTGCTCAACCCCGCAACCAAGCGGAGTAACCAGACCAAGACCAGTGACTACAACTCTTCTCATGCAAAGAAATGAAGATTACGCAGCTTTTGCGTGCTGTTGAATATAATTTACTGCATCCTGCAGGCTGAGGATTTTTTCAGCAGCATCATCAGGTATTTCAATGTTAAACTCTTCTTCAAACGCCATGACCAGCTCAACGGTATCCAGACTATCAGCACCGAGGTCATCAATAAAGCTTGCTTCCATAACAGCTTTAGCTTCATCCACACCCAGATGTTCAACAACGATTTTTTTTACTCGTTCAGCAATATCACTCATGATGTTTTTCCTTCGTTAGTTAACACATACAAAATCCATAGATGGAATTTTGTTACCTGATTATTAAACAAAATCTATAAAACAAATTCTGTTTATTAAATTGCATATAGAGTCGCGAACAATAATCATCAAAACTTAAACGTCAATATTAAAGTACATATTAAGCAAATAATCTTTTATTTATTCCCTACCCAATTACCATAACTCATTGTCTATTACTACAAAAAAGTGGGTTGCGGGACTAGTGATTAGGCAAGCTGGAAGTAGGAAATAAATAGTCAAAATCCCCAAATCCCACATCCCCAATGCCTCATCCCATGTACAAACCACCGTTAATATGCAACGTCTGCCCGGTAATATAAGATGCCGAGTCACTCGCCAGATATAATGCCCCGGCTGCTATATCCTCCGCCGCGCCCATCCGCCCAAGCGGAATATTCTGATTAATCCGTGCCTTCTGCTCATCATTCAGGGCATCGGTCATATTAGTTGCAATAAACCCGGGGGCAATACAATTAATGGTTATCCCGCGCGATGCCACCTCCTGCGCCAGCGATTTCGCCATGCCAGTCAGCCCGGCTTTGGAGGCGCAATAATTAGCCTGCCCGGGATTCCCTGTCCAGCCTACCACCGATGTTATAAAAATAATCCTGCCGGCACGGCGTTTAAGCATCCCTTTAATTGCAGCGCGGGCAAGACGGAAACTGGCGGTCAGGTTAATATCAATCACCTGCTGCCACTCCTCATCTTTCATCCGTAGCGCGAGATTATCCTTAGTGACTCCAGCATTGCAAACCAGAATATCGAGACCCTCAAGTTTCGCCTCAGCATCTTTTATAAGGGCATCAACATTGGCAAGTTGCGATAAATCACAGGCGATGGGAACAACTCCCGCGCCCAATTCTGCCGCAAAGCCATCAAGCTTTTCCTGACGGCTACCAGAAATTGCAAGGCTCGCGCCAGCAGAGTAAAAACCCTTGGCAATCGCCCCACCAATACCACCAGTTGCACCAGTTACCAGTGCTTTTTTGTTTGTAAGATTGAATGTCATTTTTGCCTCGTGATTAGTGATTCGGGATTCGGGATTCGAAAATTTCTTACCGAAACACGAATCCCGAAACACGAATCTCGATTATTATTCTACTTTCGAAAATGCTTCCAGATCCGCAATCGTCCCAATATTCATCGCTTCCACAGTTGGAGCTATGCGTTTCATAAGTCCGGCAAGAACCTTGCCTGCGCCAACTTCTATCACCCGCGTTACACCCTGCGCCGCCAGATATTCCATTGATTCGCGCCAACGCACCACACCTGTCACTTGGTCAACCAGCAATTCGCGTAAAATAGCCGGGTCAGTTTCAGCCTTTGCCGTAACGTTGGTGACTATTGGAACTAAAGGATTATTAAATTTCGCCACAGAAAGAGCGTCAGCCATGATTCCTGATGCCGGTGCCATAAGGGCGCAGTGGAATGGCGCGCTTACTTCCAGCAAAACCGCCCGCTTTGCTCCTTTATCCTTAGCTATTAAAATTGCGCGGTCAATCGCCGTGCGTGTTCCACTGATAACCACCTGCCCCGGCGCATTATCATTGGCAACGCTGCAAACTTCTTCACCCGCTGCTTCACTTGCAATTTCTTCTGCAACTTCGCGGTCAATCCCGATTAAAGCCGCCATTGCCCCACCGCCATCATGAACGCAACGTTGCATAGCAACCCCGCGCACACGCAGCAACCTTGCAGTTTCAGTAAGCCCAAGCACGCCAGCAGCGCAAAGCGCAGAATATTCGCCGAGGGAATGTCCGGCAGCAAATGCAGCTTGTTTTTGTATATCAAAACCAAATTCCGATTGCAAAACCCTGAATGCCGCAATTGAAGTCGCCATAATTGCCGGCTGGGCGTTCTCTGTTAAAGTCAATACATCTTGCGGACCGGAAAATATGATATCTGAGAAATCTTCAGACAGCGCGTTATCCACTTCCTCAAAAACCGCGCGGGCAACCGGAAAATTATCAGCCAGTTCTTTTCCCATACCAACAATCTGTGATCCCTGCCCCGGAAATAATAATGCTTTTTTCATATCTCGTCCTTTTTTAACTATTTTTGCAGCCATATCCAAAAATTCCTAGAAATATGATTATTAAAACTATTTATAGCATATGGCAACCTACTTCTTCTCACCCCCTCATCCAACGTCTTGTCATACCAGAAGCCAATTTTCCCCATTAGTGTAAAGAATGGCTAGGAAAATTGAGCTGTCTGGTATCCAGTTTTCTTTATACTGGATGCCAGCCCTATAAATTATAGTTATTATTTAATAGTTACGGTCGCTTCGCAGCGAAAAATAAAGCCTTTGGCGGTCTTTCGGACTCGATTTTTATAGTAATTCTGTATAACAAACTATTATAAAGAATTACTATAAATACATAAAACCATATGATTTTTAATGATTATTCAAAAAAACTTGTTCGTTACAATTACAACCAACTATTTTGCTTGCAATAACAAAAAAAAACACTATAGGTTATAGCCCTTTTAAATATTATACATATAGCGTTTTGCTATGAAAATTGAGATGTGTTGTATCCAGTTTTTTTTATACTGTATGCCAGCCCTATAAATTATTGTTATTATTTAATAGTTACGGTCGCTTCGCAGCGAAAAATAAAGCCTTTGGCGGTCTTTCGGACTCGATTTTTATAGTAATTCTG
>Ga0105164_10000755_pt1 | contig 21575 bp, 23 predicted proteins | sample VDWuncwatermetaG_FD_89674 | JGI IMG/M metagenome (GOLD analysis project Ga0105164, IMG submission 89674) | Wastewater microbial communities from Netherlands to study Microbial Dark Matter (Phase II) - VDW unchlorinated drinking water | ecosystem: Environmental > Aquatic > Freshwater > Drinking...
GGTTGAGGGCGTGCTTTTGACAATGGCGGATTATAGGACTAATTTGACGTCTGAGGTTATAAAAGAAACCAGAAATTTCTTTAAGGATAAGGTATATGCTACAGTAATTCCAAGGAACATTCGTCTTAGTGAATCCCCAAGTTTTGGAAAACCAATACATTTTTATGATCAGCATTCAGTTGGAGCTGTGATGTATTCCCAGCTTTCAAGAGAGATGTTAGGTGAAAAAATTTCTAGTAATGGAAATATAGTAAATGAACTATAAATATGACAATAATCGGGAGGGGCACATGGAACGCAAAGCGCTGGGTAAAGGAATTGCAGCATTGATTCCTGAAAAAGACATAGCAACGTTAGATAAATCAGAGAGCGTAATAAATATTGATATATCAAGAATCTCGCCGTCGAAATATCAGCCGAGAGAAATTTTTAAGAAAGAAAAATTGAATGAGCTTATTTCATCAATAAGGGAAAAGGGCGTTGTGCAGCCGGTATTGGTCAGAGAACTTCCGGGCAGCGGATATGAATTAATCGCCGGGGAAAGAAGGTTAAGGGCGGTCAAGGAATTAGGGTTTCAGACGATCCCCGCTATTATCAGGAAGGTGTCTTCCGACATCGACCTTTTGGAATTATCATTGATTGAAAATATTCAGAGAGAGGGCTTAAACCCCATTGAAGAGGCGCACGCGTACAGCAGGTTGATTAACGAATTTAATTTTAATCTGGACGGGATAGGTAAAGCCGTCGGAAAAGACAAGAGCTCGATAAGCAATATAACGCGCCTGCTTAAGCTGCCGAAAAAAATTCAGGATTATATAATTTCCGAAGATATCTCAATGGGGCACGGCAGGGCGTTGTTAGGCCTTGAGGACCCTAAGGAGCAGGCCAGAATTTGCGATAGGATTATTAAAAAGGGGCTTTCAGTCAGGGAGACGGAACAGATCGTAAATAGAAAACTTTCCGGTTCCCGTCGTAAAAGCTCGCAAAAGGATCAAAATATTATTGCTATTGAAGAGGAACTTCAAAGGATATTCGGCACAAGGGTCCAGGTCCTGCACTCTAAAAAAAGAGGGAGGATCAACATAGAATATTTTTCTTTAGACGACCTGGACAGGATTCTTAAGCTCTTAAGAAGGTGCGCGACATGATGCAGCAGACACTTATTCTCATAAAACCGGACGGGCTTAAAAAATCTCTCACCGGCAATATATTGACCAGGCTTTCAGAGACGCAGCTTGAAATCATAGCCGCGAAGATGGCAAGGGTCTCAAAAAAACTCGCCGAAGAACATTATTGTATGTTAAAAGACAAGCCGTTTTTTGGGGAATTGATAAAGTATATAATGGGCGAGCTTCATGACAGAAAGAAAGTCCTGGCAATGGTTTATTGGGGAGAGGACGCGATAAAGAAAGTTAGGGATATCGCGGGCGCGACAAACCCTGAGGAGGCGAACCCGATTTCCATCAGGGGCCAGTACGGCAGGATTACGACGAAGGGTATTTATGAAAATGTAATACACGCCTCGACCAATGAGGCTGAGTCGGAGCGGGAGATAAAACTGTGGTTTGAGCCGGATGACATCATCGTCGATTTATATCCGACGAAGATAACCGAGGTTAAGATTTTAAAGAAGAGGGTGTGGGCATAAAATGATCAAGTCAATGACGGGTTTTGGCAAAGGCGAGGCAAAGGGCAAATTCGGCAGTATAAAGGCCGAGGCGCGCACTGTCAATCATAAATTTTTGGAGATCAGCACAAAATTACCGGAAGGACTTTTGGGTTTTGAGGACAGGATAAGGGAGACAGTTGCAAGGTTTGTTAAACGCGGTAAGGCGAATTTAAATCTGATTTATGAAGACGGGCTTGACAGCGTAGATAAGATAGTTGTGGATGAAAAATTGGCGAAGGCGTATTATAAAATGCTCACCGCCCTTAAAAATAATATACGCCTGGAAGGCTCTATCAGATTAGACCAGTTAATAACGTTGCCCGGCGTTATTACCTGTGAACCCAAAGAGGTTCTGCCGCAAAGGATTTGGCCTCATGTGGAAGAGGCGCTGAGAGAGGCGTTCTGTGATTTAGACAGGTCTCGGCTGAAAGAAGGCAGGGTACTTTACGCGGATCTTAAAAAAAGGATAAGGTATATTGAAAAGGCTATGTCCGTGATAAAAGAACGTTCCAAGATTAATGTTAAATTTTATAAGGAAAGATTAAAAGACAGCATAAAAGAGGTTTCAGGCAAGTCAATGAAGATATTTGATAAGACCAGGCTTGAGCAGGAAGTGGCGTTGTACGCGAAAAATTCAGACGTAACGGAAGAGGTAACGAGAATCTCGGCGCATCTTAAAAATTTGAGGGATACATTAGAAAACGATTTAGAAGTCGGCAAGAAACTTGATTTTATCGCCCAGGAATTAAACAGGGAGATAAATACCATAGGCTCAAAGGCGAGCGATTTTAAAATATCCCAGAAGGTCATACAGGCCAAGAGCGAGATAGAAAAATTAAGAGAGCAGGCGAAGAATATAGAGTGAAAATAAAGAGTCACAAGTCACAAGTCACAAGTCACAAGTCACAAAATAAAGACAGAAAACATGGGAAAATATTCATAATATCTGCGCCGAGCGGGAGCGGCAAGACAACGCTCTGCGACAAATTGCTTGCCTCCGGCGTTGATTTAAACCGTTCTATTTCTGTGACGACAAGGCCGCGGCGCGCAGGCGAGGCGAGCAGGAAGGATTATTATTTTACGTCGAAGGCGCTTTTTAAAAAGGGGATACGGCAAAATAGATTTTTGGAATGGACAAGGACTTACGGCTGGTATTACGGCACGCCGAAAAAGTTTGTGGCGGGGTTGTTAAAAAAGGGGCGCGATGTCCTGCTGAGCATAGATGTAAAAGGCGCAGCCAGGATAAAAAAATTATATCCTGACAGCGTTCTGATTTTTATATTGCCTCCATCGATGAAGGAATTAAAGGAACGGCTTAAGAAACGGAATTCCGACGATAAAAAGGAGATTAAAAAAAGACTCAGAATTGTAAAAAGGGAACTGTCCTTCGCGCGGAGGTACGATTATTCGGTTGTGAATGACAGTGTAAATAACGCGGTTTGTAAGCTTAAGGCAATAGTTATTGCCCAAAGGCGCAAGGAGGGGTGAACAGGAGTGAGTAATATAAACATGGAAAAATTAATGGATAAGGTAGGCTCGAGATATAAACTTGTTATACTTGCCTCAAAAAGGACGCTTGAATTAAGCGATGGCAAGGAGAAGTTGGTTGAAGGGTCGGCTACGGCAAAATTGTCGAACATAGCCCTGCAGGAAATTCAGGAAGGCAAGATAGCTTACAAGATAAAGGAAGAAGTAACCGCCAAGGCCTAATAATAAAAAGATGGCCAAGAAAACCATAGTATTAGGTGTAACCGGCTCCATAGCCAGCTACAAGGCCGCTGATCTGGTTTCTGGTTTGACCAGGAAGGGCTTTGAGGTGTTTGCCATTATGACCAAAGAGGCCGCGGAATTTATATCGCCCCTGACGTTGCAGACGCTTTCCGGCAATAAGGTGTATTCCGGGATGTTTGAATTCGTAGAAGAGTGGGACGCAAAACACGTGTCTTTGGCGAAAAGGGCGGACCTGATAATAATCGCGCCGGCAACGGCGAATATCATAGGAAAACTTGCGTGCGGTATCTGCGATGATCTGTTGGCATGTACCCTGACAGCGTCGGAAGCGCCCGTTTTAATCGCGCCGGCAATGAATGACGTAATGTATAACAAAAGAATAGTCCAGGAAAATATCGCAAGGTTAAAAAAAATAGGATATAAGTTCGTCGGGCCGAAAAAAGGGCGGCTTGCCTGCGGGGATGTCGCGATAGGATGCCTCGCTGACGTAGAGGATATTTTAAAAGAAGCTGTAAAAATGGCGCGGTAGCCAAGTGGCAAGGCGATGGTCTGCAAAACCATTATTCAGCGGTTCAAATCCGCTCCGCGCCTCCACGGGTGGGTGGTGGAACTGGCAGACACGAGGGACTTAAAATCCCTTGGCCGCAAGGTCTTGAGGGTTCAAATCCCTCCCCGCCCATGATATAAAAATACGGGCAGCTAGCGCAGTTGGTTAGCGCACCACGTTGACATCGTGGGGGTCACAGGTTCGAGTCCTGTGCTGCCCAGTGATTTATAATGAAAAGATCGTTCACCCTGCTGGAACTTTTAATAGTTATTGTGATAATAGGTATACTCGCAGCGATTGTGCTGCCGCAATATCAAAATCTTGTAGCAAAGGCAAGGGCTACTGAAGCTAAGAGGGCATTAGACGCCTTGTCAAGAGCGCAATACGAATATTTTATAGAGACGAACAAGTTTTATAACGGCGGAGGAGCAGCTGGAGAGTACGCGGATTTTAGCGGGTTAAGTGTCAAACCGCCGGTATCAAAAAATTGGCTTTATTATACAGTCCACAATTGGGATAAAACCTTTGGAGGCATAGGACAGGGGTTGAATTCTTATGGTGTAGTTTGGGCTGTGCCGCAATTTCCTGTTGCAGACGGAGAGTGTATGGATTATATAATCGCTTATGTGGATGGCAATGCCCCTGAAGGAAGCGACGGAGCCACCCCTCCCGGCCCTATAACGAGAAAATATTACTATTGGATAAAGGGAGAAAATTCTTGGCGGGAGGGCTGGGAGGAGACCACAAACTAAGTCAAGGACGTAAAAAATATGAACATAGAAACATTACGGCATAGCGCGTCGCACATAATGGCGGATGCGGTGAAGCAATTATATCCTGGTGTAAAGCTTGGTATCGGCCCCGCTATTGAAAACGGGTTCTATTATGATTTTGGCAGACAAGAATCCTTTGTGCCCGAGGACCTGGAAAAAATAGAAAAGAAGATGCGCGAAATCGTAAAGGCAAATCTTGATTTTACAAAGGAGCAGATGCCCGGGGAAAAGGCAATGGAACTTTTTGAAAAAATGGGCGAGAAATACAAGGTAGAACTGATCAGGGATCTACCCGATAAAGAAGTCACTATTTATAAACACGGAAATTTTATAGATCTATGCAGGGGGCCGCACGTCGCCAAGACCGGCGATGTTAAGGTATTTAAACTCTTAAGCATTGCCGGCGCATACTGGCGCGGCATTGATACCAACCCCATGCTTCAGCGTATTTACGGCACTGCCTTTCCGACGCAGAAAGAACTGGACGATTATCTGAAACTTCTGGAAGAGGCCGAAAAACGCGACCATAGAAAAATTGGGAAGGAACTTGAATATTTTAGTTTCCATAATGAGATTGGGGCGGGCCTGGTGCTTTATCATCCGAAAGGGGGCCTGCTGCGCACCATTATTGAGGACTGGGAAAAGAAGGAACATCTAAGGCGCGGTTATCAGATTGTTATCGGCCCGCATATCTTAAGATCCGATATCTGGATACGGTCGGGCCATTACGAAAATTATAAGGACCTGATGTATATATTCAAGATAGAAGAGCAGGAATACGCTATCAAACCGATGAACTGCCCGGGCCATATGCTGATATATAAATCCAAGACGAGGAGCTACAGGGACCTGCCGCTCAGGCTGTTTGAACTCGGCAGCGTTTATCGTTATGAAAAAAGCGGCGTCCTGCACGGGCTCCTGCGGGTCCGCGGCTTTACCCAGGATGACGCGCATATATTCTGCCTGCCGGGGCAATTGATAGATGAGATAGTGGCCGTTATAGATTTTGTAAGCTACGCGATGAAGGTCTTTGGATTCGACGAATTTATGGTGGAGCTTTCAACAAGGCCGCCTAAGTCAATAGGCACAGACGAGATGTGGAAGAATGCGCAGGACGCCCTCGTCGGGGCTTTAAATAAAAAGGGGCTCAATTACCAGATCTGCGAGGGCGAAGGGGCGTTTTACGGCCCGAAGATTGATATAAAATTGAAAGACGCCATAGGGCGCTTCTGGCAGTGCGCCACCATTCAGTGCGATTTCGCGCTGCCGGAGAGGTTTGATTTGAAATATGTGGGCCAGGACGGGAAGGAATACAGGCCTGTTATGCTTCACAGGGTTATACTGGGCAGTATGGAAAGGTTTATAGGCGCGCTTTTGGAGAATTACGCCGGCGCGCTGCCTGTCTGGCTTTCTCCCGTGCAGGCGGCGATTATACCAATAACCGACAAACAGAAAGATTACGCGGCGGCGATTAAGGATAAATTATTGGAAAATGAAATAAGGGTTGAGATGTATGACCAGAACGAGACGCTGAATTATAAGATAAGGGAGGCGCAGACGCAGAAGGTCCCGTATATGCTTATCGTCGGGGCCAAGGAGGCCTCGGCAGGGACAGTTGCGGTCCGTTCCCGCGTCAAGGACGAAGGCCAGGTAAAGCCTGAGGAATTTATAGGGCGGGTAATTAAAGAAATCAAGGAAAAGGCGAAGTAGCAAAAAAGGAGGGGGTTATCGCAAGAGAGGCAAGAATAAATTACAGGATAAGGGTAAGAGAGGTCAGGCTTATCGATCAAAACGGGGAGCAGGTCGGTGTTGTCTCTATACAGGATGCGTTAAAGCGCGCCGATGAGGCGGGACTGGACCTAGTTGAAGTAGCGGCGCAGGCGCTGCCGCCAGTATGCAGGATTATGGATTATTCAAAATATAAATACGACCAGGAAAAGAAGCAGCGGGAGGCAAAGAAAAAACAGCACGTAATCCATACGAAGGAATTAAAAATAAAGCCTAATATAGAGGAACACGATTATCAGGTGAAGGCCCTTCACCTGAGAAAGTTTTTGGAAAGAGGGGACAAGACGAAAATTACGGTTATGTTCAGGGGCCGGGAGACGCAGCATATGGAAAGGGGCAGGGCCGTATTGAACAAGCTTATGAATGATGTTGCCGACATAGGCGAAGTGGAGGAGCCACCGACGACCTTGTTTGGTAGAACCATCGTAATGACGTTTAGACCAAAGGCGAAATGAGGAGATAAAAATGCCAAAATTAAAGACGCGCAAAAGCGTATCCAAAAGATTCAGGCTGACCAAGACAGGAAAGATAAAAAGAAACAAAGCGTGCAGGAGACATCTCTTGGGCGGCAAGACCGCAAAAAGAAAAATGAGGCTCTCAAGGGCAGATTACGTTGATAGCACCGAAACTAATGCTATCAAACGGATGCTGCCGTACGGATAAGGATAGATAAGGATAAATAAGGGAGGAAGCACAAAATGCCACGTGTAAAAAGTTCAGTCACATCGAAGGCAAGACATAAAAAATTTTTAAAGCTCGCCAAAGGCAACTGGGGCGGGAGAGGCAATCGCTACAGGATGGCGAGGGAAACCGTCCAGAAGGGCATGATGTATGCCTGGCGCGACAGGCGGGCGAAGAAGGGCGATTTCAGGAAGCTCTGGATTGTAAGGATTACCGCCGCCTGCAGAGAAAGAGGTATTTCTTACAGCAAGTTTATAGGGGCTTTAACAAAGGCAAAGGTAGCGGTAAACAGGAAGATACTTGCCGAGTTTGCCGTAAATGATACGCAGGCCTTTGACAAGTTCGTTGAACTGGTAAAAAAATAGATGGAAGAGAAAATAAAAGGGCTCCGACATCAGGCTGTTTCGGAAATAGGCGCGGCTGGTTCTGCCGAGGACGTAGAACGCCTGCGGGTCAAATACCTGGGCAGGAAGGGCTTAGTCAACAGCCTCTTTAGCGGGCTGTCCGGCGTCCCGTCCGACGAGAAGCCTAAGATAGGCAACATGCTCAATGAACTAAAAGGCGTTGTCGCCGCGGCCCTGGAAGATGCGAAAAATAAAATAGGCGGCCCGGCATCTTCTTCCAAAATTGAGAAACTGGATATTACAATGCCCGGCATAAAAAGGCCTCTCGGGCATAAACATCCGCTGACGCAGATCTTTGACAGGATCAATGAGATATTCTTGAATCTGGGTTTTAAGATCGCAGAAGGGCCCGAGATAGAGACCATGTATTATAATTTTGAGGCGTTAAATATCCCGCCGGAACATCCGTCAAGGGATGCCTTTGATACGTTTTATCTCGTAGGGGCGGTTCATGAACCGCCCCTACTCTTGCGCAGCCAGACCTCAACGGTGCAGATAAGGGTCATGGAAAGCCAAAAACCGCCGCTTCAGATTATTGCCCCGGGCAGGGTGTACAGGCCGGATGCCACCGACGCCAGCCACTCTTTTATGTTTCATCAGGTGGAAGGGCTTATGGTCGATAAGGACATAAAATTTTCAGACCTGAAAGGCGTGTTGACAATGTTTGCCAAGCAGATGTTCGGCGAGGATACCAAGATGCGTTTCAGGCCCCATTTTTTCCCGTTTACAGAGCCGTCCGCCGAGGTGGACATATCATGCGTTATGTGTAAAGGCGAAGGCTGCCGATCCTGCGGCCAAAAGGGTTGGCTTGAAATCCTCGGCGCCGGCATGGTGCACCCGGCCGTATTTGAGGCCGTCGGGTATGACCCTAAAAAATGGACGGGCTTTGCGTTCGGGATGGGCGTTGAGAGGATAGCGATGCTGAAGTTCGGGGTTGATGATATAAGGATGTTTTTTGAAAATGATTTGAGGTTTTTGAGGCAATTTTAAAATGAAAATTTCCTATAACTGGCTGCGTGAATATGTGGATGTGAAGAATTCGGCGAAGCAGGCGGCGCAATGGCTTACCATGGCGGGCCTTGAGGTGACTTCCCTGGAGGAAAAAGACAAAGACGCAACCCTGGAAATAGAGATTACCACGAACAGGTCTGATGGCTTAAGCGTTATTGGCATCGCTAGAGAACTTTCCGCGATAACAGGGAAGCGCCTGAAATTTCCGAAGGTACCGGGGATGCTGCCGGCCGCTGTCAGGGATAAACAGATAGATGTGGAAATAGAAGATAAGTTGTTGTGCCCGCGTTATACGGGAAGGGTGATAGAAGGTATTTGCGTCGGGCCATCACCGGCCTGGCTTAAGGGGCATTTAGAGGCGATAGGTGTGCGGCCTATAAATAATGTGGTGGACATAACAAATTTCTGCCTTTTTGAATTGGGCCAGCCGATGCACGCGTTTGATTATGACAAATTAATCGGGCGCGCGATTATTGTCAGACGGGCGAAGAAGGGCGAGGAGATTGTTACTATTGATAATGTAAAGAGGCCCCTGGACAACGACATACTTATTATAGCGGACCAGAAAAGGCCTGTCGCGGTCGCGGGCGTTATGGGCGGGTTTGATACAGAGGTTAGCGAAGCCACAAAGGCGATTTTACTTGAGAGCGCGTATTTTGACCCTATAGTCGTCAGGCGGGCCCGTAGAAAACTGGGGCTTTCTACCGACTCAAGCTACAGGTTTGAGAGGGGCGTTGATTTTGAAGGGGTCCTGTTTGGCTCTAACAGGGCCGCTAAACTTATTGCTGAAGTGTGCGGCGGCAAGATAGGGGTATTAAAGGACGCGGGCGTAAAAACAATAAAGACAAATTCTATCAGGTTGTCCGTCAATAAAGTCAATAAGATATTAAACCTCGCCCTTGCGCCGCTTGAGATAAAAAAGATTCTTGTGAGTTTGGGCCTTAAGGTTATCGGCGCCCAGGAGGCCTTAAAGGTTGAACTGCCGTCTTTCAGAGGCGACCTAAAAAGAGAAGAGGATCTTATTGAGGAAGTAGCAAGGATATACGGCTATGAAAAGATACCGACGACAATCCCTAAAATGGTGGGCCATTCGGAAAGAAAGTCGCGGCAGAGGAGAATAGAAGAAACCGCGAAAGACATTCTCATGGCTGAAGGGCTGGATGAAGTTATTACCTATTCTCTTATAGACGCGAAAGAGATAAGCCATATCAATTTTACGGGTAATGAAGGCGTTGTGGCGATAGCGAATCCGTTGAGCAGCCAGCAGGAGGCAATGCGGCCGTCTCTTATCCCCGGGGTTTTAAACGCGGCAAGATTCAACATAAACAGAAAGGCCGAAGACATCAGGATATTTGAATTGTCAAAGGTGTATTCTAAAATTAACGAGAAGGAATATGAAGAAGAGACGAACCTGTGTGTTCTTATGTCCGGGAGGACAAAGATGGGTTGGCGGCAGAAGACAGAGACGGATTTTTTTGAGATAAAAGGCGCGCTTGAGGTATTGTTTGAGAGGCTTGGCGTGAAAGATTACAGGTTTGTCAGTGCTGCGTCGGATATTTTTTATCCTGAAAGGGCCGCGAACGTGTTGGTAAAGGATGTTGAGGTTGGGATAATCGGAGAAGTTAAAAAAGAGGTCCTGAATAATTTTGATATCAAGAAAGAAGTGTTCTTGAGCGAGATAAAATTTCAGGAATTGATTAAATTCGCGGTTATAGAAAAAAGGGCGGCCTCCCTGCCAAAGTTTTTACCCACAAAAAGAGATATCTCGCTGGTTGTCGAGAAGGATGTTTATATAAATGATTTATTAGGCGCAATTAAATTAGAAGGCGGGATCATCTTAAATAACGCCGAGCTTAGCGACGAATACTTCGGCGAACAGATTCCGCCGGGGAAAAGGGGCCTTACCTTTTCTCTGGAATACCTTCCGCTGGACACACAATTCACCGATGAAGAGATAGAAAACGCGCACAGCAGGATAAAAACCGCGCTTGTTGGTAAATTTGGCGCAAGCATCAGGTGATTTTTCTTGCTTTCTTACTCTTGCTATGGTATATTTATACCGGAAGTACGGGAGTTCCCTGCTGTGCGCGTGATTTGACAAGACGAAGCTTGAGCCAACACAATTTTAATGGGAACCTAACTTTGAGCGTGGATTGTAGGACCTGTGTAGTTAAAGGGAAACATGAATCGTCTCAAGAGGGTGCCCACCTGAAAATACCAGGTTCAAAAGCTTTTGCTTGATTCACACGGCACAGCGGGGTTTTGTTTTGCCGTCATTTTACATAATTAGCAAAACATGGATCTATTTGAAAAATCTAAAAAAGAGGAATTTAAAGACCTCCCCCTTGCGGTCAGGATGAGGCCGGCGGCTCTGGACGAATTTATCGGCCAGCAGCATATCATCGGCGAGGGGAAATTGTTAAAGAGGTCCATAGATTCCGATAAGATCACCTCTTTAATTTTATACGGCCCGCCCGGGACAGGCAAGACCACCCTCGCGCACGTCATAAGTAATATCACCAAATCCCATTTTGAGCAATTAAACGCCGTAACAAGCAATGTCGCTGAAATCAGGGAACAGATAGCAAGGGCAAAACAGAGAAGATCCTCCGACGGAAAAAGAACGATACTTTTTATTGACGAGATCCACCGGTTCAATAAGGCCCAGCAGGATGTGCTTATGCCGGATATTGAGGACGGCAATCCCATATTGATCGGCGCGACGGTGCATAACCCCTTTTTTGCCATTGTCTCCCCTCTTATCTCGCGGTCTCAGATTTTTGAATTAAAATCATTGTCCGCGGATGATATAAAGAAAATACTGGAAAACGCCCTTGCCGATAAGGAAAAAGGGCTGGGCAGATTAAAAATAAATATGGATACGAAAGCGCTTGAGCATATCGCCAAGGTGTGCGATGGCGACGCGAGAAAGGCCCTGAACGCCCTGGAAGTAGGCGCGTTGACAACCGGGCCTAAAAACGGTATTATTGAGTTCACCCTGGATGTAGCCCAGGAGTCAATACAGAAAAAGGCCGTGCTCTATGACAAGGACGAGGACGCTCATTATGACACCATCTCGGCGTTTATCAAGTCAATGCGGGGCTCAGACCCTGACGCCGCGCTTTACTGGCTTGCCAAGATGCTATACGCCGGAGAGGACCCGCGGTTTATAGCCCGCAGGATTGTAATCTGCGCCGCTGAGGATGTGGGAAACGCGGACCCGCAGGCGATTGTTGTCGCGAACGCGGCGTTTCAGGTTTCGGAATTTGTAGGAATGCCCGAAGCAAGGATACCATTGGCGCAGGCAACCGTGTATGTGGCATGCGCGCCAAAATCAAACGCGGCCTATTTAGGCATAGAAGAGGCGCTAAAGGACGTGGAAGAAGGCAGGACTTATGAGGTACCCACGCATTTAAAGGATGCCTCATATCAGGGGGCTAAGATATTGGGCCATGGAGAAAATTATAAGTACGCGCATGATTATGATAAACATTACGTCCGGCAGGAATACGTTGCCGGCGGCAAGAAATATTATATCCCGACGGAGATCGGATACGAAAAAAGGATAAAAGAGTGGTTAGAGAAGCTAAAGACCTAAGTAAGTTAGGATGTAAAAAAGTTAGCAAATTTTTCTTGACAAAAGATTATTATATGGTATACTTTATAACAGAATCGCGGATTTTTTTTAACAGGTATTCCAAAAATAGTTAAAAAACAATTTAAGAAAAAAGCGAGGTAAAAATGAAGAAGGCAATATTGCTGTTGGTAATAGCGGTTTTCATTATGAGTTCAACTTGTTTTGGAGCCAGCTTAGATTCGACCAAGATTGTTGTGCCGCGCGACAGCGGCCGCATAGTTGAAACCTATGTTTCGCCCAATTCCGGTGCGCCGCTTATAGCGTATGTGCAGGATATACATTTGAATTACGAAGCGCAGAAGGCAGAGATAAGCATTATGGAAGGGCTTATAAAGGATTATGGGCTGGATATTATTTATCTGGAAGGCACTAGCTCGGAAGCAACCCAGAGTTTTAAAGATCTTAGGAGCAAACCAAAGGATATAAGAGAAACTGCGGCGGATAATCTGTTAAAAGAAGGCAAGATATTGGGCGTTGATTATCTGGACCTGGCAACTGACCTTAATTTTACTCTTCAGGGAGTAGAAGACGCAGCCTTATATAAGAAGGAAACAGAAGACAATGTGGCCATATTAGGAAATTCCGGGAATATGTCGAAATTAATATCCACCCTGCAGAATATAGCATCCAATCTGAAGCTTCATATATATAGCAAGGAGATGCGCGACCTTGACGAGAAGATAACAGCGTACGACAAAGACGAGATAGGGCTTGTTGAATACATAAAATTTGTGGAACCACAGGCCGCGGCTAATAGTATAGATATAAAGGCATCCCCGAATGTCGCGCTGTTCATTGATTCCTCAAAGCTGGAAGGCCAGATCGATTTTCCGGCAGTTGAGAAGGAGCGCGCAACGGTTGTTGACGCGATAGAAAAGGCCCTGACAGACAAGGCAAAGAAGGATGAATTCACGGCAAAGGGGCTTAAATTCAGGACAGGGGATATCTCACAGGGCGAATATTACGCTTATTTAAAAGATACCGCGCAAACAGCGAAGATAGACCTCACACCCAATAAGAATCTCACAGCCTACACCCAGTATATTACCACCTACGAAAAGATAGATACCACTCAGTTGTTCAAGGAACTCGATAACCTGGTAAACAAGATAAAAGAGGCGTTGGTAAAGACCCCCGAACAGAAGCAATTAAGCAACATAGACAAGGGTTTATCCATCATCTCGGATTTCGTAAATACGAAACTCGTGCCGGATCAATATAATTACTATGTCCAAAATAAAGCGGACTTTAACCTGAAGGGTTGGCTTGAATTTATGAAGGCAAATTCGGGAAAATTCAACCTTACAAACCCTGTCCCCGGCGATGTTTCATTGCTTGAGACAAACATGCCGCTTTTTGAGAGGTTCTACGCTGTTTCGTTTGACAGGGATAACGCATTCATAGCGAATATCAAAACGAGCATGGCGAAGTTGAACAAGGACAAGGCAATATTTGTAGCGGGCGGGTTTCATACCCCCAATATGAAGAAATTATTAAAGGATAACGGCTTTTCGTATGTTGTAATAGCGCCAAGGGTTGATATTATAAAGGATTACAGCGCTATTTATAAAGAGAGGGCACAGAAAGACCTGGAGCGCTTAAACAAGATAGCGTCCCCGGCGCATGTAACAGAGGCCCGCTAAAATAAATTAATGGAAAAAATGAAGAATATTTTTTTAAAAGGAGGAATTAAAATGAGGAAAATGATTGTAATGTTATTGGCTGGTATATTTTTAATATCCGGCACATGCATGGCATCAATGGCGCTTGTCGCCCAAAACAGGATGCCGCAGCAGGGAGATAGGGCCGCGGTTGAGGCAGAATTGGCCAAATTGGCTAATGTTGCGCCTGAGGTTGCAGCAACCACAATGGTGACCGTCACAAGACAAGATGGGTCAACAGTGCAAATGAGTGTGACAGATGCTAGGGCGGCATTAGAGGCCTTGCTGAATAGGCATATATGCAGGGATTACCGAACGGTAGGTACACTTACGCCAGGTACTGAACATGGGAATCCAGCACAGCCGGTTTTCACAGCGAACTTTCAGAAGATAGACCCTAATACGGGGGCCGCTATTGGTACTCCCACAGAAGACACAATAAGATTTAGAGACGCCGATGTAAGGGCCGTTACAGCTGGTGTTATGGGCTTAGTCGGTCAATTACCGGCTGGACTTCAGACCAAGTTTACACAAGCAGCAGTAACCAAAACGTTAGGAAGAGCCATGGTGCTGGAAGACAACAAAAGAGGATTTATGGGTGGTCACCAGGAGGGCTCTACAGAAGTCGCTGAGAGTATTGCAGATCTTCCTCTTGCATGGCTGCACGAATTGTTGGAGGCCGGTATTATTAGTGAAGCAGATATGCTGGCAGCGCTGGGAGAAAATCCGATGGTAGATGCAACCAGGTCTTTATCAAATTATGTCGCAGAACACGGTAATTCCCCTGAAGCCAGATTACACGGAACCATAATGGCATTTACGAATAAATTCTTCCCCAAAGAGCACGGAGAGCTTACGGTAAGGATACAGCAGGCGATGCAGACATTTGCGGGAAAACGCCCGGCGAGAGTTATGCTGGAGAACAGACTTACCGAACAGAAACAGCAAAAGACAAAGATTACCTTGGTTGTTCCCGCCGGCACCAGCAAAGTTGATTCAAACACTTGGGACAGCGTAAAGGCTATAAGCGACGTGGCTGAAGTGAAGGTTGTACAAGCCGGCAATGCGCAAGACATAGTTAATGCATGTAAGGCAGTTCCAGAGGGAGAAATAGTTTTAGTTGTCGCAACTGATGCGATAGCGGGCCAAATCGCCGGATTAAGCGACGATGATAAAAAAGTTTTAGCAAAAACTGCGTTACTACAGGTAGAGAAACCCGAGAGCTTTGATAAGAAACTGGGAGGCAAGCCTATGCGCGATACGGTCCTGGGGATACTGCTTCAACTGCATACAGCGTCTCAAACTAAAGACGTTGCCGAGAGAGATCATATTATACAGGGCTTGATTGTTGAGCTTTCACAAATAAGCGGCAGGGCTGAAGAAGTAACTGCCGAACACGTACTTCAACTTCTGCCTATAGCTGATAATATACAAGCTTTTAATGAGAGATTGAGAGTATTGGCGGCGATTCAGCTATTGCCTGCGGCAACACCTACCAACTGGAGATATCAGGATATTCTGGCAGTCCGCAGCGTTATTATAGCAGCGTAATTGTTTATTGTATTACTAGGTTATTTCCTTGGAGGTGTTCTTTACGGAACGCCTCCAATTTTTTATTTATACCATCTTACACCCCTGGGGTGTAATTAGGTAATAGGCAGAATTTTGAATATTTTTTAAAATTTCCAAAACAAAATCGCCTTTTCTTACGTCATATATAGTAGGAGGACCATAATACACCCCAGGGGTGTATTATTTGGTAAATAATATGATAAGAAAAGAAAAATTAGTCACAGGGGAAATATATCATATTTTTAACAGGAGTATCGCAAATTTTGAGATATTTAATAGTGCTACAGAATTTTTAAGGATGAAAAATGTAATTAGGTACTACCAGATAAAAAAACCATGTCTTCGTTTCTCATTATTCATAGAACCGGCGATAAAACAAGGATTTGATAATTACCTTATGTCTATGGCACAAGGTAAAGAGAAGCTTGTTAATATAGTTGCTTATTGTATTATGCCTACGCATATACATTTAATACTTAGACAACTTAAGGAAAATGGAATTTCAATTTTTACAGGGAATATTCTTAATAGCTATAGCCGCTATTTCAATACCAAACATAGACGAAAAGGGCCATTGTGGGAAGGAAAGTTTAAAAATATATTGGTTAAAACCGATGAACAATTGTTACATCTTACAAGGTATATCCATTTAAATCCCGTGACGGCTAATTTAGTTAATAAACCAGAAAATTGGACAACATCCTCATACAGAGAATATTTGTTAGAACTTAATAACAAAGAAGGTGTCTGTTGTTATAATGATATTTTAAATATAAACCCTATATCCTATAGAAAATTTGTTGAAGATAGAATAGCTTATCAAAAAGAATTAGCAACAATAAAAGGATTATTATTAGATGAGGTAATACCATAAATTACACCCCTGGGGTGTAAGAGGTTTACACCCCAGGGGTGTATATGGTAAAATAAGGGATGAATAAAAAAGCGGTGATGTTGTTATCGGGAGGGCTGGATTCTACGCTGGCGGCGAAGATGATGCTGGAACAGGGCATCGAGCTTGATGCGATAAACTTCCTTACCACCTTCTGCACATGCACAAAAAAGGGTTGCAGGCACCAGGCGACAAAGGTCGCCGATGAACTTGGCATTAAGATAACAGTAAAGAATATTACGCAGGAATATTTAGAGGTGGTTAAAAACCCCAGGTTCGGATACGGCAGCGGGACAAACCCCTGTATTGATTGCAGGATATTTACATTCAGGAAGGCAAAGGAGTTTATGAAAGAGACTGGCGCCTCTTTTATTATTACCGGCGAGGTGCTGGGCGAGAGGCCGATGTCGCAGAGGCGCGATGCCATGATGATTATTGAGCGGGAATCCGGGCTTAAGCGGCTGATACTGCGACCGCTTTCAGCAAGATTATTTGACCCTACAATACCGGAAGAGGAAGGCGTGGTTAATAGGGAGGCGCTGTTGGCTATTTCCGGCCGTTCAAGGAAGCCACAGATAGAATTAGCCAGGGAGTTGGGTATTAATGAGTATCCGTGCCCTGCCGGCGGGTGCCTTTTGACAGATCCGCAATTTTCACAGAGGGCAAAGGACCTGCTGGAGCATGATAGCTTTACGCTGGACAATATTATGCTGCTTAAAGTCGGCAGACATTTCAGATTATCAAAATCCTGTAAATTAATAGTCGGAAGGGATGAAAAGGAGAACGAAAGTATACTTGGCCTTTCAAAAGATAAAGACCTGATAATGGCCGCAAAATACGCGCCCGGTCCAATCGGTTTACTGCGTGGCGAAGCTGGACCAGAGGACTTGAATCTAGCGCTTAGTATCACCGCAAGATATGTAGACAAAAAGGACGAAGAAAAAATAGCAATGGAATATTGGAATAACGGTGATGAGACAAAATCGGTTGTTGAAATTGAGCCGATAGCTGAAGGACTATTAGTTAAAAAGAGAATATGAATAATTTTTTGATGTCGTTTTACCACTATTGCGTTGAAGTAATCCCGGCGGTATTTATAGGGTTTTTATTAAGTGGGATGATTTATGAACTTATCCCTACGGCGTGGGTGGACAGGTATTTGGGCAAAAAGGGTATCTGGCCTATCCTGGCATCCACATTTATTGGGGCGCTTTTACCTATCTGCTGCTGGGGTTCCTTGCCGGTTGCGGTAAGTTTCTATAAAAAGGGGGCGAAACTCGGGCCCGTTTTGGCCTTTCTGATTGCCACGCCCGCCACGTCGATAAGCGCGCTTTTGGTTACCTACCGGCTGCTGGGCCTTAATTTTACTGTTTACATATTTTTCGGCGTTATTTTTATGGGGGTTATTTCGGGCCTCGTCGGAAACAGGCTTAGATTTACACCAAGGTTTGTCCAGACAGAGTCCTGCCCGCATTGCGAGGAGCAGGTTGTTATCGGGGAGCCGCACAAGCACGGCAGGAAGCCCGGTAAAATTATTTTTGATATTTTAAAATACTCCTTCTGGGAAATGCCCAAGGAATTAGGCATAGAGATCCTTATAGGCCTTCTTTTGGCCGCGTTTGTGGCGAGCTTTTTGCCGATCGGGTTCCTTATTAAGCATTATCTGTCCGGCTGGTTCGGATATGTATTCAGCGTTATCTTCGGCCTGATAATGTACATATGCTCAACCGCCAGTGTTCCGCTGGTGGATGCGTTCATAAAACAGGGGATGGGCATCGGGGCCGGTATGGTGCTGCTGTTGATAGGGCCCATAACAAGCTATGGCACAATTTTGGTGTTAAGGAAAGAATTCGGGGGAAAGATATTGCTTGTATATCTGGCGCTGGTGGTGTTTATATCGCTGGGGTTGGGGCTAGGGTACGAATTACTGTGTAAATGAGATTGCGAAGTAATCTTAAAAATAATTGACTTTATTGTTTATAAAGTGGTATAATTAATTATATGATTATTACGAAACAGAAACCCTTAACTGAATTATTGCAGCATATAAAGAAAGGCGAGAAGGTGTTTCTGGTGGGATGCGGGGAGTGTTCCACAACTTGTAAGACAGGCGGAGAGCCTGAGATATTGGCTGTTAAAGAGGAACTTAAAAAGGAAGGTATCACGGTTACGGGATGGGCGGTGCCTAAGGCGCCCTGCGTAGCCGCCCAGATCAGGGGAGAGTTTGCGAGACATTTGAAGGAAGTAAAGGACGCGGATTCTATTCTGGTGTTGGCTTGCGGTTTGGGCGCGCACTCTGTCAGGGAAAACGACAGATTCGGCAAGGTGATCCATATTGCGTGCGACACCTTGTTTATGGGTGAATTAGATAAAGAGGGGGGTTTTAAGGAGAGGTGCAGCGCCTGCGGTGAATGCGTGCTGGAATTAACCGGCGGTATATGCCCGATTACGCTATGCGCAAAAGGGCTTTTAAATGGTCCTTGCGGAGGGGTCAATAAAGGAAAATGTGAGGTTGATAAAGATAGAGATTGCGCCTGGGTGCTCATTTATAACGAGCTAAAAAGGCAGAACAAACTTGAAAATCTAAAAAAGATACAACCTCCAAAAGACCATTCAAAGATGAATAAGCCGCGCCAGCTTCACTTACCCGCGTCCTCCCCTGCCTAAATAAAAATGGAAAAGGTTTATCTTGATCATAACGCCACAACACCGTTAGACCCTTTTGTATTGGAGGCAATGCTTCCGTATTATAAGGATATCTTCGGAAATGCCTCGAGTATTCATGAACCCGGCCGCCTCGCAAGGAAGGGCATTGACGAGGCAAGGGTAAAGGTCGCCTCGCTTCTGGGCGCCAAGGACCCGGATGAGATTATATTTACCGGCAGCGGCACAGAATCGGATAATTACGCTATAAAAGGCGCTGCGGCCGCGTTAAAATCCAGGGGCAACCATATTATTACAAGCTCAATAGAGCATCAGGCCGTTTTAAACACCTGTAAATTCCTGGAAAACAGCGGTTGGAGAGTAACCTATCTGCCTGTAGATAAATTCGGGGTTGTGGACATGGAAGAGCTTAAAAAGTCCATAACGGCACAGACAATACTAATTTCAATAATGTACGCCAATAATGAGGTGGGCACGATACAGCCGATTGATCAGATCGCCAAAATCGCAAAGGAAAAAGGCGTTTTATTCCACACGGACGCTGTCCAGGCAGCAGGCAAGACTCCTGTGGATGTTTCAAAGTTGGGAGTGGATATGTTAAGCTTGTCTGCGCACAAGATATACGGCCCTAAGGGCGTGGGCGCGCTTTATTTAAGAAAAGGCCTTAAGATAACACCGCTTTTGCACGGCGGCCATCATGAGAAAAACAGGCGCGCAGGGACAGAAAACGTCGCCGGGATAGCGGGATTCGGCAAGGCCGCGGAACTGGCGGCGAAAAATATGCGGGAAGAGGTAACCAATATAAAAGCGCTAAGGGATAGACTGGAAAAAGGCATATTGGAGAAAATCAAATATACCTATTTAAACGGGCATCCCGAGAACAGATTGTGCAATACGGCGAATATCAGTTTTGAATTCCTGGAAGGCGAGTCCATAATTTTAAATCTGGATATGGAAGGTATAAGCGTTTCAACGGGTTCCGCGTGCACATCGGGAAGCTTGGAGCCTTCGCACGTACTTACCGCGATGGGAATAGACACCGTAAGGACGCAGGGCTCAATAAGGTTTTCGCTTGGCAAGTGGAATAGCGAGGAAGATATTGATTACGTGATAAGGATACTGCCGCCGATTATTGAGAAACTGAGGAAAATGTCGCCGTTATACAAGGAGACGTAAATATGGAAGGTCAATATAGCGAAAAAGTAATGGATCACTTCAAGAACCCGCGGAATGTCGGCGACATGCCCGACGCGGACGGCACCGGCCACGTCGGAAACCCGACCTGTGGAGACATAATGGAACTTTATCTAAAGGTGCGTGATAACGTTATAGTTGACGCAAAATTCAAAACTTTTGGATGCGGCGCGGCGATAGCCACAAGCAGCATGGTCACAGAGCTTGTTAAGGGCAAGAGCGTGGATGAGGCGCTTAAAATTTCAAACAGGGCTGTGGCTGAGGCCTTAGGAGGGCTTCCCCCGATAAAGATGCATTGCTCGCTTTTGGCGGAGCAGGCCTTAAAAAGCGCTATTACGGATTATTATAAAAAACATCCTAAAAAATGACAAAGGATAAAAGTTGACTAAGATGGCTGATAATAGTAAAATTATATTGTATAAAAAGAGGGTAAGAAAGGAGATATTAAGTAAGTTAAAATCTCAAAAAAGGACAGAAATTCTAAAAAAGAGTCTGGTTATTAAAGAAAAGCTATTTAAATTAGAGGAGTTTAAAAAGGCAAGGTGTGTTATAGCGTATGTATCAATGGCGGAGGAAGTTGACACGCACCAGATAATTGATGAGAGCATCCGGGCGGGCAAGATAGTTGGGGTTCCTGTTATAGTAAAGGGCGAAAGAGATTTGATTATTTCTCAAATTACCAATAGAAAAGGTGAGCTTGAAATCGGGCCTTACGGTATACATCAGCCGAAACAAGATGAAATTAAACCGGTTCCTTTTAAAAGTATGGATTTGATCTTGGTTCCCGCTCTCGCGTATGACAAAGACGGGAATCGACTTGGAAGAGGAAAAGGCTATTATGATAGGTTTTTAGAAAAGCTTCCTGAATACGCCCTTACAATCGGGCTCTGCTTCGATTTTCAAGTAGTAGAGTCCGCCCCGACATTACCTCACGATATCCCTGTTCGCGTGCTTCTTACCGACGCCTAAGGCCGTTCTATTCGCTGCAGAAGGAGGGCATAATCAATGTTTGGACAATTTAATTTGGCTGTTTTCGGAGTCGCTGCAGGCACAGGGGTGATCCTGTTCCTGCTGGGATATTTTTCCAGAAAGTTTACCGCTGAAAGGAAGCTTAAAAGCGCTGAGCAAAAGGCGAAGGATATTTTGGATGAGGCAAAAAAACAGCAGGAAAACAAGCGTAAGGAAGTAGAGCTTGAAGCGAAGGGCCTTTTGTATAAACTCAGGGCCGATTTTGAGAAAGAGACAAAGGACAGGCGCCAGGAATTAGGTGTGTTTGAAAAGCGGCTTATGCAGAAGGAAGAGAATATTGACAGAAAAGTCGATGTATTGGATAAAAAGGAAAGAGAGATTA
>Ga0105164_10000756_pt1 | contig 21561 bp, 18 predicted proteins | sample VDWuncwatermetaG_FD_89674 | JGI IMG/M metagenome (GOLD analysis project Ga0105164, IMG submission 89674) | Wastewater microbial communities from Netherlands to study Microbial Dark Matter (Phase II) - VDW unchlorinated drinking water | ecosystem: Environmental > Aquatic > Freshwater > Drinking...
GAGGTGGAGGCGGCGGTTCGTCATTTCCTCGCGTGCTCGGCGCATCGACCTCGACAGTTTCTACTTCAACATCGGCAACCGGCGGTCATGGGATTCCCGTATCGACATCAACATCCACACATCCGACCGGTGGCGGTGTCAGCGGGCAGGTCTTGGGTGCGGCCACCTACCGCTTCACCAAGAATCTTGGGTTGGGATCGCGCGGGACGGACGTCGTCGAACTCCAGAGGATATTGATCGCGGCGGGTTTTCTCAAGATACGAGCGCCCTCGGGATATTGCGGCCCGGCGACCAAGACTGCCGTAGCGGCGTATCAAAAAGCGCACGGTATCACGCCCGCTGTGGGGTTTGTCGGCGCCTTGACCCGCGCCGCGCTCAACGGTGCCACGACCGCGATTGCGAACGATGACAAGAAGGTGACACCGGATAAGATGGAGAGCCTTCAGGCGGAATTGCGAGCACTGCTTGCGAAAATCGCCGCCTTGAAAGCAGCGGCAACGACAACTTCTCCGTCAGCGACGCACTGATACACTGCGAAGGTTGCGAGTCTGACTCGCAACCGACAAAACAACAACCCCCCGAAAACGGGGTTGTTGTCGCGTGGTATCATGGTAATGAATGAACGCAAGACGAAAGCGAAGCGTGAAGGATTTTTTCTTCGCGCATAAGGGCAATCTTTACAAGCCGCATATCTTTGCGGCCGAATCGGTGATGGCGATGGCGCTCGCGCTTTTTATTTTTGAAGGATTGTATGTCTTCCAGATCGGAGTGGTCGCCAAAGATGCGCGATTCACGGCGGCGGTCTTGCCAGCCGCGCTTACCGCACTCACCAATGCCGACAGAAGCGCGCGCGGGCTCGGCGTTCTCCAAAGCGATCCTCTGCTCGATCAAGCGGCGCAAGAGAAAGCGCAAGACATGGCCGCGGGCGGCTATTTCGCGCACGTGAGTCCCTCCGGCAAGACGCCGTGGTACTGGCTCAATCAAATGGGCTATCAATATGCGTACGCGGGAGAAAATTTGGCGGTTGATTTTGTCGATTCGAGCGAGGTGGAGACCGCATGGATGAATTCACCCTCCCATCGCGACAACATCGTCAGGCCCGAGTATACCCGCATAGGCATGGCTGTCGCGCAGGGCATGTATCAGGGCAAGCAGGCGACGTTTGTGGTGGAGCTTTTTGCGACACCTGTCGCGACACCGGCACTCGCGGCCGTTTCCGATGATGTGCCACAGGCACCCGCTCCGATTCCAAGAAGAGCGGCAAAGGTGCAAACGCCGCGTATCGAATCACACGCGCACGCAGGCGCAGTGCTCGGCACACGGCGACAAGACGCGCCGCCGACTCCCATCGCCGTCGCGACTCCTCCCGCACCGCAACCTCAACGTGTATCCGTCATTGAGGCGCACACGGTTTCTGCAAATCCTCTCGTGCAAGCCGCCGCAGAGCCGACGCAGACATCTTCCTACCTGTTCGTCTCTTTCATTATGATAATCCTGTTTCTTCTCGGGATGGCATTCGCAGTGCACGCGCGCTTGGGTATTCAGTATGTCGAGATCGTCGGAAGCGGCGCCATCGTCGCGGGAATCGCGATTGTATTTCTGTTTTTAAACGGAAAGACCGTTCATCCGGTCGGCCTTCCGTCCGATGGCCAGTCGGCGAGCGTGGCGGTGTCTGTGCGATAAACGGAATGTCGAAGCATGGTCTTATAGGGGGACACGGGAATCTCGCGCCGTACATTATCCGCACATCTGCGCATGATATACTTCGCCCGTACAATGCGTATTATATCGTATGAACATCATCGAAGTGAATAATCTGACAAGGAACTTTGGCGATGTCGTGGCGGTCAAGGATGTGTCGTTTGAGGTCCGAAAAGGCGAAATGTTCGCATTCCTGGGCCCCAACGGCGCAGGCAAATCGACTACGATCAAGATGCTGACCACCCTGCTCAAGCCCACCGGCGGCACGATCAAGATCGACGGCCACGATCCCCTGCAAGAGCCGGATGCCGTGCGCCACAGCTTCGGGATCGTCTTCCAAGACCCTTCGCTCGACGACGATCTCACGGCATGGGAGAATCTCGAATTCCACGGCGTGCTCTATGGCATGCCAAAGACGATGCGTCGCGAGCGCGTCGCGGAGATGCTCGCCTTCGTCGATCTCTCGGATCGCAAGGACGGCTACGTGCGCGATTTTTCCGGCGGCATGAAGCGCCGTCTCGAAATCGCGCGCGGGCTTTTGCATCATCCCAAGGTGCTCTTCCTCGACGAACCGACGCTGGGATTGGATCCGCAGACGCGCAATCATCTGTGGAGCTATCTCCAACAGCTCAACAAGTCCGAAGGTATCACGGTATTCTTCACGACGCACTACATGGACGAGGCCGACCGCGTCGCGCATCGCATCGCGGTGATCGATCATGGCGTCATCATCGCGACCGGAAGCGGCGACGAATTGAAAAAACAGACCGACACCGCCACGCTCGAAGAAGCGTTTCTCGCGCTCACCGGCAACGATATCCGGCACGAACAAGGCGATTCGACCGACCGCATGCGCATGATGCATCGTTCGTTTGGCGGTGGCAAAAGATAATATGCTTATGGCAAATACGATCTATATAATGTGGCTTCGCGAGATCAAGCGTTTTACGCGCTCCAAATCGCGCATCGTCGGCTCCTTGGGCCAGCCCGTCTTGTTTTTTCTCTCGCTCGGCTATGGACTCGGCCACGTATTTCAGGCGTCGGGGCAGGGGAATTACATCAATTTTCTCGCGCCGGGCATCATCGGCATGGCGATCATATTCACCTCGATTTTCAACGGCATGCAGGTGATCTGGGACCGGCAATTCGGTTTCCTCAAAGAGACCTTGGTCGCTCCGGTATCGCGCCTTTCGATCATGCTGGGGCGCACGCTCGGCGGCGCCACCGTCGCCACGCTCCAGGGATGCCTCGTGCTCGCCGTCGTGATCGTCGCGGGGTTCCGGCCGGATTCGTGGATCATGATCGTGCCGACGATCCTCGTCATGTGTCTCGTGGGATTGCTCTTCAGCGCGCTCGGCATCATGGTCGCGTCATTCTTGCGCGATATGCAGGGATTCCAGCTCATTATGAATTTCCTGGTCATGCCGCTCTTCTTCCTCTCAGGCGCGCTCTTCCCGCTCGACAACGTCCCGACGGCGCTGTTCTTGATAGCCCGCCTCGACCCGCTCTCATACGGCATCGACGCCATGCGCGCGCTCCTCATCAATACCAGCACCTTCGGACTTACGCTCGACATCGGCGTCCTCGCGATATTCACCGTCGTCTTCCTCGGACTAGGCAGCTACTTTTTCTCGAAGATACAGATATAGCGCAGTATCATGAAGCAATCATCAAGCACAATATCAAAAGACGCACACAACAAACCCGTCTTCACGGTCGGGATCGGGGCTTCGGCGGGCGGACTGGAGGCGATCACACAGATGCTTCAGCACCTGCCCAAGAAGACCGGTTCTGCGTATGTCTACGTCCAGCACCTCGACCCGACGCACGAGAGCATGCTCGTGCCGCTTCTGTCGCGCGCGGCGTCGATCGCGGTCGTGGAAGCGGCCGACGGCGCGCAAATTCTCCCCGATCATCTCTATGTGATACCGCCCGGCAAAAGCATGACCATCAAGGGCGGCGTTCTGCGCGTCGCGACGCGCGCCACAGATGCCGATCGATTCGCCGTGATCGATCATTTCTTCCGGTCATTGGCGGCGGATCAACGCGATCGCGCGATCGGGGTGGTGCTCTCGGGCAATGCCTCGGATGGCGCAATGGGGCTGAAGACGATCAAGGCCAAAGGCGGTGCCACTTTTGCGCAAGACGAGACCTCCGCCAAGTATGCGAGCATGCCGGAGAGCGCCATCGCCGCCGGCGCGGCCGATCACGTCCTCAATCCCGCGGAGATCGGAAAGGCGCTTGCGCGGATGAGCAAAAGTCCCGCGGTCGCCGCCTCTTCGCCGGACGCGCTCCTGCCGAGCTTCGGCGAAGACGAGCGCGAGACGCTGGAAGAGATATTTGCGCTGTTGCGCGCGAGCACGTCGGTCAATTTCTCCCAGTACAAACCCGCGACGCTCAAAAGGCGCATCGCGCGGCGCATGAACCTGCATCGAATTGACGCACTCTCCGACTACGCGGCGTATCTCCGGCAAGATCCGCAGGAGGCGGAAAAACTGTTCCAGGACATCCTCATTAATGTGACCGGCTTCTTCCGCGATCCCGAGATTTTCGATTTCTTGAAGCGAGAGATATTCCCCGCGCTCGTCAAAGGCCGTCCCAAGGATGCGCCTCTGCGGATATGGACGGCGGGGTGTTCGACGGGCGAGGAGGCATATTCGCTCGCAATCGCGCTCGCCGAATTCTTCGATACGGAAAAGCATCGTTTCCCCGTGCAGATTTTCGGCACCGACATCAACGAGACGATGATCGAGAAAGCGCGCAAAGGGATCTATCCCGCATCGATAGCGGAGAGCGTCTCACCCGCGCGCTTGCGCCGTTTTTTCACCGATGAAGGCGGCCGGTATCGCATCGCGAAGACCGTGCGAGATATGTGCGTCTTCGCCAAGCAAGACCTCCCGCGGGATCCGCCCTTCTCCCATCTGGACATGATCTCATGCCGCAACGTGTTCATTTACCTGGAATCCGCGGTGCAGAAGAAGATATTCCCCGTGTTCCACTATGCGCTCAAGCCCGGCGGATTTCTCTTGCTCGGCAAATCGGAAACCGTCGGCGAATTCCATGATGTGTTTGCGCTGGAAGACAAGGCGCACAAGCTGTATTCAAGGAAGATTTCAACCGACCGTCCACGGCTTGCCGGTTTCTCTCCGGTGCGCGCGCGTCCGCGCGTAATCGCGGCGCCGAGCGTCGCGGCGAAGAAGACGAGCACGCCCGCGCCGCCCGGACGCGCCTCCGTATCCTTGAAGAACTTGAAGGAGGCGGACAGGCCCGTCGGATCGCAAAGCGCCGTGCGAAAGCTCGCGCCGAAAAAGATCGCGCATCCGCCCGCGCGGAAAGGCGGCGGGAACATTTCCGAGGTCGAGCGCTTGCGGCGCGAGCTTGCGGCCGCCCAAGAAGATTTGCATACTCTGCGCGAGGAGCAGGAATCCGCGCGCGAGGAATTCCAGTCCGCCAACGAAGAAATACTGTCTTCCAACGAAGAATTGCAGAGCATCAACGAAGAGCTGGAGACCGCCAAAGAAGAATTGCAATCGACAAACGAAGAACTCATCACCGTCAACGACGAACTGCAGACGCGCAATGTCGAATTGAACCAGGTGAACAACGATCTTATCAACGTCCTCTCAAGCGCCTCCGTCCCGATGATCATCGTCGACGGCGATCTGCGCATCCGCCGCTTCACGCCGCTCATGCAGAGAGACTTTCGCATCATTCCATCCGACGTCGGCAGGCCTATCACCGACATCAAGCTCCCCGTTCATGTATCCCATCTGGAGCGGACGCTGTTGCGCGTCATCGAAAATGTCCGGTCCGAGCATCAAGAAGTCGAGGCCGAAGACAGCCGATGGTACAGCCTGTGGATCAGGCCCTACAAGACGACCGACAACAAGATCGACGGCGCGATACTCACGCTCATCGACATCAGCGAAACGAGAGAACAGCGGGAGACGATACGAAAGACGTTGTCTTATGTCGAAGCGGTGATAGCGACCATGCGCGAACCTTTCCTGATCCTCGACGCCGGATTGCGGATCGTGAACGTCAACGACGCCTTTTACCGCGTGTTCAAGGCGTCGCCCGCGGATACCAAAGGAAAGCTGATCTACGAACTCGGCGATCGGCAGTGGGACATACCGCTTCTGCGGGAATTGTTGGAGAAGGTGCTGTCGCGGAATGACGAATTCAATGATTTCCAGGTCGAGCATGATTTCCCGCAGATCGGCAGGCGGACGATGCTCCTCAACGCCCGGCGGCTCGTCGAGCAAGGCAGTCAGGATCGCATATTGCTCGCGATCGGCGACGTCACCGAACGCAAGCTTTTGGAAGAGAGCGAATCTTTTGCGCGGCGCAACGCGATGTTTGTGGCGCTGGCGAGCCATGAGCTGAAGACGCCGGTAACGACGATCAAGACGCTCGTCCAGCTCCTTGAGCGGCGTTTCGAAGACAGCGGCGACGCGACCTTGCTTGAATACCTCTCGCGCATGGCGCACCACATCGATCAAATGATGAAGCTCGTGAATGACCTCCTTGATATCGAAAAGATCAAAGAAGGGAAGATGCGCCTGCGGCCCGAGACGTTCGACTTCGACGCATTGGTCGGCGAGACCGTGCACAATTGCCAATTGCTCGCAGATACCCATACGATCGAGATCATGGGAGAGACCGGGCAACGGGTGCATGCCGATCGTCTGCGCATCGGGGAAGTGCTCGTCAACCTCATCGACAACGCCGTCAAATATTCTCCCGAGGCCGACCGGGTGATCGTGCGGCTTGGGCGGCGCGGGGATCAGGTCGAGGTCGGCGTCCGTGATTTCGGCATCGGCATAAGCGAAGGAGATCAATCGCAAGTCTTCAACCGCTTTTTCCAGAGCGATATGGAGCATAAGGATTTCCCCGGGCTCGGCATAGGACTCTACATCGCAAAGCACATCATAGAACTTCATGACGGGCATATCCGGGTCGAGAGCGCGGAAGGGGCTGGTTCGACGTTCTCCTTCACCATTCCTTCAGTCAGCGATGCGTAACATTACCACGCAAGGGAGCATGAAAAAGATCCTCATCATCGACGACAATGACGGCATTCTTTTTGCTCTGCGACAGGCTTTGAAGATCGGCGGATACGAGGCGCACACGGCCGATTCGTTCGAGGGCGTTGATCCGATAATAGACCTGTGCCCGGATCTCATTTTGCTTGACGTGTTTTTGGTGGGGAGAGACGGCCGTGCGGTGGCGCGCGAGATCAAGGGAAACGAAAAGACCGGACACATCCCCATCATCATGATCACCGCGTATCCGAACGGCGATCAACTGATGCGCGAAGCCGGAGCGGATGATTTTCTCGCAAAACCCTTCGATCTCAAAGATTTGTACGAGAAAGTCGCGCGGTATGCGGGCGGCGGCACGGAAGCCGCTCCCGCAATGCCGCTACATCTGGTATGATGTGCGGTAATGGCAGAATCGGATATTCGCGAAGATCGATTGAAAAAGCTGGGGAAGCTCAAGGCGGCGGGGATGGAGCCGTATCCGGTTTCGGTCGCGCAGGGCGCGACGATCAAGGAATTTTTGGCGGATTTTGAGGCGCGGGAAAAAGATACCGAACCGCTTTCGCTCGCAGGCCGCATCATGGCCTTGCGCGGGCAGGGCGGGATCATGTTTGCCGATCTTTTCGACGGCACCGGCCGCGTGCAGGCGGTATTCCAAAAGACCGAGATGCCGGAAGCGATTTTCGATCTCTTTGCCGAGGCGGTCGATACGGGAGATTTCATCCGGGTGGAAGGCGTCGCCTTCCTCACACAGCGCGGCGCGCGTTCGATCAAGGTATCGGAGTGGAAGATGGCCGCGAAATCCCTCTTGCCGATTCCCTCGGAGTGGTTTGGCCTCAAAGACGATGAGAAAATATTGCGCGAGCGGTATCTCGATATTTTGCTCAATGCCGATGTGCGTGCGATGTTTGAACGCCGCGCGAAATTTTGGCAATCGATCCGCGCGTTTCTCGCCGAGCGGAATTTTCTCGAGGTGGAGACGCCTGCGGTCGAGAATTCCCCCGGCGGCGCCGACGCGCGGCCGTTCATCACCCATCACAACGCACTCGATATCGACGTCTACCTGCGCATCTCGCTTGAGTTATGGCAAAAGAAATTGCTTGTCGCGGGATTCCCGCGCGTATTCGAGATCGGGCGCATATTCCGCAACGAGGGCCAGTCGCGCGAGCACGCGCAGGATTACACCCAGCTCGAGTTCTACCAGGCGTTCTCCGATTACCGGGAGGGGATGGAGATGATCCAAGAGTTGTATCGCCGCATCGCAAAAGAAGTGTATGGCCGATACACTTTTAATATAGGCGGCCACACGGTCGATCTCGCCGACAAATGGCAGACGATCGATTATTGCGCGATCATCAAGGATCGATTCGGTATCGACCCGATCACGTGCAGTGAGGAAGACGCGATCGCATGCGCGCGCAATGCACGCGCACTCACCGGCGATGAAGAGCCAAACAAGATGCGCGCGATCGATCAGCTTTGGAAACAAATCCGCAAAACGATCGGCGGCCCGGCGTTTCTCACGGGCGTGCCTTTATATCTCGAACCGCTCGCCAAACGATCGCCCGAGAATCCAAACGTCGTCGAGCGATTTCAGGTGATTCTCGCCGGCAGTGAAATGGGCAAAGGCTTCAGCGAACTCAACGATCCGCAAGACCAACGCGCGCGCTTCGAAGCACAGCAGCGTATGCGCGACGCGGGCGACGACGAGGCCCAGCGACTCGATCTCGACTATGTGCGCGCCATGGAATACGGCATGCCGCCGGCATTCGGCTTCGGCGTCTCCGAGCGCCTCTTCTCGTTCCTCGAAGACAAACCCATCCACGAAACCCAACTCTTCCCCCTCCTGCGCCCAAAAGGTGATGAAAAATAAGGGCTTTATGGGACATTGACAATATGCTAGAATTTGTTATGATCTTCATCAGTAAGTCACCCCTAAATTCTGACACCTTGAAGGAGTAGATCAATGACCCGCGAAGAATTCGCCAAACGAATCGGGTGGTCCAAGATGTTTTGGTTCATGGCCCTCCTGAATCCGATTGCGTTTATGCCGCAAAGCTACTCAATTCTCTCAACAGGGAAGGTAGACGGCATCTCGATTCCCATGTTCGTGCTCTTCATCGTGATCCAGCTCAGTTTCATGTATCAGGGATATCTCCAGAGATGCACGCAACAAGTGCTTTCCATGGGGATCTCGGCATGTTTCTCGATCTCGATCATCGCGGCGACGTTGTACTACTCGCACTGAAGGATGCGTTCTTCCAAAATTCGACCTCGCATTTCAATGCGGGGTCGAAAACTTTTTCGGAGAAACCAAGTGTTCACAAAACCTTGCCACCTATCTATTGTTTATAAAATCCTATAGGACAACATAAACAATACTTCCTCACTATAAAACACCCATTGTTTATAGATGCCTATAGGACAGGATAAACAAGCCCAAGTCATACGGTCGGTGGTGAGGGGTTGTCAGACACAAGTGGTGCGGGGTGAGTGTGTTGTGCGCGTTACTGTTGCGTATCACTGCATCGGCAAGTCGAAGTGCTCGCGTAAACGGCGATCAAAGTCGATCGCGTCGGCGATGATGTAGAGCAGATCCGCGCCGAGGCGGAGTTCTGTCTTGATAAGCGCGATCACTTCTTCACAATCATACGGGTGCACCCACACGCTATCTTGGAGTCGGTGGAAACCTAAGCCTTGCAGGAGGTGGCGCACGCGCGTCCGGTCGGCGCGCCGTTTTTCGCGTATGTCGAAGATCACGATACGCCACCGGCCATCCCACCGGCGCGGTCGCCGGATTGTATACATGCCGACTCGTGTACGCTCCACTTCGGCCGCGCCTTTCTTGGTGAGCCGCATGTGGATGCGGCCGTTGCGTTTTTCGAATGCCACCAATCCCTTGCGTTTGAGGCGCGTCGCCGTCTCGCGCAAGCGCTGGCGCGGATCGGGAGGGAGGACGAGATCAAGATGTTCTTTCTTTACCAACGAGAGCATTTTCGGCGCCGCCATTGCAACGGTCATCAGGGCGCCTGTCACCAGCGTCCCCAAAAGCGCGCGCTCTAAAGCGCCGCGTCGGGCGCGCGTCCGGACGATTGTCTCAGTGGGATTGTGTTGCATCACTTGTTTATATTATCCTATAGGACTAGATAAACAAGTTACGCGGGCGTACGCAGGTAACATAATCTCTCAATGGTATACTGTTGGTATGGAAACAGTTCACGGTGAGCAACCTGTCCTGAGTGGAGTCGAAGGAAATCGAACCGCAGTCTTCGGCGGAGGGTGCTTTTGGTGCACGGAGGCGGTTTTTCAACAGCTCAAAGGCGTCGAGAAAGTGGAATCGGGTTATGCCGGCCCCGCAAAAGACACAGAAGGGTCTCGCGGGGCAAGCGGCTTTTCCGAAGAGAGGCCTCCGACGTATGAATTAGTCAGCACAGGGACCACTGGTTTTGCGGAAGTGATCCGCGTTACCTATGATCCCGCGCGGATCGGCTATGAGGATTTGCTCACGGTGTTTTTCGGTTCGCATGATCCGACGACGCCGAATCGGCAGGGCAATGACGTCGGTGAGCAATATCGCTCGATCATTCTCTACCAAGACGAGTCGCAAAAAGAGGCCGCCGAAAGAATGATCAAAGAATTGCAAGCCGATATCACCGACGGTACCCGCATCGTCACGCAAGTCGTCCCGCTCACGCACTTTTTCAAAGCCGAAGACTACCACCAAGATTATTACACCCAAAACAAAAGCACGCCCTATTGCCAAATCGTCATCGAATCCAAAATACAAAAAGTGCGCGATCGTTTCGCCAGGCTTTTGAAGGAGCAATCCGAATGATATAGTTTTCAATAGAAACGGCAGGATGTGTCCTGTCTCGCAATGGAGGTTCCGATGCAAAGAGTCATGCTCGTCGCGGCGTCACAATTGGTGTTTTTTATCTACTTTTCCTGGCTGTCAGCGAGCAATTCCCTCATCGTATTTCATATCTCAATGGATGAGGTATTGGGATGCACGATTCTATTCGGAGCCATTCTGGGCATCGTTCGCGCGCCAAAGGATGTCTTGATCGCGCTCATGTCTCCCATCGCGAGCATGGCGATGACGTTTGGATTCGTGCATTTCATAAAGAAGGAAATGCTCGGGGTCAATTTGTACACCTCGATGACCATCCTTGCAGTGTATCTGACGTTGACGCTCGCATGGTTTGTCGCGCCATGGATATTGAAGCACGTTCTCGACCGGCTCTTTCCGGAAGGATGAATAGGCGCCTCGCGGAGTACCGCGAGGCGCCCGCTCTCTTTTCTTGTGGTATATTTCCTGCATGCCAAAGCTATCCGAGATATTGCGTGAGCGGGGATACGCGTATCAGTATTCTTCCGAGACGCTGGAAGAAATCACCGACGGTCCCAAGCGTACCGTATACATCGGTATCGATCCGACCGCCGACTCGATGCATGTCGGCCATCTCATGGGGCTTTTGGTGTTGCGAAGGTTCTTGGAAGACGGACACAAGGTTATTTTGCTCACCGGCGGGGGCACCGGCATGATCGGCGACCCTGGCGGCAAGAGCGAAGAGCGCAACTTGCTCGACACAGCGACCTTGTCGCACAATTCCGCCGCCGTTACGATCCAGATCCGGCAAGTGTTCGGCACTGATGATTTCATCGCCGTAAACAATGCCGACTGGCTGTCTCAGATCAAACTGCTCGATTTCTTGCGCGACATCGGCAAGCACTTCACCGTCAATGCGATGATAAAGCGCGACGTGGTGGCGACGCGACTCGATGCCGAATCCCCGATATCGTTTACCGAGTTCAGCTATTCGCTCCTCCAGGGATTCGATTTTCTGCATTTGAACGAGAAGTACGGATGCGATGTGCAGGCGGGCGGATCCGATCAGTGGAGCAATATCTTGAGCGGTGTCGATTTTGTCCGCCGCAAGACAGGCAAGACCGTGTATGCGTTCACCTGGCCGCTCCTCATCGACAAAAAGACCGGCAAGAAATTCGGCAAAAGCGAGGGCGGCGCGGTATGGCTCGACGCCGACAAAACGTCGCCATTCCATTTTTATCAATTTTGGTTCAATGCCGAAGACGATGCGGTCGAGGAATATCTTTTGAAAATGACCATGGTGCCCAAAGCGGACATCGACGAGATTATCGCATCTCATGCCAAAGACCCTTCCACGCGCCTCGCGCAAAAAAAGCTTGCGTTTGAAGTGACCAAGCTCGTCCACGGCGAGGAGATCGCTGTCGCGTGCGAGAAAAGTCCGGAGATCCTCTACGCAAAATCCATCCAAGACATCACTGATGATGATGTGGCGACTCTCCGCAAGATCAAAGCGCCGATGATCCGCGTCGCCCTCGGTGATTCCATTATTGACGTGTTGATGAATAGCCTTGTCGCTGAATCCAAACGCGAAGCGCGGCAATTCCTCGAAAACGGCGCGATCACGCTGGGCGGCGTGCGCATCAATGACGGCACCCGGACACTTGCGGATACGGACTTTCATCATGGTCTCGCGCTCCTCAAGCGCGGCAAACGCGTCGTCTCATTGTTGACCATCTTCTAGATGCGACAGGGGTGTGGATAACGGGGTTGCGCCCGTGCGACGAGGGTATAATTTCACACATATGGATTCCGCATCCAACGCAACAAGTATCTGGAGAAACTGGAAATTCATAGCAGTGGTGCTCTCCCTTTTCTTTCTCGTGGCGGTCATTGCCGATGTAGTATTGTGGTATTCCCTGCAAAAGACCGACACCGCGGCGGAAACACTCAACGATATTGTGGCAAGACAGCCCCTAGTGCCGAAAACTCCCGAGGAGAAAGTCAAACTTCTCGATGCCATCATAACCGCCCAGACAGAGGCGAATACCGCCCGATCGGGCAAGACCGCCGCCGGCGCGGCCGACACGACGACACCTCATCCCGCCACACAAACAGAGATCAACGCAAAAATAAAATTGCTCGATTCCCTCCGCAAATCCCCATAATTGCATGCATGAATACATACGCATATTTCGTGTCCCCCTTTCGCTTGTAACAACGGCGATATTTCTCGGACTCATTTTATTCATCTTCCCATCGCATGCGACGAGCGTCTCAAGTACGCCGATCACCGGCTACGCATGGAGCGACAATATCGGCTGGATCTCGTTCAATTGCTCCAACACAAGCTCGTGTGGCATTTCCAATTACGGACTCACTATAGCGGCCGACGGTACCGTGAGCGGCTACGCATGGAGCGACAATATCGGTTGGGTGAGCGCCAATAGCGCCGATGTCGTCGGATGCCCTTCCGCGCCTTGTACGCCGAAGATATCCGTCACGAACGGCACCGCGACCGGCTGGCTCAAGGCGCTTGCCGGCGGTGTGGGCGGTTGGGACGGCTGGATAAGCCTGAGCGGCCCAGGTTATGGCCCCGTCTTGTCAGCGAGTAGCACATTCTCCGGATATGCGTGGGGAAGCGATGTCGTCGGGTGGGTCTCATGGAATTGTTCCGATACCAGTATATGCGGCACTTCTCCCTACAAAGTGACGACAGTCTATCAGCCATGCGTCCCGAATTCCAACGTCTGCCTCGATGGCGTTACCCTCCGGCACTACAACGCGGACTGCTCGTATTCCGATGCCGCATGTCAATTTGCCGCCTACGGATACGGGTGTTCGGCCAACGCATGTTTGGTGCCGCCGTCTCCGGGGGCAAACAGCTCGATACCGAGCGGCATTATCGCAAAGCCACGATTAGTGCACGCGGGAAATACCGTCCAGGTCAGTTGGTCTATCGACAATGCGAGTTCCACCACCTGTACCGTGACTGGATCCAACGGCGATTCGTGGCTCGGTCTCGCTTCGAGTACCAAGACATCAAGTCCGATCACGGCGCAGACGATATACACACTCCATTGCAACGGTTCCGCAGTCTCGATCCTCACCTACGATGCGCAGGCGACGGTCAACATCGCCCCCACGTTCCAAGAAAAATAATATGTTCATTGTATCTATACATCCAAAAAATAAGTATGCGCCTCCGGAGCACATTCATGAGTTATTATAATAATGGTGCTTTTAATATTTAATTATCCTATGAATCAATCAAAGCTCTGGATCCTCTCCGCCTCGGCGGCGATTGTCGTCGCGTTCTCCGCAAACATCGCCTTCGCCGCATGGACAGGCCCCACTGCGACAGCTCCGGCAGGCAACACGGCGACACCGGTCAATGTCGGCACCAGTTCGCAATACAAATTGGGCGGTTTTCAGGCGGGTGTGATCGTTTCCGACAATATCGTGATGGGGACGCAATTTTGTTTTCAAGGCCCGCTCAACTGCATCACTTCATGGCCGGCGGTAAGCCAGTGGACCACGAGCGGTACCTCCATCTACTACAACGGCGGCAACGTCGGCATCGGGACGGCGAATCCTAATTTTCCACTCACTATGAGTGTGACGAATGGCGATGGTTTGACCATGAATGGTTATGGTGGAACACCGAATGCTGTTGGTAAATATGGAGGAACCGTTCTTCGCGGATTTTCCGCACGAGGGACTGCTGTGGCGCCGACGATGCTACACGCCGGAGACAGCCTATTGAGGATACATGCTTCCGGATTTTGGACAGGTAAAGCAAATGGGTATTTTGAACCTAACGATACGCGCTTCGAGATTGCTATTAATGCGTCAGAAGATTGGATCGGACCCTCTAATAATGGAACGGAAATCGCATTCGCCACAACACCGAACGGCTCACCTACTCCTCGTGGCATTGTGAAATTTGATCCGAGCGGCAACGTCGGCATCGGTACGATGAAACCGTCTGCAAAATTGGATGTCGTCGGGACCATCCGTGCCACAGACGTATCTGCTCCAACGAGCGGCAAGGGTATTGAATTATATAGGGACAGCATCGGTCGAAACAGGATAGTCGGATACGATCGAGACACCCCCGCTTGGGAAGATGTGTATGTGGACGGGGCAAATACTATCATACAAGGATTGAAGGCTGGTAACGTTGGTATTGGCGTCACTGCTCCCTTAACCAAGCTTCAAGTCTTCGGCGATGTTCGCGTCGGCACGACCGGCCTCAACGGTTGTCTCAAAAACTTCGGCGGAGGTGCGATCGCCGGCACGTGTTCTTCGGACGCGCGCCTTAAGAATGTGAATGGCGGTGTTAGCAACGTCCTTGAGGGGATATCCCGTCTCGATCTTGTCACGTTCCACTGGAACGATACCGCCGCTGAGCTCTATCACAATGACACGACTGCCTCAAATACCGGCTTCATCGCACAAGACGTCCAAAAGCAGTTCCCGGAGCTCGTGACGGCCGATAGCAACGGCTACTATCAGCTCGACTACGCGACGCTCGGACTCTACGGCATCAAGGCGATTAAGGAGCAACAACAAGAAATCGGCATACTGCAACAACAGCTCAAACAACAACAGCAAACGATTGATGATCTGCAAGTCAAGGTTCAGGCACTCATGAGATAATCTGAACCGGAGGTAGAGAGGTAGGGGGACAGGCACGATTATTTTTCCCCATTCGTGGTCTGATAATATCTTCTCCATATACCACCGGTTTCCTTTTTGCAAATCTCGGGTATGCTCCTCTCATCATGCGGCCGATTCATTTTGAGATTGAAAAACATGGCATTGGCCTTGCACGTGCCGGTATAGTGAAGACGCCGCATGGGGATATCAAGACCCCCGCTTTTATCGCCGTCAGCACCAAGGCGACGGTCAAGGGCATCGCGCCGGAGAAGTTCGCCGAGCTGGGCATCCAAAGCGTCATCGCCAATACGTATCACCTCTACCTCTCACCCGGTGAAGACTTGATCGAGAAGGCGGGCGGCATCCATGCCTTCATGGGCTGGGACGGCCCGATCATGACCGACTCGGGCGGCTTTCAGGTATTCTCGCTCGGTGAAGGCTTCGGCAAAAAAATATCAAAATTCCTTGCACCGAGCATGGTCGAGGCGGCTCCCGAACACAATGATGAAGACGATGTTCTAAGGCTTAACCTTAGAACAGATGCCCCTACCGTATGGAGCGAAGAGCTGGCCACCTCGCACGGCAAGCTCGCCATCATCGACGACGATGGGGTGACGTTCACCTCGCATCTCGACGGCTCCTTGCATCGCTTCACGCCCGAGCGTTCGATCGAGATACAACACAAGCTCGGCGCCGATATTATCTTTGCTTTTGACGAATGCACCTCACCAGTCGCCGATTATGCGTATCAGCGCGAGGCGATGGATCGCACGCATCGATGGGCGAGGCGAAGCCTCGCGGCGCATCGGCAGAGCCACCGGCACGATAGCTCGCAAGGTATCTTCGGGATCGTGCAAGGCGGGCGATTTGAAGACTTGCGCATCGAGAGCGCCAAGTATTTGGCAGACATGGATTTTGACGGTTACGGCATCGGCGGCTCATTCACCAAAGAAGACATCCTCGGCATTTTGGATCTGGTCAATGCTGAATTACCCGAGGGTAAGCCGCGACATTTGCTCGGCATCGGCGAACCGGAAGATATCTTTGTCGGCGTAGCGGCGGGTATCGACACATTCGACTGCGTGGTGCCGACGCGCAAAGGCCGCACCGGCTCGGTGTATACGCATGAAGGACCAATACTCATTCGCAACGCGCAATACAAAGACGATTTCTCGCCACTTGATGCGCAGTGCGATTGTTTCGTCTGCGCGCGATTCACGAGGAGCTATGTCCACCACCTCTTCCGCACCGGGGAAATGCTCGGCCCCATACTCGCGACTTCGCACAACATCCGCTTTCTCACACGCCTCACCGAAGACATCCGCACGGCCATCGTCGAAGATCGATTTCAAGAATATAGAGACGCATTTCTCTCGCGTTATAAGCGATAACCGGATAATCTGCTACAGTGGACGGCATGGCGAAGTTCAAGATCAAATCCGACTATGCTCCGGCAGGCGATCAGCCGAAGGCCATACAAACGCTCTATAGCGGTCTCAAAAAGGGCGTTCGCGATCAGACTCTGCTCGGCGTGACGGGCTCCGGCAAGACGTTCACCGTCGCCAACATCATCGAGAAATGGCAGAAGCCGACGCTCGTCATCGCGCATAATAAAACGCTCGCGGCGCAACTCGCCGCCGAATATCGCGAATTTTTCCCCGACAACGCCGTGCATTATTTCGTCTCGTACTATGATTACTACCAGCCCGAGGCCTATATGCCGGTGACGGACACCTTCATCGAGAAAGAGGCGATGGTCAACGAAGACATCGAGCGCTTGCGGCATGCGGCGACGCAAGCTTTGCTCACGCGGCGAGATGTGATCATCGTCGCGTCGGTCTCGTGCATCTACGGCCTCGGCAGTCCCGTCGAGTATGAAAAGGTGAATCTCAAGCTCGTGCGAGGGGAGACCATGACGCGCGCGACGCTCACGCGCAAGCTCGTGTCGATGTATTTCGAGCGTGTCGCGGGCGATCTCTCGCCGGGGACGTTTCGCGCGCTCGGTGCGGGAGTCGAGATCATGCCCGCGGGCGAGCGCGTGATTTATCGCGTCGATCTCTCCGGCGGCAAGGTTGCCAAGATCGAGGAGATCGACCCGATCACGCGAGAAATATTACACCACAAAGAGAAATTACAAAGCGACGCTTTGTATTCTGTGTTTATTTTTCCAGCGAAGCATTATGTGACGCCAAAGGACGTGCAAGACGCCGCGCTTGCCGATATAGAGCTTGAGCTTGCGGAGCAACTCAAGCGATTCGCCGCCGCAGGTAAGGTGCTCGAAACCGAGCGCCTGAAGCGTCGCACGCGGCAAGACATCGCCATGATCCGCGAATTCGGTTTCTGCAACGGCATCGAGAATTACTCGCGGCATTTCGATCGCAGAGAGCATGGTGAACCGCCGTATACCTTGTTGGATTATTTTGATCGTTGCGGGCAATTGTCGGCGGACCCCGTAAAACCATTTTTAGACGGTCACGGGGCAGGCCCCGTAAAAGACGGCAAGTCGTCTCACGGGGCAGGTTTCCTCACCGTGATCGACGAGTCGCACGTGACGGTGCCGCAGATCGGCGGCATGTACGCGGGCGACCGCGCGCGCAAAGACATGCTTGTCGAACATGGTTTCCGCTTGCCGAGCGCCGTCGACAACCGCCCGCTCACGTTTGCAGAATTCGAGAAGCGCGTCGGGCAGACGATCTACACGAGCGCCACACCGGGCAAATACGAGCTTGAGCACAGCGGCGATCCTATCCCGCAAGTCATCCGCCCCACCGGTCTCGTCGACCCCGAAATAATCCTCCGCCCAATCGTTTCGAAGAATAGCGAGTCTGACTCGCTATCTGGAATAGCGAGTCAGACTCGCTATTCTCGCAACTCCCCCCTCACCCCAACCCTCTCCCCAGAGGGGAGAGGGGGCAATGCCTATCCCGGGCAGGTGAAGGATTTTATCACAGAGGCGGAGGCGGTGACGAAGCGCGGAGCGAGATCGATGGTCACCGTGCTCACGAAGAAAATGGCGGAGGATCTCGCGACTTTTCTTACCGAGCGGCAGATACGTGCGCGCTACATACATAGCGACGTCAAGACCATCGAGCGCATCGAGATTCTCACCGAATTCCGCAGGGGCGTTTTCGACGTGCTCGTCGGCGTCAACCTCCTGCGCGAGGGGCTTGATTTGCCCGAAGTCGAGCTCGTGGGCATCCTCGACGCTGACAAAGAAGGGTTCCTTCGCAGTGAGACCTCGCTCATCCAGACCATCGGCCGCGCCGCGAGGAATGTCAATGGCCGCGTCATCCTCTACGCCGATCACATGACCGGTTCGCTCGAACGCGCGATAGGAGAGACCAATCGCCGCCGTGATATCCAAATCGCCTACAATAAAAAGCATCACATCACGCCAAGTACGATTGCGAGCAAGATCAAGGATATCGTCGGCGACATCCAAAAAGCGCGCACCCGCGCGGTCGATAGCCTCGCGCAGACCGACATGGCGGCATACGGCGGCGATATGAAGAAACTCATCAAAGCGAGACGCCAAGAGATGCACCAAGCGGCCGACGCGCTCGATTTCGAGACGGCGGCATTGTTGCGCGACGAGATTGCGCGATTGGAGAAGGGGAAATAGTTTTATACTATAGTTGTTTATCTATGTTGAGTATTCAGGAACACACACCGCTGGCGCCGCTCACCACCTTCCGCATCGGCGGGATTGCGCGATATTTCGCGGAGGCTTATTCCGACAGCGATATTCGTCAAGCGCTTGCATGGGCGCATGAACGCAACGTGTCGTTTGTGATCGTCTCCGGCGGGAGCAATGTGTTGATTAATGATATGGGATACGACGGACTGGTGATCCGCATACAAACAATGGATTATGCGTTTGACAACGGCGTACTGCGCGCCGGCGCCGGATGCAATCTGCTCACGATCATTCGCCTCGCCGCCGGGCGGCGCTTGGGCGGCTGGGAGAAACTTGCGGGGATTCCGGGCAGTGTCGGCGGCGCCGTGCGCGGCAACGCGGGCGCGTTCGGCTCCGAAATAAAAGACTTCGTGACCACCGTCGAGGCGCTCAACACAAAGACACTCGAATCCAAGACCTTCCTCAATTCCCAAGTGGCCTTCGCCTATCGGCAAAGCTTTTTCAAGACGCATCCCGAATGGATCATCCTGCGCACGTCGTTTGTCTTGAAAATCACAGACACGGGGGAAAGCGCGCGCCTCATTGGCGACACAATCGCCGAGCGCGAACGGCGGCATCTGCAAGACGTACAAGCCGCCGGATCGTTTTTTATGAATCCCGTCGCACCGCGCGAGATACAAGAGATGTTTGAAAAGGAGAAGGGCGCGCCTGCCCGCCTTGGGCGGGTGCCCGCCGGCTGGCTCATCGAAAAAGTCGGCATGAAAGGCGCCACAGTCGGCGGAGCGATCGCGAGCGAACAACACCCCAATTATATCGTCAACATCGGCAACGCCACGGCGGCGGACGTGCTTGAGCTTGCGCATCGCATCAAGGAGGCGGTATCGGAGAAATTCGGTATAGAGCTGGAAGAAGAGGCGGTACGGTTGTGATGTGCACAACGCTTTTGACTTTGATGTCAGCTTGTGAGAGTTTGTACATAGAAGAGAAACTTAACTCAAACATCCGGAGGCGGTGTCATGTGGCGGCGCATCAAACTTTCTATCATATGTCTGTCTCTGTTTGTTCCTGTCGGAGCAAACGGGCAAGAAGTAAAACAGCTCGGCAAACAACAAGAACTCGAGGTTTCTTTGTATGCGTATTTTTGCCCGAAAAATGCGCATTCCGAGACCGAAGGGTGCAAATGGGTGCTCATCACCAGCAACACCCTCGATCCGGCGTTCAACGGCGTGGCATGCGTAATCTTCGGCCAGATGGCCGTCAAAGACTTTCAGGAGAAGAATCCGACGTACCTGTCACAGCGTCTGGCGAAGTGGAGATGTGCCAAAGATCCACCCGCTATGAGCACCTGAAGGGGGCCTCGCGAACATCGCTTCGCGAGGCCTTTTGAACGCCTGCTTTGTGTGCTAGCATCCTCGTACATACCCCTGGCGCCAAGCGAGGGGTCGGAGCTATATATGAGCGACTCGACCAAAGACAAGAAAGATAACCATAAGATCATCATAAAGGGCGCTCGCACGCACAACCTCAAGAACGTCGACGTGGAAATGCCGCGCGACAAAATGGTCGTGATCACAGGCCTCTCCGGCTCGGGCAAATCATCGCTCGCGTTCGACACGATCTTCGCCGAAGGCCAGCGCAAGTATGTAGAATCTCTCTCGGCGTACGCGCGGCAATTCTTGCGCCAGATGCAAAAGCCCGACGTGGATGAGATCAGCGGCCTCTCGCCCGCGATCTCGATCGACCAAAAGTCGCGTTCCAATAATCCGCGCTCGACGGTCGCCACCATCACCGAGATCTACGATTACCTGCGCGTCTTGTACGCGCGCATCGGCCACGCGCACTGCCCGCAATGCGGACGCGAGGTGCGCAAACTTTCCAACGAAGAGATTTTGGAGACGGTCTTGCACATCGTCGAAAAAGCCCGATCTGTCGGAGGCCTGACCTCCGACAAAAAGACGCTGACCGCCAAGGTATCAAATGCGAAGATCCGGATCAGTTCACCGGTCGTCGTGGGGCGCAAAGGCGAATACTACCAGTTACTCTATGATATGTTGAACAAAGGGTATGAGAAAGTCATTATCGACGGCAAAGAGATGTCCCTGCGCGAGCGCATCGTGCTCGGCAAGAACGATCGGCACGACATCGACGTAGTCATCGACGAGCTGTTCGTATCGGAGTTCAAAGACGATCCCAAGGGTGCGCGCGAACGCGCGAGCGAGGCCATCGAGCGCGCTCTGCATGAATCCGACGGTCTCATTCGATTTACCGATTCGGCGGGGGAGTCGCACATCGTCTCGGCGAAATTCATGTGCCCCTATGACGGCTTCTCGTTTCCCGAGGTGGAGCCGCGGCTCTTTTCATTCAATTCGCCCTACGGCGCGTGCCCGGAGTGCAAAGGCCTCGGCACCAAATTTCTCTTTAGCGACGAAGCGTGCGAGGTGTGCAATGGAGCGCGTCTGCGTCCCGAAGCCTTGAATGTTTTTCTCGGATCCGTAAAAGCGCCGGAGAGCGGCTGGGGTGCGGGTCCGGCCGACGGTATGAATATCGTCGATTTGTCGTCGCTCTCGATCGCCGATGCGCAGACATTCTTTGATACCTTAAAACTCTCCAAGAAAGAGCAGGATATATCGCGTGTCATCGTCAAGGAAATCACAAGCCGCCTGCAATTCATGCTCAATGTCGGCATCGAATAC
>Ga0105164_10000757_pt1 | contig 21545 bp, 15 predicted proteins | sample VDWuncwatermetaG_FD_89674 | JGI IMG/M metagenome (GOLD analysis project Ga0105164, IMG submission 89674) | Wastewater microbial communities from Netherlands to study Microbial Dark Matter (Phase II) - VDW unchlorinated drinking water | ecosystem: Environmental > Aquatic > Freshwater > Drinking...
CCTTAACAAAGGGGGATTCAGGGGGCTGTTTGAGATTGCGGAGCCTGTTCCGAACGAAGTGAGGAATCTTTTCGGGTTTGCTTCGGCTTCGCCTCGCAGCCACTCCGTTCCTCGCAATGACGTTTTGCATTGTATACCTTTTCCTGAAACGAGCTACTAATGCATTTTTTGCTGCCATTAGTCAATCGGCTTAATTACATATCTATTAATAATGCCTGTTTCTATTCCTACGAGCATAGCTTCAAACGATTTTACGCTAGCTTTAGGGAGATCGGGTATAATGAATTCCTCTTTTTTAACGAGCAAATCGCGGTCATCATATATTTCTATTTTAAATTTTGCGAAGCGATAATTAGTTTCAGACCTATTAGCCATTTCGCCTGTTAAAAGTATGTTGGTGCCAAATGGATTAAAACGTACATTTTTTACAAAAAATCCATTTCCAATATCTTCGAACCCATTCGTTGGAGAGGATTTAGAAGAGTCTTTACTGGGGATATCTTTTTTTTGCGGTTTAGAAATGGTTCCTGAGGAATTTTTTTCCAGTGCACTTATACGTTTTTCTAAAGACTCAACTCTTGTAACAAGATTTGAAATAACAATTTCCAACATATTTATTTTATTAGATAGGTCTTGGCCACGCAGCGTATTCCCGAACATTAGAGGCGCTACTTGTAAGGATAATCCAATAAAAAACATTTGCATTATTAACTTCATATTATTTAAAAATATAAGTAAATTTTTTACCTTTAAATGTATGGTTTTTGCGTCAAATAGTAACATTTATAAGTTGCCAATGCAAGTGTAATTCGTTGGAACTGTTGTACATAAATATGCTTTAAAAACGTGGAAACTTGACAAGTTATCATATAAGTGCTATTATGATTTTGTTTGTATTCTTACAAAAATCATAGCAGTACATACACAATTCAAAATACACCCTCATGCGATACGTTTTTACTATTCGGTATGGTATCTTAAAAAATACGTCTGATTTTTTTGCCACATTTAACTCATTGGAAAAGGGCAATCAAGTCATAATTCGTTCCAGTCGGGGAGTAGAATTCGGTGAGGTTATTGCCAAGGTCAAAGAAATCGTGGATGATACCCCAATTGAGAACCTTGGAGAGGTTTTACGCAAAGCGACCTCTGACGACATCGAAAAACAGGGAAAAATAAGCAACGAAATGATCCCGGTTGAATTCAAATTTTGCCAAAAAAAAATAAGAGAGCACAAACTCCTCATGAAACTGGCAAATGTGGAACACTTATTTGGCAGCAAAAAGATCATTTTCTATTATCTCGCCAGCGGACGCGTTGATTTTAGGGAACTGGTCAAAGATCTGGCAAAAGAATACCAGGCACGCATAGAAATGAAACAAATCGGCGTTCGGGATGAAGCGAGGCTCTTGGCTGATTACGAACACTGCGGACGAGAGCTCTGTTGTAGATCATTCCTCAAAAATCTTGAACCCGTTACTATGAAAATGGCAAAAAATCAAAAGGCTACATTGGATCCTTCTAAAATATCAGGCAGGTGCGGACGACTCATGTGTTGTTTGCGCTACGAAGACAAGGTCTATGAAGATTTAAAATACGGGTTACCGAGGAAGGGGTCTATTGTCAAAACAGCAAGGGGAACGGGAGAAGTTGTTAATTATGACGTGCTACAACAGCAAGTTACTATTGAGTTAGATAATGGAACCAGGATTACTATATCGGTCTCTGATATTATAGAAAAAGTACGAGAACCTTTGAGGCAAAAAGAAATGATGTGCGACCATGACTGTGAAAAGGGTCACGATCTTGAGTAACCGATCCTTTTATCTTACAACACCAATTTACTACGTTAATGACATACCACATATTGGGCATTCTTACACCACCATTGCTGCTGATGTGTTGGCCCGATATAAAAGAACCAAGGGCTTCGACGTGTTCTTCTTAACAGGAACGGACGAGCATGGGCAAAAAATCCAAAAAGCGGCGCAATCATGTAACAGAACACCGATAGAATTCGTTGATGATGTGGTAAGTAAATTTAAAACTTTATGGAATACGCTTAACATTTCTAACGACGATTTCATTAGAACGACTGATGAACGGCATTGTTGTCGTGTAAAAAAAATCTTTCAACGAATTTTAGAAAATGGTGATATCTATCTTGGGGAATATGAGGGGTGGTATTGTATCCCCTGTGAAAGTTTCTGGCTTGAATCACAGCTTGAGGAAGGAAAATGCCCAGAATGTGGACGATCGGTGGAAAAAGTAAAAGAGAAAAATTATTTTTTCAGATTGTCAAAATACCAAAAGAGACTTCTTGAATATTATGATGAGCGTCCCCATTTTATCCAACCCGATTCGAGGAGAAATGAATTACTGCAGAGAATAAAATTGCGGATAGATGACGTGAGTGTAAGTCGTTCGGCTGTAGAATGGGGCATTCAAGTCCCCACGGATCCAAATCACACCATTTATGTCTGGATTGATGCGCTTCTGAACTATATTACAGCCTTAGGATATGATGACGACATGCAAAAATTTCAAAAATACTGGCCGGCAAGCGTTCACATTATTGGAAAAGAAATATTATGGTTCCACGGCGTTATCTGGCCTGCTCTATTGATGTCATTGGGAATAGATTTGCCCTTTAAAATTTTTGCGCATGGGTGGTGGACTATTGAAGGCAAAAAGATTTCCAAATCTATGGGGAATGCAATAGATCCACAGAGTATTATTCAATCTTATGGTACGGATGCTTACAGATATTTTCTCCTGAGAGAAGTTCCCTTTGGTTTAGATGGTAATTTCTCATACAGCGCCCTTATTAATAGAATACATTCCGATCTTGGTAACGACCTCGGCAACCTTTTACAACGCACGTTAACCATGATTGAGAAATATTTCAGCGGGATTATTCCAGAGGTCAGTGGCGCGGATGACGAATTAAGAGGAGTGTCGCAAATCACACATGATAAAATGGACCATGAAATGGACGAGTTACAATTTAGCAGGGCACTTGAGATTATTTGGGAGTTTATAGGTCATGCTAACAAATTTATAGAGGATAAGAAACCATGGTTATTAGCTAAAACGAGCGATACAAGACCACAGCTTGCTGCAGTTATTGGCACATTGGCTATGGCTATCAAGGATATTTCTGTTTTCATTTATCCATTTATGCCAAAGACTGCTACTGAAATACAGCGACAACTTGGCATCTTACTGAACGATCAACCTTTTTGTTTAGGGCTGCATCAGGGATTTAAGGAAGGCACTGTCGTGCGAAAGGCGAAACCTTTATTTCCAAAAATTGAACCAACGGTAGTAAGCGCGGTTTAGTCATGATTAATTAGATAAAAAAATAAGCCCGGAGCAATTGAGAAAAAAATAGTTCTATGTCACAAAATAAGTATCTTGCGTTTCATTTGTGTGCGGCATTTGAGGGAGAACTTTATTTTACATGAAAATAATAGCGTATTGGAGAAATGGAAATGACAAAGACATGGAACAAAGTAAAAGAAATCATTAAAAAAGACCCACGGTATTCTCCACAAGCTTATCAATTTGTGTTTGCAGCCCTTGACTACACAACAAATATGCTGGGCAAAAATCAACACAAGGCAACCGATTTAGATAGACATGTAACAGGGAAACAACTTCTGGAGGGTATTAGAAAATATTCTTTAAAGCAATTTGGTTTTATGGCATTAACGGTATTTAAACAATGGGGTGTAAACCAAGATGCAGATTTTGGGAATATAGTATTTAACCTCGTAGAAAGCGGCTTAATGGGAAAAACAGAAACAGACTCTCGGGATGATTTTAAAAATATCTACGATCTGAAGAAGGTTTTTGATGAAGAATTTAAGTTCGATGGTAATTTTGATGTTCGACTTTCTTTAAGCGCCTTAGGCATCAAGAAAAGGTAATTACTTGGCGTCTTTGACGCACCGAAAGCCGACATTGTTATCTCTTCCCTCAGGATAACTGCAACTTCGATACGTGCTTCTCAGAATATAATGATGATTTACCCATGACCCTCCTCTAACCACGCGGAATTTTCCTTCCTCATACCAATCTTCGCACCATTCCCAAACATTTCCTGCCATATCCATGCAACCAAAGGGACTTGCCCCTTCTTTTCGATTTCCGATTGGCGCCGGGGCGCCGGTGTTTGGGTCCAGATTATAGACAGCCTTTGTTGCATCAGGTTGTACATTTCCCCATGGATATTCTCTACCATCAACACCGCGAGCTGCTTTTTCCCACTTCGTTTCTCTGGGGAGTCGTTTACCCGCCCATTTTGCATAGGCAACGGCGTCATTCCAGCTAACACCAACGACAGGTTGTAATGGTTTATTAAATCGCTCACTATCCCAAAAAAAAGGCGACTTTGCTCCTGTGGCGTCAATAAACTTTTTATATTGAAGATTAGTTATTGGGAATTTATCAATATAAAAAGCATCGACATATACAACTTTTCGCTCCTCGCCCATGAGAAAATCACCAGCCGGTATCAAAATCATTTCGGAATCGTCTTTCCCATTGATAATGCTAATCAGTTGCGCCATATAATTGTATTACCTATAAAAGGAATAGGGGTTGTTATCTTTCTTTTTCAGACGGAGCTGGAAGTATTTTCACTGTATCACCCTCTTTTACATTGTGTATCTTAAACCAACCATCCTTCATTTCTAATGCATATTTGACTGTCTCCCTTGAAACATGAGCGTCTAAACTATAGGGTTTCATCGATTCTATTTGTATGATTTGACTATTAGCCTTAATAAAGGCTATAGAAAGAGGGATGCGGGTTTCCTTCATCCAAAAGGAGAGAATTTCTTCCTTAGGAAAAACAAACAGCATACCTCCATTATCTTCCAGTTTATCACGATACATTAAACCCAAAATATGCTCCTCAGGGGTAACCGCTAACTCGACTTCCAATTCGATTCCAGCTACGTTTATGGGTAGTAATTTATTTCTTTTCGGTTCGCCATAACATACCGCCTCGAAGTAGCTGTAGACAAACACACAAACGAACACCGTTACGAAAAATGGGAATGGCCATTTTTTATTCATGCAGTATCAACATTAAATAAAATGCGCAAAAACAAAGGACGAGAACCATTTTTATCATCTATTGCATATACATAGGGAATATTCTACGAGCCCAAAAATTAAAGTCAATCTATTTCTAAACTTGACTTGCTAAAATTAAACAGATATAGTTCCGCTTATGCAGTTAAACAAACTAGCATTTGAGGTCTTCAACACCATAAATAAATATAATCTTATTAAGCCCAATGATTCTATTATTGTTGGGGTATCCGGTGGACCAGACTCTGTAGCGCTCATCAAAATTCTTCATTCTATCAATTCAGCTAAGGGCCTTAATCTCTGTTTGGTTGTAGCGCATCTTAATCACCAACTTCGTGGAAAATCCGCAGAAGATGATGCGCAATTTGTCCAAAATTTATCAAAAGACCTTTCCCTGTCCTTTATTCTAAAAAGTGTAAATATTCAAAATATTTCAAGCCAAAGCAAGCGTTCAGTCGAAGAAACAGCCCGCATAGAAAGACATAAGTTTTTTATGGAAGCATCGCAAAGTCATAACGCTGCTATCGTAGCAATTGGTCATACTGCTGATGATAACGCAGAAACTATTCTTCATCGGATAATTAGGGGGACTGGAGTTTTAGGACTGGAAGGAATACCAATAAGACGTCCATTAGATGTAGATGTTACTGTACAACTTATCCGCCCGCTTCTCTTCACTTGGAGGAGGGCGATTGTTGAATATCTTGAAAAAGAACGCTTAGTTTTTAGAACGGATGAGACCAATTACGAGACGATATATCTTCGGAACAAAATTCGACTCGAATTAATTCCCTTATTGGAAAAACAATATAATCCGAATATCAAAAAAACCCTTCTACAGCTTTGCCAGATACTTAGTACAAATAACGAGTATTTGGTCTTAGAGGCAAAAAAGATATTAAAAGATTCTGTTGTAGAAAGCGGGGAAGATTCCTGTGCTATTAACACCCATTTTTTAGCAAAACAGCCTAAAATATTACAGTTCCTAGTCTTTAAAGAGATATTAAATGTAATGCAGATTCCGTTAAAAGAAATTAATTACGAACATTACAAAAAGATATTTGAAGAAATAACTAAACCTGGTAAGGGGCGGCATTCCCAATTGCCTGGAAAGCTTTACTTATGGCATGAGCACGGTATGCTTCACTTGAAAAAGGAACTTCTACACGAGCCACACATACCGTTATCTGAGATTGTTCTCAAAGTTCCTGGGACTACACCTCTTTATCCTTTGGGACAATTGGTAGCAGAGATTTTGGATGTGCAAGATTTTTCATTGGAAACATACAAAAAAAACAAGATAAGGGATGAAGAAATCATTGACCTGCAAAAAGTAACGATGCCTCTTTCTGTAAGAGGACGCAAAGATGGGGACATAATTTCACCTCTTGGTATCCGAGGTCATAAAAAGCTGAAAGATCTCTTTATTGACAAAAAAATCCCCGTAAAAGAACGCGACTTTATTCCAATTGTTGCAATGAATGGCTTGCCTATTTGTGTTTTTGGAATATGCATAGATAATAGGGTAAAGGTTACTCCTGATACGAAGAAGATTTTAAAGCTAACCTTTCAAAGATACAAATATTGAGATCAACCTTCAAATCAAGCGCACCATGGCGTGATAGTGTAAGCTGTAATTCCAGACTCAATTCTCATTGGGAATTCTTATTTGTCTATAATCTTTTCAAAATCAGCATTTCCTCTGAGGTTTGAAAAATCTGGATTATCCCTCGCGATACTTTTATATCTAGGGTTTAATTCGACGGCTTTCTTTAACGCAATCAAGGCGTCTTCTTTGTTTGAGAGTAAGGCATATGCGCAGGATTTATTAAACCAAACCGCATCAAAATCTGGTTTTATCTTTAATGCCGTATCATACGTTTCTATCGCTTCCTTATGATTCCCCATAGCATCCAACAAAAGACCCTTATTATTTAGGGCTGCAGCAAAATCTGGTTTAATCTGGATAGCCTTGTTATAAGAGTCAAGCGATTCTCGCTGTTTTCCCATTTCCTCAAACACGCAACCTTTGTAATTCCATGCTTCATACACGTTGCCGCTAAGCGTTGTCGCTTTACTGAAAGCATCTAAAGCCTCTGGATATTTTTGTAATTGCACGAGTGCAAGTCCCTTGTTTATCCATAAACTGAAGACATCTGGTTTTATATCTAATGCCTTATCAAACACCTTTACTGCTTCATTATAATTTTGAAGTTGTACCAAGGCGAGACCTTTGTTACTGAGGGCTTCATATTTAATCTTCGCCTGACGCGGGATTGTTGCAGCTTCCTCATCTGTAATTATCTGTGCTACTTTGTCAAAAGACTTGACAGCTTCCATAAATCTTCCCAGCCGCAAAAGCGCCCATCCCTTGCCATTCCATACCTGCGGGTAATCCGGCTTTAGCTGTATAGCATTGTCATAAGCTTTTATAGCCTCTTCGTATTTTCCAAGCTGAAACAGTTCTCCACCCTTATTTGTCACAGTTTCGTAAGAATCGGGCTGGATCTGCAGCGCCTTTTCATAGGCGGCTACAGCCTCCGCATGTTTTCCGAGGCGAGACAGGGCGAGTCCCTTATTTGTCCATGCACCATAGGAATCCGGTTGTATCTCGATCGTTTTTCCGTATGCAGTAAGGGCTTCCTCGTATCGACCCAGAGCATCCAGGGCAAGCCCTTTCCCATTCCAAGCGCCGTACGAATCGGGTTTCAGTTCGATCGCCTTGTTGAAGGCATAAACGGCGTCTTCATGTTTTCCAAGATCCGCAAGGGTAAACCCCTTATCAGCCCACGCCGCATGTTCCGTAGGTTTTATTTCAATGGCATTGTCATAGGCGTCAACGGCTTCCTTGTATTTGCGTAACCTGACAAAGCAATTGCCCTTATTAATCCATGCCTCATAATATTTCGGATTAATGGCAATTGCTTTGTCGTACGCATCTAACGCCTCATTTCTCCTATCCGGGATCTTTGCCAGAGCCAATCCCTTATTATTCCATGCCTCGTGAGCATCGGGTTTTATCTTTATAATACGATCATAGGTCTCAATGGCCGTGTCGATTTTTCCAATATGGTCAAGTACATTTCCTTTATTGTATAATGAGGGAATATAATCAGGTTTTATTTCAAGGGTCTTATCAAACGCCTTAATAGCTTCGTCATACTTCCCGGCATGATCCAGAGTCCTTCCTTTCATATACCATGCTTCATAGTAATCCGATTTGTTTTGAATAGCCTTTTCAAACGATTCAACGGCTTCTCCATATTTACCTAAATAATCAAGCACGATTGCTCTATTGTACCATGCCTCAAAGGCATCGGGCTTCAGCCGGGTAGCGCTATCATAGGCGTTAAGAGCATCTTCATACAATTGCTTACGAACCGAAATGTTTCCTTCGTTAATAGCCGCCTCATAACTTTCTGCAGCCAGCAATATTCCTTTTGACCCAATAAGGGTGATAAAAACAATAATCGGTATAATCAACACGCCTCTTATCATGGCTGCCTTCTTTCGTTGGTAAGCGAATATGGCTAAGTAACCCCTTACAAAACAAAATAACGTTACTAAACACCCTCGCTATTTCATCGTGACAATATTGCCGTCTTCTAAAATATACGGGGAATTATTTCCGCGCCTTTTTACCAGTTTACCCGTATACAGTATGGTTTCACCGTCTTCAAATTTTAATACGATATCCTTTTTTGTTAGACTGATTTTTAATTCTACGTCTCCCTTTTCCTTTTGCGTCATTACGATTCTTAAACCTGAGGCGACATTTAAATTTTTATATAAAATTTGTCCCGACCAGCTGACATATTTACCCTCATATTTTTTCCACTCTTCATCCTTTTGGGCATCTGACAAACTACCGTTTCTACCAAAAACATTATCCATGTCGTTAAAAGATTCTACGAGAAATATTTTTTTGGGACCTTGTGAGACTGGTATTACATCAGGATTCTCAATCAATTCATTATAGGTTAAGTGGGTGGGTGGGGTATTCTCAACTTCAAGCACATCACCCTCATTGAGTTGGTACGGGAATACCCTTGTTACCCGAGAATCGAGCTTGCCCGTGTAGTTAACGGTATTGCCATATTTCACGCGAGAAAAACGGCCCTTATTGGCAGAATTTAGTTTTATTTCGACACTCGTATCGCCATCGGTTACGCTCATCATCCATCCCGTTACTAATCCCCATCCTATATAGGTAACTTTTCCATTCCACTTTACCTTTTTACCTACACATCGACTCCACAAACTCTCTTTTTGTTCATCTGATAAATCGCTCGCCATTCCAAAAACATTATTAAACTCTTCAAAATTCATGGCAATATAGCCGTCTGGGTTTTCTGTTATAACAATTCCATAATTCGAAACAATAACCTGTTTTCCCCGAGTTGTATCCGTTGTGGTAATTGCCGCTGGTTTACTTTCAACCGTTTCAAATTTCTCTTTTGCAATAGGCGTTGCTTCTTTAATGATTGGAGTTGTCCCTTCATGAAATAGGCGGTCAAACTCCCTCTGATATTTCACCAATACTTTTGCATCGTCTGTAAAAATAGCGTTATCGCGATTAAACTTACTTACATTTTCGCTCCAATAATATGATCCAGTTACCATCAATTTACAATCGAAAATGGCAAAATTATTATGCATGAATCCTCGTTGAACCAATGCCCGAATCGCGCATTCCTTATTCTTGTGAAGGTTTGATAATCGTTCTTTCATTAAGGCGTGTTTTCTACCAACCACAACCCTTACTTGCACTCCGCGTTCTTGTGCTTTGACTAAAGCGTTCAAAATATCATTTGAGGTAATATCCGAAACTGCAATATCAATAGTCTCCTTAGACTCTTCAATCGAATGAAGAATTTGTCTTTTGATATCATGGGGTGTAAAATATGCATCAGCCGAAAAAGCCCTGTTTTGCAGATATAACGACGAACTGACGATTCCTAACACGGTTAGTATACAGATTTTCTTCCAATCCATAATTCCCCTTTTCAATAATTTTCTTTGGAACAAATACTTATCGGTTCCTGTTATAGAAGGCGTTTTTAAAATTTAAAAACGCTAACACGCTTACTTTACTATTGAGAATAAAAATTGTTCTGTGTCGTTGTTATCTTCGAAGAATTGGCTTTATTTACAATCTCAAGTAAGGTTGCCAATTGTCACTTTTTGCCTAATTTTATCAATACAGAAGAGATATTGCAAGCATTATAGAAGTATCATGCAAAATTCGATTTATATTGACAAAAAAATGTATCTAAAATAAAATGCAGCAAAGATGTTAGCGACATTAAACTTTTACCTTGAAGGAGGTTGTCATGCTTCAGAAAGTAGAAAAACCGTATCTTCATCCCCTTTTAGTATTTGGTTTTTGCGTTGGAATTAGTGCTTGTTGTTTGTTCCCTGAAATACCGTCGTATGCTTCAAGCAAACAGACAAATGAATCCAATACAGAGGCATTAGCCACAGCTCAACAGTTCGAGCATGTCTTTGAAAATGTAGTTAACCAGGTTAAACCAGCCGTTGTTTCCATCACGTCAGTAAAGACCTTTAAGCATAGCCCACAAAAACAAAGACAAATGCCGAATGACCGGTATCATTCTCAACCACCCAAGCCTCCTGGTCCTGACCAAGAGCAAGAATCTGACCCGTTTCAGCAGTTCAGGGATTTTTTTGGGGATGATTTTTTTGACAGGTTTTTCAAGCCGCGGCTTCCTGAAGGGGACTATAAGATACAAGGGCTTGGCTCAGGTGTAATTATTGACAGTGAAAAGGGGTATATTATAACGAACAACCATGTAGTAGAAGATGCCGATGAACTCAAAGTCGTATTAGGAGATAAAAGAGAATTTGATGGGAAAGTCATTGGCACTGATCCGCAAACGGACGTTGCAGTAGTAAAGATAGAAGGAAGTAATTTACCTTCCGCAAAATTAGGAGACTCAGACACCATTCGAGTGGGACAATGGGCTATCGCTATTGGAAACCCTTTTGGTTTATCGCAAACAGTTTCTATCGGCGTCATTAGCGCAACGGGAAGGGCTAACATAGGCGTTGCGCAGTACGAAGACATGATTCAAACAGATGCAGCTATCAACCCAGGTAACAGCGGAGGACCTCTCGTTAATATACGAGGGGAAGTCATGGGTATTAACACTGCTATATTCACCAGAAGTGGTGGTTATCAGGGAATTGGATTTGCCATTCCTGTCAATATGGTAAAAATCATCATGAAGGACCTTGTAGAAAAAGGCAAAGTCACGCGAGGCTGGCTGGGGGTTGTTATTCAGGACATTACTCCCGACCTGGCAAAGTCGTTTAATGTCACAGTAACCGAGGGTGTTCTTGTAAGCGAGATCCAGGATAATTCTCCAGCAAAAGAAGCAGGGTTTGAACGTGGTGATATTGTAGTTGAATATGAGGGGAAATCCATCCGAGACGTTAACCATCTTCGGAATAATGTTGCACAAACGGAGGTTGGTAAAAAAGCGAAGGTCAAAGTTCTGAGAGAAGGTAAAGAAAAGGAATTAATCGTCAGGATCGGTGAACAACCCTCAGACTTATTTGCTGCGGGGCCGGGTGCAGTGCCGCCCGGGAAAGATCTTGGGATGGCCGTGCAGAATCTCACAAAGGAACTCGCCAAAAATCTAGGCATCGAAGAAAATAGCGGTGTAATTGTTTCAGGCGTTCAGCCAGGAAGTCCAGCAGCCATGTCAGACATAAGAGAAGGCGACTTCATTAAAGAGGTAAACCGAAAGAAAATCACCAACGTGACAGAATTCAAGAAGGCATTAAGCGAAGGCGATAAGGAAAAAGGTATTCTTCTGCTTGTAAAACGAGGCGAATTTTCCCGATATGTTATCATCAAGGCCGCGAAAGGGAAATAGTATTTTGTTGGTTTCAATCTTGCAAATTGAACCAGCGTGAGGAATTTCAAGGGAGTAGGAGCGCGGATCACCGTGCCCCTACGGATGTTGTACAGTACTACGCCCTTGCCGATGCCCGTGCGGTTTGTTCCTTTAATTTTGTTTCTCTACCATAAGGCGATATTTCCCTTAACCTTCTAATAATCGATGGAAGATGTTCGATAATGTAGTTAACGTCTTCCATCGTATTATACCGGCTTAAACTCAACCTCACAGAACCATGGACCGCAGTAAAGGGAACGCCCATTGCCCTGAGTACATGAGATGGTTCCAATGAGCCTGAAGTGCAGGCGGAACCTGACGAGGCGCAGATTCCCTTTTCATTTAGGAGCAACAAAATTGCCTCTCCTTCCACAAATTCAAAACTCAAATTTGTAGTGTTTGGAAGACGATGCACTTTATGTCCATTCAGTCTTGCATCAGGTGCCTTTTTAAGTAGTTCATTCTCCAGTTTATCTCTCAATTGTTTTACACGAGACTGTTCCTCGGTTATGTATTTTTTTGCCAATTCACATGCCTTGCCAAGTGCAATAATGGAAGGAACGTTTTCCGTACCGCCGCGGCGATTCTTTTCCTGATGTCCCCCGATAATAAAAGGCGTAAACGTAATTCCTTTTCTAATAAACAGAGCGCCTACCCCTTTTGGGGCATGTAATTTATGCCCTGAGAGTGTTAATAGGTCTATTGCGCTTTTGGAAAGATTTAAAGGTATTTTGCCTACAGCCTGAACAGCGTCAGTATGTAAGATAGAACCTTTTTGCTTAACAATACTACCAATCTCCTCGATGGGGAAAATCACTCCCGTTTCATTGTTCGCGTACATAATTGATACAATTGCAGTGTCTTCCCTTACCGCATCGGCTAATTCATTCAGGTTGAGCATTCCACTGCTATCCACACCGAGTTCCGTTACATGATAACCATTTTGAGCGAGATATTTACACAAATTATAAACGGCTGGGTGTTCTACCCGAGAGGTAACAATATGTCTCTTATGCGGATTTGCCCGTAGTATGCCCCAAATTGCCGCATTATCACTCTCCGTACCACAACTGGTAAATACAATTTCTGCAGGGTCGGCTCCGAGGAGATCTGCCACTTGCTGTCTTGCAATATCAACCTTTTTGGCTACTTGACCACCGAAGGTATGCATACTGGAAGGATTTCCATAATATTCTGTGAAATAAGGCAACATAGCCTCTACAACCTCAGGCGCAACCATTGTTGTAGCATTATTATCAGTGTATACAACCTTCATGAAGCCACCTCCTCGACGATAAGTGAATCTGTTACGAACTCTCTGAGTTTTGCTTCTACGGTAGATTTCAAAGTAACTTTTGAACCAGGACACTCGACACAACTTCCTCGAAAAGAAACCATAACCCGGTCGCCGTCTATGTCTATCAGTTCGATATCGCCGCCATCCGATTGAAGGGTGGGGCGAATAACCTTTTCTATGGTATCTTGTACCAACTTTATCTTTTGAATATTTGTCAATTTTTTAACAGGTTTTTTAACCCTTTCAATTATCGTCTTTTCTTTTTCCTTTTGCCAAACCTCGTCTATAATGGCTTGAATTTGAGGATGGCAGGAGCGGCAGCCACCGCCAGCCTTACAAAAATTTGTAACTTGCTCGATGGTAGTTAATTTATGCTCTCTAATCTCATGGGCAATTTTATTATCCGTTACGCCAAAACATTTGCAAACGATCGTTCCTTCATCGACGGGTTTCTCTATTTTTAGTCCCTTGTAATTAGCAATGGCGGCTTCTAATGCCTCACGTCCCATCACGGAGCAGTGCATCTTTTGTTCTGGCAATCCATCCAGGTACGTGGCGATGTCGTTATCGGTAATCTTTGATGCCTCATCGAGCAATTTTCCTTTGACCATCTCTGTTAGCGCACTCGCGGAGGCAATAGCGCTTCCACAGCCGAAAGTTTTAAACTTTACATCCACAATACGACCCGACTTGTCAAGTTTTAGCATTAATTTTAATGCATCCCCGCAGGCCAGACTGCCAACCTCGCCCACTGCATCTGGGTTTTCAATGTCGCCTACATTTCTAGGATGAAAAAAATGGTCTTTAACTTTTTCAGAATAATCCCACACGCCTCATTCCTTTCTTAGATAAGATTCATAAGCGGTTAAATATATTCTTTTATGGATAGAATGTCAAGCATTGCCTATGCCAGTGATGGGGAAAGAATAGCTTGACAATGAGGAATATCGGTCTTATAAATGAGGGGTTGTAATAGAAGTATAAAAAATAAAGTATTTCCTTTTACTGGCGAAAGCTGTGGTGGGATCAATTTCTGATGAAATTTAATTAAAGGATGGAATGTTATGGATATTCGCATAAAAGTTGGAGACGCTAAAAAAGAATCTGCCGAGATATTGGTTTTTTATTTATACGAAGATACACAAGCGCTCAGTGCTCCGCTTGTTTATTACGATAATGCTTTAAATAAAGCCATCTCAGCGCTGCTCAGAAAAAAAGAATTTCTTAGTAAATTGAATAAAACTATCACACTTCCTACCTATGGAAAAATTCCAGCCAAACGCATTATGCTCGTTGGACTGGGGATGAAAAAGGACATAACTATTGGGAAAATAAGGCAGGTAGCAGGTACCACAGCCACTACCATTCGAGATATGGGTCTTAAAGAGTTTACGAGTGTGATGGACTCAATTGACATACCTTCCACGTCATCTAGTGAATGGTACCAGGCATACGTTGAAGGATGCCTGCTCGCCCTTTATACATTTCAAAAATATAAAAATGTTCCATCCGAAGAGAAGAAGGAACTGAAGGCATTTACCCTTCTTTTATCCAATAAGACGGCATTGGGGACTGCTCAGGAAGCCGTTAAGCATGGACAAATTATTGCAGATGCTGTGTATTTTACTCGCGATCTCGTCAACACGCCTGCAAAGGATAAGACCCCGGAAGTTTTAGCGGAAGTTGCCAAAAAATTAGCCAAGGAATTGGGTATTCGATGCAAGATATTATCTCTGCCAGAATTGAAGAGACTTGGAATGGGTGGTTTACTTGGTGTTGCGCAGGGCAGTATGCAACCGCCTAAATTCATCATACTTGAATACAACCTACAATCTAAAAGACGGGATACGATTGTTTTTGTTGGAAAAGGCATTACATTTGATTCGGGAGGTATATGTCTAAAACAGGCAAAAGACATGGATCAAATGAAAAGTGATATGTCCGGAGGCGCAGCCGTTATGGGAGCTATTAAGGCTATATCCAAGATGAAATTGCCTCGCCAAGTCGTAGGCCTTATTCCTTGCGCTGAAAATATGCCAAGTGGTTCGGCGCTCAAACCGGGCGATATTGTTAAATTTTATTCAGGCAAGACCGCGGAGGTTGCAAATACCGATGCGGAGGGGCGTTTAATTTTAGCCGATGCCTTAGCTTATGCAGAAAGATATCAGCCCAGCGCTGTCATTGATCTTGCGACTCTAACAGGCTCTTGTGTTATTGCCTTGGGCACGGTAGTTACAGGAATGCTGGGAAACAATGAAGATCTGAAAAAAAAGGTCAAAATTGCAGGGGAAAGGTCGTGGGAAAGGGTTTGGGAACTTCCTCTGTGGGAAGAATATCAAGAACAAATCAAGAGTGATATTGCAGATATAAAAAACATTGGTGGCCCTTATGCTGGAGCCATAACCGCTGCGTGTTTTCTAAGCAAGTTTACAGAAAAATATCCGTGGGTACATCTTGATATTGCGGGTACTTCCTGGTGTGATAAAAGCAATGCTTACACCCAAAAAGGCGCTACGGGCGTCGGGGTTAGATTACTCGTACAGCTAGTCCGAGACTTGACTTGATTCTTACACAAAAGCGAAATCGGTCTGTAACCGTTTAAAGTATCACATTATTGGCAAAATAAGATGGGAATCTATCTCAAAAAGGCATCCGGAACGTGTATGATGCGTAAATTCGTCTTACCGTGCTGTTTGGGAGCTTTTGTATTCGTGGTATGTAGGATGTTAGCCTTACATAAACAATGACGCCAGATAATAACTCTGATAATTTAATTACCATTCGGGGCGCCAGGGAACATAATCTAAAAGGGATCAATGTTGATGTCCCGCGCGATCGGCTTACTGTTATTACAGGCGTCAGTGGTTCTGGGAAATCCTCCCTTGCGTTTGACACCATTTATGCAGAAGGTCAGCGCCGCTATATTGAAAGTCTTTCCTCTTATGCCCGACAATTTTTGAATCAAATACAAAAACCGGACGTAGAACTCATCGAAGGGATCCCTCCGACTATTGCCATTGAACAACGCACTTGTCCGCCTAGTCCACGCTCCACAGTTGCAACCGTTACAGAAATCTACGACTATTTACGCCTCTTATACGCAAGAGTCGGCAATCCTTATTGTCATAGATGTAAATGTCCCATTTCGCGTCAAACCATTGACCAGATGGTACAAAGAATTATGGAAATCCCACAAGGAACCAGAATTATGCTCCTTGCCCCGCTCGTTAAGGGTAAAAAAGGAGAGCATCGAGAGATATTTCAATCAATATTACAAAAGGGCTTTGTACGTGTTCGTGTTGACAATACCATTATTGATCTTAAATCAATACCAAAGTTGGCGCGGTATAAGACGCATGAAATTGATGTAATCGTGGACCGTCTGATCATAAAAAAGGATATTGTCCAAACACGCCTCTACGATTCAATTGAAACATGTCTTAAATTAGGGGATGGAGTTATGCTGGTGAGCCAGGAACACGAAAAATCTTGGACAAATTATATCCTTAGTGAACGCTACGCCTGTCCCGAATGCGGAATTGGATACGAAGAACTGTCGCCGCGCATGTTTTCATTTAACAGCCCTTACGGCGCATGCCCTGGCTGTGATGGACTGGGGACGAACCTCGATTTTGACCAGGAACTAATCGTTCCTGATAAACACCTGAGCATTAAAGAAGGCGCTGTCAACGCCTGGCAAAATTGGGGATCGTTAACCCAAACTCACTACAATAACCAAATCAAGATTTTTTCAAAAACTTTTTCAGTTTCCTTGAATACGCCTTTTATAAAATTACCGAAAGAGAAAACGGATGCAATGCTCTTTGGCTCTGGAGGTTTCGAGGGAGTAATTCCTAATCTCAAACGCATCTATGAAAAAACTACGAGTGAACGCATTTTGAAGCGCCTTTCTGCTTATATGAGTTACATAACGTGCAATGTTTGTAAAGGGTCTCGATTACGGCCTGAATCACTTTCAGTTAAAATTAATCATAATTCCATTCATGAGATCATGGAGTTAACTGTGGAGGAGGCTCTCCAATTTTTTGGGACACTGAAATTAGAAGGGCAACAAGCAGTAATTTCAAGACAAATCCTGAAAGAAATTCAGGGCAGGCTTTACTTTATGATGGATGTCGGATTACACTATTTAACCTTGGGACGTAGCAGTGGCACGCTTTCGGGAGGCGAAGCGCAGAGGACACGGCTCGCTACACAAGTAGGTTCTGGTCTTATGGGTGTTTGCTATGTGCTGGATGAACCCACAATTGGACTTCACCCGAGGGACAACGAACGACTCTTGCAAATTTTGAAAATACTTCGCGATAATGGAAATACGGTTATCCTTGTGGAGCATGATGAACACACCATCCGCCATGCGGATTATATCATTGACCTTGGCCCCGGCGCGGGCGAAAGAGGCGGTAGTATCGTTGCCCAAGGTACCTTAAAAGAAATCATCAATAACCCCAATTCATTAACCGGGCAATATCTCAATCAAAACCTTCAAATTGAACTTCCCACGGAAAGGAAAAATGTTAACTTAAAAAACTCTATCGAGATACGTGGAGCCCGCGCCCATAACCTAAAGTCCATTAATGTGAAAATTCCCTTAAAAACCTTTTGCTGTGTAACTGGTGTTTCTGGTTCTGGGAAAAGTACCCTTGTCAACGACATCCTGCATCGGGCTCTTGCAAAATTACTTTACGGCAGTCGCGAATTGCCTGGTGAACATGAGAAAATCCTTGGCGTGGAAAAAATTGACAAAGTTATAGAAGTCGACCAATCACCCATTGGGCGTACCCCACGCTCGAATCCCGCAACTTACGCCAGGGCGTTTGATTTAATACGCTCCCTTTTTGCACAGACTCCTGAGTCAAAGATCAGAGGCTACACGGCGGGAAGATACAGCTTCAATATGAGCGGTGGGAGGTGTGAGGTATGTAAAGGACAAGGAATTAAAAAGGTTGAGATGCATTTTTTGCCAGATATGTACGTCGTATGTGAGGAGTGTAAGGGGAAGCGGTACAATAAAGCAACGCTGGAAGTTGTTTACAAGGACAAGAATATTGCGGATGTTCTCGACATGTGTGTTGAAGATGCGTACCAATTTTTCAAAAATATCCCAAAGATCGAACGTATTTTAAGAACACTCAAGGATGTTGGACTTGGATATATTAAATTAGGACAGTCTAGCACCTCCCTGTCTGGCGGAGAAGCGCAAAGGATTAAACTTGCCACAGAACTTTCGAGGCATGCCACAGGAAGGACGCTCTATATTCTGGATGAACCTACTACAGGTTTGCATTTTGCCGACATCCAGCAACTTCTAAAAATATTGCACAGACTAGTCGATATGGGCAATACGGTGCTGGTAATAGAGCACAATCTGGAGGTTATCAAAACGGCTGATTACGTTATAGATTTAGGTCCGGAAGGCGGTGTAAACGGCGGTGAAGTTGTGGCTACAGGCACCCCGGAGCAGATTGCAAAAGTTGAACGATCCTATACAGGAAAGTTTTTAGAAAATATACTGAAATAATTTTTCCCAGAACGACTTACACGCCGTAATTTCTTCTTTTAGATAAGCTGCCCCGCCACAAGTGTATTCCGCAAGCAGTTAATAGCCATGGTTTTGGCTTGACTATTATAATAATTTTATTATCATAAACGGCAGAATTTTTACCGTTCCGTCATTTTCCGATTATATCCCTTTTTAAAAAAGGATGAGTTATGATTGACAGCCTTTGGGAAATGTTTTTAGAAGATCGAATGCGGGCGAAAATGATATCATCGCATGCTCAATACGCTCCAGTTTTATACGATATCTCCAAACACGAATTGAAAGAGTTTGGGAATATTGTCCACCAGAGGATGTCCGAAACTAGTGAGAAGATTTTCTGGGTAGGGTGAACTTGGGTGTGACATGTACTTATCTAGAAAGGTACGGTAAGAATTTATAAGACATTACGCGTGGGAATTCAATCCATATCCATGAGTCTTCAACCAAAACATCCTTTAGTTCTCACTGCTACGAGCTTAACACCACATCGAAAAGAACCTTCCTTTTGTGAAACAAAGTTGCATGGATAAATTTATATTATACCTATGGTATCCGCGGGACGAATTGATTTAGGAAAAGGAAGATTTTTAACAAGAGAAAATTAAAATAGTATAACCGAAAACGAGAATATAACTAGACCTCAAACTCAACCATTTAATTAACAGATTAAGTTTTTTGGCGAGCAAGTAGTCTAAATATGTTTGATAAGACTAAAAAACTGGATAATTTGTATCAAAAAGGAAACTGGGACGAGATAGTTAAGGTTGGGGAGAAACTGTTTCAAGAAGGAATGGAAGATATCAGAATCCTCAATGACCTGGCGGTAGCTTATCGAAGGAAAAAAATGATAGATGATGCATTTAAAGTTTGCGATAGAATTTATTCCCTCAATCCAAATCCTGACATTGTAAAACAGAGTATGAGTCTTGGCGTTCGTTATATGCGGCATCATCAGGTTATGGGTGAAATTTTGTATGAGAAGGGTGAATATGAGCAATCTCTCAAGATCTTTAATAGTTTGAAACCGCTAGGAAGCTATTTCTCAGACAAGTTTTATCTAGCGGCAAGGATCTATATCAAACAGAAAAAATATGACCTTGCACTGAGTGAATATCAAAATCTAATAAAGAAATGCCCTCACCGCATTGATGATGCTGTTGAAGAACTGCTGGAATTGATAAAGGAAGATGCTACTAACGAAGATGCATATAATATTTTATATGAAGCATATAATAAAAAGGGAACGCTCCAAGAAGAAATACCATTTTACGAAGGGTCTGTAAAGAACAGGAAAAATATTTTTGATGTTTATATCTTGGGAAATTTCTATCGCTGTTCAAAAAAGGTAGATAAGGCAATAGCGTTTTTTTCTGAATATAGCGGGTCGGATCCGAATATACCGCTTTTTCTAGGAGGTATATATCTTGCTAAAGGAGAATATCAGATGGCCATTTCTGAGTATAAACTCTTTTATGAAAGAAATCGAGGGAAGAGAGAAGCTGCCGCGAAGTGTTTTGAAAAAGTATTAAGTCTTGTAAAGAAAGATGAAGGACTTATTAGTTACATGACGAGTTTCTATTTGGAAGGGGGAGACTTTAACGCTGCAGAGGAAAAGATTAAATTGTTAATGACTTTAAAACCGACAAACTTAGAATATCAGTCAAGGTTAGAGGATATACTTTTACAGGCCGTAGATCGCTTATTCATGGAAGGAAATCTCGAGATTGCCAGAGAAAAACTGAAAAAATTGATAGAATTAAGACCTGATAAAAGTGAATATAATACGAGGCTTAAGGATGTCGAAGGTTTTATCATCCAGAATAAGATAGGCGAGTATGAGGAGCGGTTGAGAGATGGTAATCTTTCCGCTGAGGAGGCAAATAAGATAAATTTTGAATTAGGAGAACTATATTTAAAAAGGGATGCCGACGAAAAGGTCGCTATATCTCTTTTTCAAAAGGTCGCTAAATCGGAATCTCAGTATCAGCCAGAGGCATTGTGTCGGGTAGGTATTTCTTTTCTATCGAAGGGATTTGTTGCTCTGGCTGATGAAAATTTCAGGAAGATAAAGGAATTAAAAATTCCTGAAGATAAAAAGGCAGAAATGTTTTATAAGATTGGCAATGCCTATGAGGAAAAAGGTCTTTTTGATAAGGCGAGAGAGGTATATAGTCAGATACTTTCTTTTGATGTTAAATATAGGGATGTGGCATATAGAATAGGCCGTCTTCCCTCGAATCCTCTTGTTGGTAAAAAAGATAAAGGTCTATCGAGATTAGAAGATAGATATAGTCAAATTGAAAAGATTGGTGCAGGTGGAATGGGCTCGATCTACAAGGCCAAAGATAAAATTCTCGGCAGGCTTGTTGCCTTGAAGGTAATCCTTGATGATTTCAGGAGCAATACGGAGGCGATCCATCGGTTTATTCGTGAGGCGCAGTCAGCAAGCGCCCTTCAACATCCTGGGATTGTTACAATCTTTGATATCAATGTGGGAGAACCGATGTACATCGCTATGGAGTTTGTTGATGGTGGGAATCTCAGAGAAAAGCAAAATAAAAGAATAATGTCCGTTGATGAATTTTTAGGAATTGCTATCGAAATCTGTGATGCCCTTGAAGCCGCACATTCAAAGGGAATCATCCATCGAGACATAAAG
>Ga0105164_10000758_pt1 | contig 21518 bp, 16 predicted proteins | sample VDWuncwatermetaG_FD_89674 | JGI IMG/M metagenome (GOLD analysis project Ga0105164, IMG submission 89674) | Wastewater microbial communities from Netherlands to study Microbial Dark Matter (Phase II) - VDW unchlorinated drinking water | ecosystem: Environmental > Aquatic > Freshwater > Drinking...
ACGCTATGCGCAGCGCGGACCTATCGATCTCAAGAATTCCCGGCTGAGAATGCTCGCCAGCGCGCTGGCGAGCATTCTCAGCCGGGAATTCTTGAGATCGATAGGTCCGCGCTGCGCATAGCGTTCGCCGGTGCGGGAGGCGTAGGGCGCCCCGAACCGGCCGCCCGTAACTTCGACCATCTCGACATTGAATGACTGGAAATTTGGATCGACCTCCGCAATCTTTGGAAGGCCGCCAAGATCGGCGGCCTTCACAGCGGGCTCGCCAAGCGCCGGAAAAGCAGCGCAAAGCAGCAGCCCCAATCCTCCCAAGACAAGAGCGCTCCGCTCAAGCCGCATCACGCCAAGCCCCTTCAAGCCATGAGTCCGGTCAGTGCGCCACGGCAGGGGTCACGCCGTCCGCGTGGAAGACTCGCGCCTTCGATGCCAGAATCGCGAAGGCGACAATCACCGCATAGGCAGCCATCGGCACAAAAAATGCCAGGTGGAGACTGACGCTGTCGGCAAATCTCCCGACAGCGTAGGGCAGGATCGCTCCGCCGACGATCGCCACGCAGAGCAGTCCCGAGGTCGATGACTGGGCAACGCCCGCGCGTTCGAGTGTGATCGTGAAGATCGTCGGAAACATGATCGAATTGAACAGGCCAACCGCAAGCGCCGCATAGCCGGCAACCGGACCGCTGGCCAGCGCGACAGTCAGGCACAACAGTGATGCGACCGCTGCGGCTGCCGCCAGCAAACGGGGTGCCGCAATCCGGGTCAGCAGGTAACTGCCGATGAAACGACCGATGAGCGCGCCCATCCAATAGATGTTGGCAAGATAAAAGCCCGCCGATTCCAGCGGAACATCAAGCACATCCGCCTGGTTGAGGAAATTGATCATGATGCTGCCGATCGACACTTCTGCGCCAACATAGAGGCCGATCGCAACGGCGCCGCATATGGCCCAGCGTGACCTGAGGGCCGCCAGCACCGAGCCGTTGCCGGAATTGACGATCCCGGCCGCAGCGGCCTCTATGCGTCGGCGCGACATCCAGATGAATGCCATCAGACTGGCCAGGAGCAGCGCGATGAGGAGGAAGGCCTGTGTCACGGCGTTGAGCGCAACGACTCTTGCAGCCGGATCAGTGATCGCCTGATGGCCCGATTCAAGGACATCGGTGCCAAGCATGATTTTCGATCCAAAGTTTACGCCCAGGACGACGCCAAGCGAGTTGAAAGCCTGTGCGAAAGTCAGTCGAAAATGGCTGTTCTCGGGCGGCCCGAGCGCTGCCGCCAGCGGATTCGCCGCAACCTGCAGCGTCGTGATGCCTATGCCCAGCACGAAGAGTGCGGCCAGGATCAATCCATAGCTCTGATATCCTGTCACGAACTGGACCAGCAGGCAGCCCGTGACCATTGTAGCGAGCGCAATCAGGATCGATCTGACAGGCCCGGCCCTGTTGATGAGAGAAGCGGCCGGCAGCGACATGAAGCCATAAGCCGCGAAAAACACGAGCTGGGTCATCAGCGCTTCGCTGTAGTTCAGGCTGAAGCTGGCCTTCAGCGAAGCGATCAGCGGATCGTTGTTCGATGTGATGAAGCCCCAAGCGAAAAACAGCGTTGTCACCGTAATGAACGCGCCATTCCGCGCCACAAATGCTGAAGCGCGTGCAATTGGCCCCATTTTCTCTCCGGCGGAATTCTCGATCACTGTTTATCTCCCCGTCTATCGTCTTGTGTTGCCTCCGGGCCAAGTGAAGGTCGCGACCGATCCCGCTGCCAATGTTGTCGAGAACCGTTCGCCACCGATGCTGGCCGAAAAATTTCGCGCTTGCTCAGCTGTGTTGAGGACAATGAGCACGACATTGCCCTTGCCCGGGTTTTGAAACGCCACGGTTTCAAGGCCCTCGATTCCGGTGTCCGATCCGATCCGGCGCGCGCCGGGGCGAACAAACCGGCTCGCATGGCCAAGAACATAATATTCGACATTGCGGGTTATGGCGCCGGTCTTCTGATTGATCGTCACGACACCGCGGCAATTGCCACAACCGCCGAGATGCGGGCCGCTATTTTCGTCGAGCGCCAGGTTCCACAGGATCACGCCCCTGGCCCAGTTGCGGGTGCTGCCGATGATCAGGTTCCGGGTCATCCACGCCAGCGGCTTCTGCCATTCGGGCATCCATTCGCCGCCAGCACATTCGGTGAACCAGGTCTCCTTGTCAGGATGGGCATCGTGCACCTGCGACTGCGCGGCAACGTCGCCAGCGTAACAATGCCAGGCCGTTCCCGCGACATATTTCCGGGCCACCGGATCCGCGAGAACCGCAAGCGGCGATTGCGGCTGATCCCAATTGTGATCCCAGTCGAGTATCCGCACCCTGGATCGAGTTCGCTCCAGAAGCGGCCCCAGATGACGACCGACAAAGGCCGCGCGTTCGCTGGCGTCCATATGCATGCCGGGATAATTTTCCGGCTGGAAACTCGGCTCGTTCTGGACGGTGAGCGCATAGACAGGAACGCGCTCAGCCTGGAATGCCGCGATCGTTCGCTGCAAATAGCGCGCGAAGCTCTCATAGTGCGCGGGCGAAAGCTTGCCCTTGATCATGCTTCCGCTGGTCTTCATCCAGCCCGGCGCGCTCCACGGCGAGGCAAATACGCGCAGTCGGGGGTTTGCCCGCATCGCTTGGCGAACGACGGGGAGCACGTCCGCGCGCGCGGGCTCTATCGAAAACCGGGCGAGCACGGGATCCGTCTGTCCTGGCGGCACATCGTCATAGCTATAGTGCGATTGGGAGAAGTCAGAGGCCCCGATCGTGATCCGCGTCAGGCCAAGACCCAGACCGACCTTGGCATCGAACAACTCACGCATCAATACGGCGCGCTGCCTGGCATCAAGCCGGTGCCGGATAAGAAAGGCAGATGCGTCCGTAACCGACGCGCCAAAACCTTCGATGACCTGGTAGGTGCGCGATGGATCGACGTGGATGACCATGCCAGTCGCGGGCCCTTGCTCGGTCGCTATGGGGTCGATTTCCGCAAGCCGTTGTTGCCCGTCAGCGCTGGTGATCCAGGCTCGCACAACGCGCTGGGGGGGGCTGCTTCGCGCGAATGCCGGCAATGTCGCGGCCGATAGTGCGCAAAACACAACCGCTGCCGATAAAAAACCGGCGCCCCAGAAGCGGCGATGCCGCACCTCAGCTCTGCGCCGGACAGAATTTGGCGACAAACGCCTCGTGCGTCGGCATCACATCAACGCACTTGGCAATGACGGTTTCGATATTTTCCAGGAATTGGGTGGCCTGCACATCGCTCTTGATATCGGCAAGCGGATCATAACTCCGCGGAATGACGCCCTGCCCGAGAAAGACCTGAATCCAGCTCACTTCGGCAAACAATTCATCATCCTCTCGGAAGATGCGGCCGTTGGCGCGGAACAAGTCGATCTTGCGCTGGAGCGTGTCCGGTATGTCCATGTCCCGACAGTAGCGCCAGAAGGGCGTGTCATTGCGCTCGGTCGCCTTGTAGTGAAGGATGATGAAGTCACGGACGCGTTCATATTCAAAATCGGTCTGGCGGTTGAATTCGTCGATCAGGGCCGCATCGAAATGCATGTCCGGAAAGAGGCGCACAAAGCGGATCAACGCGGACTGGATGAGGTAAAGGCTGGTCGACTCGATCGGCTCGAGAAAACCGCTGGCCAGCCCGACCGCCAGACAATTCTTGTTCCAGATCTTCTTGCGCTTGCCGGTGGTGAAGCGGATCCGCGTCGGGTCGGCCAATTGCTCGCCATCGAGGTTGGAAAGCAGGATCGCCTCGGCCTCGGCCTCATCCATATACTGGCTCGAATACACATGGCCATTGCCCGTCCGGTGCTGGAGCGGGATGCGCCACTGCCATCCCGCGCCGCGCGCGCTGGCCTTGGTATAGGGCGTGAAGTTGTCAGACCTTGCACACGGCACAGCCAGCGCCCGGTCACAGGGGAGCCAGTGCGTCCAGTCTTCGTAGCCGGTCTTCATCGCCTGCTCGATGAGCAGTCCAACGAAGCCCGAGCAATCGATGAACATGTCAGCGGCGATCGTCTCGCCACTCTCCAGCGTCACCGATTCGATGAATCCGTCATCCGGCCGGAGGGTTACGTCAACAATCCTGCCTTCGGTCCGCACAACGCCCCGGCGTTCCGAACGGGTACGCAGGTATTTGGCGAAGAGTCCGGCGTCAAAGTGGTAGGCATGTGCGATCTCGCTGATCGGCGAGTCCGGCATGTCCGGCCGCGCCCGCATGAATTTGTTCTTGAGCGCGGCTGCGGTATTGATCGAATAATTGGCGAAATCAGACGCTCCGCCCTGTTTCTGGACCTTCAGCCAGTAGTGATGGCATCGCAGCCATTCGAGATCCTTGCCGATCACGCCGAAGCCGTGAATGTAGCTCGAGCCGATGTTGAGCCAGTCGTTGAACTGGATGCCAAGCTTGAACGACCCCTGAGTCGTCTTCATGAACTCGGCTTCGTCGAGGTTGAGCAGCTCGTTATAGCGCTTGATGGCGGGGATGGTCGCCTCGCCTACCCCGATCGTGCCAATATCGTCCGACTCAACCAGCCGGATCTTGTACAGCCCCTGAAAGAGCTGCGCGAACAATGCGGCCGCCATCCAGCCCGACGAGCCGCCGCCGACGATCAATATCTGCTTGAGATGGTCTTCGCTCACGTCATTGTCCCACTGCGTGCCACTTGCCGTAAAGCCTCATCCCGCCGGAGCCTCACAGCCCTTGGGAGCGGGTTCGACCGGCAGGCTATGCACTCGTTTGGGCTTTGCATAGGTCAAACCGAAGCCGCGCGGCAAATTGGCCGCCTCGCGGTGGGGCTGCGGGCAAGCTACAAGCGGCCAGTCAAAAGGCAGCCTGCCCCGGAAATCAGTCGCGGGAGCAGCACCGGCCTTGGGCCGAATCAAGACATCAGTAATACCGGCCGCCTCGGTTCCCGGCAGCCACGCCGCGACAAAGGCATCTGACAGGTTAATGAGGTCATTGGCATAGACGGGTCGACCCGAATACAGAATCGTGGTCACCGGCACGCCCTTGCCTGAAATGGCCTTCAGCAGAGCCAGGTCTTCGGGATAGCGATCCGTGTGCTGGAGCGACGCCGGATACGCGATGTCGCCCTTCATTTCGGCGTAGGGAGGCTCTCCGACAACCGCTATGACCGCATCATAGCCACGCAGGTCCACATTGGCCGCGTCCGCACTGTAATCGACCTTGCCAGCCTCGCCGACGGCCTTTCGTGCCGCCGTCAGAAAGTCCTCGGCATTCGGGAAATCCGCAGGCGTATTTTCGGCCCCCTGCCATGTCATTGACCAGCCGCCGACCTGGCTGTCAAAACCGACAGCAGCCTTTCCGACAACGAGGATCTTCTTTTCGTTCCCCATCGGCAAGGCTCGATTATTCTTGAGCAGCACAAGCGATTCGCGCACGGCCCGCCGTGCGAGCGCCCTGTCGGCCTCATTGTTTACGGCCTCGCTGCGGCCATTGAGTGGGCTGGCAGCAGGCGGCGTGTCGAACAAGCCCGAGCGCATCTTCACGCGCAGGATACGAGTGACGGCATCGTCGATCCGGCTCATCGGAATGGCACCATCCTTGACGTCCTTGACCGTCGCGGTGATAAATTCGTGCCAGTCGTCAGGAACCATGACGAGATCAACGCCCGCATTGATGGTTTGCGGACAATGCGCCCGTTCGCAGCCCGGAACCTGCTCGATCGCGTTCCAGTCCGAGACCACCAGCCCGTCAAAACCCATCTTGTCCTTGAGCACGCCGGTCAGCATGTCATTGGCGCCGTGCATCTTGCCGTGATCGGCGCCGGCTGCAACATCGTTCCAGCTATTGTAGGACGCCATCACCGTCTGAACGCCGGCTTCGAGCGCGCCATAATAGCCTTGGCCGTGAGCATTGATCATGTCCAACCGCGAATAGCGATTTTCGCCCTGGTCCTTGCCATTGAAGGTTCCGCCATCGCCGATGAAATGCTTGGCGGTGGCAACGGCAGCCGCGTCGCCCTTCAGATCGCCTTGCAGTCCATGGACGTAGGATCGGGCATATTCGCGCACCAGTGCGGGATCGGAGGAATAGCTTTCATAGGTCCTGCCCCATCGCGGATTCTGCACCACCGCCAGGGTCGGCGCAAAGACCCAGGTAATACCCGTGGCGCGAACGGCCGCTGCCGTCCGGCGGGCGATTTCGCTGATCAGTTGCGGATCGCGAGTGGCCCCAAGGCCAATATTGTGCGGGTAGAGGACTGCTCCAAAGACATTATTGTGCCCGTGGACAGCGTCCGTGCCCCAGATCACCGGAATTGGCGTCTTCATGTCGCTCGACATCGAAGCCCTGTAGAATTGCGCCGACAATGTTGCCCAATCCGCGACCGACGCATGTTTGTTCATGTACGGCCACGCGCCGCCGCCGTTCAGGATCGAACCAATATAATATTTGCGGGCCTGGTCCGGCGTGATCGAGCGGATTTCCGCCTGCGTCATCTGCCCGACCTTTTGTTCGAGCGTCATTCCGGCAACGATTGCCGCAATCCGCTGCTCCATCGCGGCATCCTTGGCGATGGGGCTGGCAATCTTTGGCCAGTCGGTCAGTTTGGCCTTGGCTTCAGCTCCGGCAGCACCAGCCACCAGCGACATCGTCGCGAACATGGTGACGGCTGCGTAATGTGCTGATCTCAATCTCACTCGAAATCCAATCTGCTAGGTTACCCGCCCCAAAAAGGACAGGCACCCGACAACACCATCGTGAAAAAGGTTCCGGCGCGAGGTGCGACCCGAGAGGTTCGCGCCGGAAAGGAAGAGTCAGTCATCCCGATGAGCTAGGTACTGCTGTCAATTGCACCTTGCTTCATCAAACACTCAGAAATGATAACTGGCCCCGAAAAGGAACTGACGGCCATACTTCTCGTAATCCTGCAGGAAGAACGAGCCGTCGGCCGTGCGTTTGCCGCCTCCATCCGTTCCGAGCCGGGTCGCATAGCGGGAGTCCGTCAGGTTGTTGACCTGAAGCAGAATGCCGAGCCCCTCCAGCGAAGAACCTTCCTGGAAGGTATAGCCAATCTGGGCCGAAACATCCTTGTCCGACAGGATTTCGGTCACGCCACGCGCCGCAAACAGTGCCGTCACTTCGCCCTTGAAGGCGGAGCGATAGCGATAGCTGGCTCGAGCCTGGAAGCCATTTTTCTCAAAATAGCCCGTCAGCGTATAGACCGTTCCTGACAAGCCCGGGATGCGGGTCGCCTGAATCGCCGCCTGGTTGTTGCCCGCCGCATTCAGGGCCAGCGGATGCAAGCTGGATTTGGTGTAGGAATAGCTTCCGATGACGCCAAATCCATCGAGCAACGACGTAATCTTGCCGAATTCCAGCGCGCCGCTCAGCTCGATGCCCTTGATCGATCCGCCCTTGCCATTGGCTGGCTGGTTGATCTGGCCAATACTGCTGACAATCACGCCGGGCGGTATTTTCCCGGGAGCCAGAGCCGCTGGCGGGATCGGCAACCCGGCAAAATCAAACGCCTGCCTTTGGACGAAGATATAATTGTCGAGATGCTTGTAGAAGCCCGCAATGCTGATGTAGCTCGCCTTGGTGATATACCACTCATAGGCAAGATCGACCGCCTTCGCGCGCCAGGGCTCAAGCTTGGCATTGCCACCCGTTCCCGACCAGGGGTTCACGGTTTGCCCGGGAACACAAGGCTGACTGCCTGAGCAGATGTTGACATTGAAGGACGGAATGAAGCTCGCTCGCAGCTCATCCATACGCGGCCGCGCCAGCACCTTTGCCGCTGCGAAGCGGAATCTGTGCCCGCCACCGAGATCGTAGATCATGTTGAGGCTCGGCAACACGTCAGTGTAAGTCGCGCTCACATTGACCGGGGTCACGACCCGCGGCGTGATCGTCGTATTGATCGCGCTGCCGGTTGATTGCTGGCGCTGGTTGACCACCTGAAGACCCACATTCCCTCGCAGCCCAAGGCCGAACAGTGTCGAATCAACTGTCGCCTTGGCCCGAAGCGTGATGACTTCTTCGTCGATCGCCCACGCCTTGTTGAAGGTGTCATTGTTAATGAACACGGAGCGTGTGTAGTAACGCGGGAGCGCTTCTTTGAGGTTGACTGCAAGGACGTTGCCGAAACCGGCATAGCCCAGCGACGTCGGCGACACGAGCAACGCCGGATCGACAAGAACCTGCGCACGACCGCCGTTCAGGAACTCGTCGAATTCATCCACGCGCTTGTTCTTTTCGCGCTTGGTGAAGTTCACCCCGAGATCGAAGCTGTCGAAAAATCCCTCGACATCATACTCGAACCCAAGATCAAGGGCATAGACATTTTCCCTGACGTGCGGCTGCTTGGTCTGGCCGTCATGGCCCCAGCCGCCCCATGGATCGCGGTCGCCGAGCGAAATCCGCGCGGCATCCGCATAGTTCAGGCCGTTGCTGTAAGTCGGAAAGCCGTTCAGGCCATGAAGATCGAAGCCGATGGAGTCGAACACGCGATCAGCAGTGTAGTTCGTGTTGTTCGCAGTCGGGGTGGCACCCGCAAAGGCTCCCGCATAGGTTTCGGTGATGCTCTCATCGCGCTTGTTGCTCGAATAGGAGAGGTCGGCGATGAACTTCAGCTTGTCCGTCACCTGGAACTCGTTGTTCAGCCCCGCCGAGAACAGCTCGTCGTCGCGTGTATTATAGTCATTCCGAATGATCGGCGCGACGCCATTTTGCGTGCCTGTTACGGCAACAAGCGTGCCACCGATCGTCGCCGTTCCGACGTTTGTCAAGGTGGAAGCGCTATTGGGACCAATCAGGCGCGGTCCGAAGAAATTCAAGAACGGGTTATCGAACCACTGCGCGCCACGCATCGTTTCACGCTGCTTGAACTGGGAATAATAGGTGTCAAGCGTGATATGAACCGAGCTGCTCGGCTCCCACTCGAGAATCGCGATTCCGGCATCCCGCTTGTTCAGCCGCGAATAGGCGAACAGTTCCTGGCCGGAAATGAAGTTCGCCTTGTCGGCCGAATCGGGGCTGATGAACGTTGCAATATCCGTTGGCGGGATATTGGAGTTGAAATTGCAGCAATTCTGGAAGATTTCGTAGTTATACGCCTTGTAGTGCCGGTTCTGCGACGGCGCATCGAGATGCGCAAAGCCGATTGCCCAGCCGAGCGTGCCGCTCTCATTCTGATCGATATAGCTGGCGCTCAAACGGCCGCCATAGTTGCGGACATCGTCATTCAGCTGCTTGCCCGAAGTCCGCTCACCACGAATGTTGAGCGCGATCGCCCGCTTGCCATAGGCGAGTGGGCGAACGGTCCGCAGGTCAACGGTCCCGGACAGGCCCATGCCGGAAATATCGGCGTCGGGTGTCTTGTAGACAACCACACCCGAAAGAAGTTCCGACGGATATTGATCGAACTCGACACCACGGTTGTCGCCCGAGCTGGCTTGCTGGCGCCCGTTCAGCAGGGTCGTTGCAAAGTCGGGAGCAAGGCCGCGAATGGAGATGACCGTGGCCCGACCACCAACGCGCTGCGTTGTCAGGCCTGGCAGGCGCGAAATCGATTCGGCGATGCTGACATCGGGCAGCTTGCCGATCTCTTCGGCCGAAACCGCTTCAACGATGCTCATTTCGTTGCGCTTGATGTTGAGCGACTGTTCGATCCCGTATTTGATGCCGGTAACGACAATCTCGCCCTCTTCAGCTGCGGCGTCCGCCGCCTGGGCATAAGTAACGGACGGCATTGCCGCTGCAAGCGCCACGGTGGAAACCGCCGCCAGTCCGAATCGATGCGCACGACCCGAAAGATTTCCCGCACGCCCGACGTTTGAAATTTTCACCAGAATTTCCTCCCCATCCTCACGGCACATTGGCCAAAATCTGCGGGAGTGCTGCATGAATTTGTCCCACTCCCACGGGGCTTCCATAATCCGTCACGGCCCAAGCGCCGCGCGAGTCTTTTTGGAAGCGCTTCCAATTTAGAGGTCGATACGTGGCTGTGTCAACAGCTTTCTGTGTGTCGATTATGTCACAATCGCAACATTCAAGTCGCAAGCCAGCATCCGCCGAATGGTCATGGCCGCGGCAATAGAAGCGCTTCCGTTGTTCGCGCGTCGATAATGCTATTGTGGCGGTGCCGACGATTCGCGCAAGACCAGCCGAAAAGCGATCATGTCATGCTTTGGCGCGGCGTCCCCGGCCTTGATGGCCTCGACGATCAGGTCAACCGCACGTTGCCCCATGGCCTTGAGCGGTTGATGGACCGTCGTGAGCGGAGGCCACACGATTTCGGACACCGGCGTATCGTCAAAACCCGTCACCGATATGTCGCGGGGAATTTCAAGCCCGATCTTGTGGATCGCCAGCAATGCTCCTGCCGCCATGTCGTCGTTCGCGCAAACCAGCGCCGTGGGCCGGTTCGGCCGATCGAGCAGGCGCCGCGCGCCTTCGATGCCCGAATGAAATGTGAAGTTTCCGCGCTCCACCTCCGCATTTTCCAGAGGAATGCCAGCCGCTTCGAGCGCCCGTACAAAGCCATCGAAGCGCCCCTCGGCCGAGACGTGGCCACTCAGCCCCTTGATATAGCCGAACTTGCGGTGCCCGAGATCGATCAGGTGGTTGGCCATCTCGAACCCCGCACCCTTGTCATCGATGCCGACCGAAGCCGCGATGCGCCGGACTTCCTTTCCAGCCGAAATGCAGACCACAGGACAGCCCTTCTTTTGGATCTTTTCGACGAGATCCAGCCTGTCGGAAAATGGCGGGGTAAGGATGATCCCGTCCCAGCGCCCATCCTCGATCAACGACAAAATCCGTCGCTCAGGCATGGGCGCATTCTGGTTGACGGTATGGCTGACAAGCTGGAACCCCCTGGCGGCACAAGCCCTGAGCGCACCGAGTTCAAGGCCTGAGTGGTAATAGGAATTGGGTTCGGTATCGAAGTCGGACGCGTGGACAAGGGCGATCTGCCGGCTCCGGCCACCCGCAAGGTTGCGGGCCTGGACGTTCACCTTGTAGTCGAGCATCTCGACCGCGCGCTGGACCTTGTCCCGAACCTCGGGCCGGACATTTGGTCCGTTGTTCAGCACTCGTGAAACCGTCGTGCGCCCAACGCCCGCCAGTGAGGCGACATCGTCAATTGTCGGTTTTTGTCCTGTCAAGCTATTGCCCAATCGCACGATTGCTATTTCGCCGCCTCATAAGGTGCGCCTGCCACACTACGCAACCTTGTTGCGCAATTTGGTCAGGTTTCGCCAGAATCCCACAAGAATCTACGCAAGCCGATAAATGGAATGCTCAGTTCCGCCTTGACCGCGACGCGATTGCGTTTTCTAAATGCGCCGTTTGAGGCGTGCCGCTTCTCCCGGATTCAGAGAGCCAAGGCATTTGATGAGCACTGCGCATGATCCAGAAATACAGGTCGAATGGATCGGCAGCGAGCGAGAGCCGGTCGTGACCGTCGATGCGTTTGCCGCCAATGCCGAAACGCTTCGCCAGGCCGCAACCGGCGCCAAGTTTACACCAATCGGGGAATATTATCCCGGAGGCAGGGCTGCCGTTCCGCCGCCCTACCTGGCGATGATCAATGACGTTTTGCCCAATATTTTGACCGAGTTTTTCGGTTATCGGGACGGCGGGGAAATCGTGCGATCCTATTATTCGATGGCGACGACCGCGCCGGAGCAACTCTCACTGCCGCAAAGAATCCCGCATACCGACGCTTATGACGACGATCAGGTCGCCGTGCTTCACTTCCTTGGCCATCAGGACCTGGGCGGAACCGCGTTTTTCCGCCACCGATCGACCGGGTTTGAAACCGTGAACGCGCAGCGGGTGGAAAAATTCCATGAATCGCTTGCGGCCGACTTTGGGCGGCTTGGCGAGCCCAAGCCAGCCTATATCGGATCGGATTCCCCCCTTTTTGAGTGTACGCATGTCTGTCCGCCGCGCTTCAACCGCGCCTTGGTCTATCGTGGAAAACTGCTCCATTGCGCTGCCCTTGCGAACACCGGCGCCTTGCCGGACAGTATCGAGCAAGGGCGGTTGACGGTGGCGACATTCGTCCGGCCCCGCCTCAATTCCCGTCAGAGGTCATAGTCATGAAGGACATTGCCGTCTGGCGAGATGTTACGCCCCAAATGTTTCATGATGAAGTCCGGCCCATCGGTGAGCCGGCCGTCCTCAAGGGCCTGGTCGATGATTGGCCGGTTGTTTCGGTAGCGCGTGAAGGAGACCGGCCGCTGGCAGACTATCTCACCTCTTTGGCCGCGCCCGGTCCGATTGCCAGCGTTTACGCCGCGCCGGAAATCGAGGGAAGGTTTCACTATACCGAGAATCTGCGCAAGCTGAACTTCGAACGCGTTTCCATACCACTGGACAATTTTCTGGATCAACTGATCGCGGAGAAGGACTGCGAAAGACCAACGTCACTGGCAGCGCAGGGTCTGCTGATTCCAAAGTGCCTGCCGGGATTTGGAGCCCAGCACCGGCTTTCCATCCTGCCGCCTTCGGTTGTCCCCCGCATGTGGATTGGCAATGCGGTCAAGGTCGCGACACACAGCGATGAGCTGGAAAATGTGGCGTGTGTCGTTGCTGGCCGTCGCCGCTTCACGCTCTTCCCGCCCGAACAACTGGGCAATCTCTATATGGGCCCGTTCGAGCTGACACCAGCAGGGACCCCTATCAGCATGGTGCACGTAACCCGACCGGATCTTGAGCGCTATCCACGGTTTGCGGATGCACTTGATGCAGCATCGTTTGCCGAACTTGAAACGGGAGACGCAATCTACATTCCCTATCAATGGTACCACCATGTGGAATCGCTCGATCCGGTGAGCATATTGGTCAACTATTGGTGGGATCCTGCCCGCCAGGATCTCGGCTCCCCGTGGGATGCGATGCTTCACGGCATCATCAGCTTGCGGGGGCTGCCGCCCGACCAGCGCCGCGCCTGGCGTGCCGCATTCGATCACTATGTCTTCCTCTCGAATGGCGATGTCAGCGCCCACCTTCCGCCGCATGCGCGCGGCATACTGGCTGCCGACACGCCCCGGGACATCGAGGAGCTTCGGCGCGATCTTGTCAAGAATCTCACGTCCAATTCCGCCGAAAAATCTGGTCCCCTGAAGTGATGTCGAATGCATGATCCCCGTATGCGCGTGGATTGGGTCGGAAACGAGCGCAATCCCGTGGTCGTCATCGACGATTTCGCGCCGGACCCGCAATGCATGCGCGGCGTGGCGCGCGACCTCTCCTTCGTCACGATGCCGGATCAATATTATCCGGGCACACGAGCCATTGCCCCGGCCGATTATCTTGACACGGTGGGCGGCACCATAAGAGCCTCACTGCACGAATTTTTCGGGTGTAAGCACGTTGAGGTCCAGCGGTGCTATTACTCGCTGGCAACAACGCCGCTTCACGAACTGACCGCCGAGCAGCGCATGCCGCATTACGACACGGTGTTTGAAAACTATTACGCAGCGGTTCATTTCCTGTGCGCACCCGAACTTGGCGGCACCGCATTCTTCAGGCACCGCTCGACGGGCTATGAAACGATTTCCGGCGCCCGTCATGCCGAATATGCCGCCCGGCTCGAGGCTGAGCTTCGCGCCTACGGCCCCCCGCCTCCGGCCTATGCCGAACGCGATTCCGAGATATTCGAGCATCTGACGACGATCGACGCCTGCGAAAACCGGGCAGTGATCTTTCGCGGCAACACGTTTCACACCGGGGCCGTGTCCAACATGCTGGCGTTGCCGGATGATCCACTGGCCGGTCGCTTAACGGTCGTGACCTTCCTCATCGCCGATTAGGCAGAACAGGCAAAATTTTGAGGGCGTTATAGTCTCGCAAGATGGCGAAAGTGACGATAAAAGCCGCCATGACCGAAATGACCTATGCGCGCTATCTCGCGCTCGACTCGCTTCTCGCTGCCCAGCATCCGCAGTCCGCACTCGATGACGAGATGCTTTTCATCATCATCCACCAGACCAAGGAACTGTGGCTCAAGCAGATGATCCGCGAATTGCGGCTCGCCAAATCGCAGGTGCGGGCCGACCACCTCGTTCCCGCCTACAAGGCGATGGCCCGGGTGAGCCGGATCCAGGCGGTGATGACGCTGAGCTGGGACGTGCTCTCCACGATGACGCCTTCCGACTATACCCGTTTCCGACATGTGCTGGGGCCGAGTTCGGGTTTCCAGTCCGACCAGTTCCGCACGGTCGAATATCTGTTGGGTTTGAAGGACGCGGGCTTCCTCAAATATCAGGAGGATCGCCCCGAAGCGCAGGCCGCGATGCAGGCGGCGCTTGAGGAGCCGAGCCTGTGGGACGATGCGATTGCGGCTTTGGCCCGTGCGGGTTTTGCCCTGCCTCCCGTCCTGCTTTCGCGTGACTGGAGCAAGCCGCATGTGCCGAGCGCTGAGGTGGAGGCCGCCTTCCTGACAATCTACCGCGACCCTGAACGTTATTGGGAGCTCTACCAGCTTGCCGAAAAGCTCGTCGATCTGGACGACGCGATGGCGACGTGGCGGCACAAGCACGTCTTGACCGTCGAGCGCATCATCGGCGGCAAGCGCGGTACGGGGGGGACGGCAGGCGTGTCCTACCTGCAAACCACGGTTCCCAAGCGCGCCTTTCCCGAACTTTGGTCGCTCCGCACCCAGTTATGAACTGGAAGCGGCTCTTTTCGCGGGCGCTGGCGGCCCATCCGGGGCGGTTGCATTTTGCCGCACACAGCCACCATTTCTGGCCCGATGCGAGCTTTGCGGGGCAGGTCGAGGCGTGGGAGGATGCGGCTGCGCTGGCCGATCTCAAATGGGGCAAGGTGATGGGCCCGGTCTGGGCGGAGGCTCAGGCGGCGGTGGCGGCCGAACTCAACCTGCCCGACCGTGCAACCTTGTTCTTCTCCGCCAATACGCATGATTTCCTGATCCGTATCGTGTCGGCCCTGCCCCGCCGCCCGCTGCGTGTGCTGGCGACCGACGGCGAGTTTCACAGCTTCCGCCGCCAGATGGCACGCTGGGTGGAAAGCGGAGACGTGCTGCTCGAAACGGCGCCGCCGGAGCAGTTGCTCGAAGCCGCGCGACGCGGGAGCCACGACCTGATCTTTGCCAGCCAGGTATTGTTCAACAGTGGAACGATCCTCGACTGCATCGACGATCTCGCGGCCCTTGCCAGCCCCGATGGGCCTTGGGTCGTGATCGACGGCTATCACGGCTTCATGGCGATCCCGACCGACCTGTCAGCGATTGCGTGCAACATCTTCTACCTCGCGGGCGGATATAAATATGCTATGGCAGGCGAAGGCGCCTGCTTCCTGCACGCGCCGCCCGGTTTTGCCCCGCGGCCAGCGATCACCGGCTGGTATGCTGAGTTCGAGGATCTCGCCTTGCCGCCCGGAGCGGTGGGCTATGCAAGCGACGGGCGGCGGTTCCTCGGGAGCACGTTCGATCCTTCGGGCCTCTATCGCTTCAACGCCGTACAGCGGATGCTTGCGGCCGAAGGGCTGACGACTGCCTCAATCTCTGCCCATGTCACAGCCCTGCAACAGCAATTCCTTAGCTCTGATACACTGCCAATGAAGACGCTTCTCAATCCACTGACCGATGGCCCGCACGCCCGCTTCCTTGCCTTTCGGGGTGAGAATGCATCCGCGATCCACGATGCGCTCGCGGCGCACGATGTAATGACCGACGTGCGCGGCGATGTGCTGCGGATCGGTTTTGCGGCCTATCATGATGAGGGGGATATTGACCGGCTGCGGCACATCGTCACTATGCTGTAGAACAACGATAAATCGTCACTATGCTGTAGAACTACGATAAGAAAAGGCTGAGGAACCAATGTCATTCACGATCGACCGCCGCGCCCTCCTGACGACCGCTGCCCTGGGGATTGGCGGACTCATCCTGCCCGGCGGTTCGCTTGCGGCACAGATGCTGACGGGCGCCACCGGCTTCACGCACAACGTGGCAAGCGGAGAGCCGGGATCCGATTCGATGCTGCTCTGGACGCGCTATGTGAGTGCGTCGGGCGCTCCGTCCAAAGTGCGCGCCGAAATCTCCGAAAGCCGCGATTTCGCGAAGGTTGTGAGCGGCGGCCAGATGATCACCGGCCCGTGGCGCGATCATACGGTCAAGATCACCGTCGATGGCCTCAACCCTAGCACGACCTATTATTACCGTTTCATCGGTCCTGACGGCTCAATCTCACCTATTGGCAGAACAAAGACGCTCCCCGTTGGCAAGGCGGGAAAATTCAACATTGCGATCTTCTCCTGCGCCAATCTCGGCTTCGGCTTTTTCAACGCCTACGGCCATGCGGCGGCCCGCGGCGATATCGACCTTGTGCTGCACACCGGCGACTATCTCTATGAATATTCGCGCGGCGGTTATGACAATGGCTCAGAACTCGCCAAGCGCATCTTCCCTGAAACCGAAATGCTCAACCTTGCCGATTACCGGCTGCGCTATGCCAGCTACCGCGCCGATCCCGACCTTCAAGCGCTTCACGCAGCCTTCCCGGTGATCCCCAACACCGACGATCATGAGGGCGCCAATGACGCATGGGAAGGCAGCGCGCAGAATCACCAGCCCGATGAGGGCGACTGGACCAACCGCAAGAATGCCGCGATGCAAGTCTGGCGCGAATGGATGCCGGTCGGCGAGCAACCGTGGAAAAGTTACGAGATCGGCGATCTCGCTACCTATTTCCGCACCGACACGCGGATGATCGCGCGATCCCGCCCGCATGACTATGGCACGATACTGCGCAGCGGCGATGCCAATGCCGCGCTTGCTGCGTTCCGCGACGGCGCGTGGCAGGATCCCGCCGCGACCATGATGGGCACCGAGCAGGAGAGTTGGCTCGCCCATGCATTCCGCGCGGCCGCGCGCGAAAAGAAGGTCTGGCACCTGCTCGGCGTCGGCACCAATATCGGTTACAATTCAACCCCACCCGACGCGCTCGACTGGCTTGATCCCGGCGCGGCCGATCGCGCCAAAGGCTATTTCCGCGCGGGGATTGCGGCGGGCAAGGCCGGACTGCCTTACAATCTCGACAATTGGGGCGGATACCCGCAAGCCAAATCCCGATTGCTTTCGGCCGCGCAAAGCGTTGATGCGAACCTGGTCGCGGTGACGGGGGACAGCCATAATGGCTGGGCCTTCGACCTGATCGAAGGCGGACGCGCAGCGGGGGTCGAATTCGGCGGGCACAGCGTCACCTCACCGGGGATCGAATCCGCTACAAGGTCGCAGGATCAAGCGAAAATCGCCAAGGCGCTGATTGCCAACAGCAAGGAACTGCGCTGGGCCGACACGTCGAACCGGGGATATATGCTCCTCTCGCTCACCCCGCAGGCCGCGACCAACGAATGGGTGTTCGTCGATACCGTCAAGACGCGCAATCTCGCTGCCAAGGTCGGCAACCGGATGAAAGTGCGGCCGGGCAAGAAGGTGCTGGAAAGCGCGTGAGAAAGGTGCTGGCTGCAATTGCAGCCTCACTCCCTGCATGCACCGCCATTGCCCAAACGACTTATGTCCAGGCCGGCAAGCTGGTCGATGTCGAGGCAGGCCGTGTGCTCGCTGGCCAATGCATCACCATCGACGGTGAGCGGATCAAGGCTGTCGGCAAGTGCGGCAAGCCGCCCAAGGCCGCGGCGGTTATCGACTGGCGACGCTACACCGTCCTGCCTGGCCTGATCGATCTTCACACCCACCTCGCCGATGTCGGGCAAGGTGCGGATATTGCCGAACCGATCAACACCGGCCCCGCCGAGACTGGCTTTATCGGCGCGAAGAATGCGCGTGATACGTTGATGGCTGGTTTCACCAGCGTCCGCGACGTCGGCACCTTCCGCGTCTTTGCCGATGTGAAGCTGCGCGACGCGATTGCCAAAGGACTGATCCCCGGCCCGCGCATGTTCGTCGCGGGAACATATATCACCATTCCCGGCGGTGGCGGTGAGATCAATGGCTTGGCCCCCGGCACGGTGCCGCCCGAAATGCGCTTTGGCGTCGTCACGACACCCGCCGAAGCTGCGGCCAAAGCCGAAGCCCTGTTTGCGGGCGGGGCCGATTTCCTGAAGCTGATTGCAACCGGCGCGGTCCTCGCCATAGGCACAGAGCCCGGCCAGCCCGAACTGACCGAAGAGCAGATGCGCGTAGCGGTGGCAGTCGCCAGCGCACATGGCAGCTACGCCACCGCGCATGCCCATGGCGCCGAAGGCATCAAGGCCGCGATCCGCGCGGGCGTCCGCTCGATCGAACATGCCAGCCTGATCGACGATGAGGGGCTTGCGATGGCCAAGGCGGCAGGCGTCTGGCTCGTCATGGACGTGTTCAATGGTGACTATATCGAGGACGTCGGCACCAAAGAGGGCTGGCCTGCCGAGTATCTGCGCAAGAACCGCGAGACGACCGACATCCAGCGAGAAGGCTTTTCCAAGGCCGTGAAGCTGGGGGTGAAGATCGGTTTCGGGACCGATAGCGGCGTCTATCCCCACGGCATCAACGCGCGGCAATTCGGCTATATGGTCAAATACGGCATGACGCCGATGCAGGCGATCCAGAGCGCAACCGTCGAGGCGGCGAGGGTGCTGGGCAGGGACGGCGATGTTGGGGCGATAGCGCCGGGGAGATTTGCCGATATGATTGCCGTTTCAGGCGATCCGTTGGCTGATGTGCAGATACTTGAGTCGGTTGCGGGCATACTCAAAGGCGGTCAGCGCATCAAATAGCCTCGCCCAAGCTGCATTCCTCGCCCTCACTGCCGGCAAAACGGGCGAGCTTGCTGCCGTGCTGGCTCACCGGCGGTTGGGTGAAGATAAGGCCATTCGCATCCCTTGCCGCATAAAGCGCGTCGAGGTCGGCGGCATGATATCCCAATTGCACGCTCCCGGCCGGATTGTGCTCCGAGGCAGGGTGGAGCGCCAGCGCCGTCTCCCCCGTCTCGAACTCGCTCCAGAACGGCGACTGGAATTTGAGCGAAAGGCCAAGCGTGTCGCGGTGAAAGACGATCGCCACATCCATGTCGGCGACGAATTTGATGGCATAGGCAAGGCGCATGTCGAACCCTCGTCCCGGAACTGGAAGGATGTCATAGCATGGCAGTTGTTGCCAGTGTCAGGCGTACACAAACTCCGCGCCATCCAGATCCATCTTCGGCAGTTCATCCTTTTCGCGCCAATAATCCTGGTTGTGTTGCCATTCGGGCTTGTCACCCCTCTTTGGCATCATGTGCAGCCCACGCATGATATAGCCGGGGTTGAAATTGTCTGAGTCAATCCAGGGCAGAATCGGCATGTCGCGATCCTCCGGCCGCAGTTTGACTTCGACACGCTTCGCTCCCTTCTCTTCCATATGCCTGAGCAGATTGCAGACAAAGTCGCCGAGCAGATCCACACGCAATGTCCAGCTTGCGCGGAAATAGCCGAATACCCACACCATGTTGGGCACACCGGTGAACATCATCCCGCGATAGGTGACGGTTTGCGACCAATCGACGGGCTGGCCATCGGTTTCAAAGGGAATGTCACCAAGAACCGAGAGCTTGAATCCGGTCGCGGTAATGATGATGTCCGCCTCCAGTTCGCGGCCCGATTTGAGCAATATCCCCTTTTCGGTGAAGCGCTCGATCTGGTCGGTCACGGCAGCGACCTTGCCTTCGGCAATCTTGCGGAACAGGTCTCCATCGGGAAGGAAGGCGACGCGCTGCTGCCACGGCCGGTAGCTGGGCGTGAAATGCGGAGCGAGATCAAAATCGGCGCCTAGAAATTCGCGCGCCGCCGCAAACAGTTCCTCCTTCACGACATCGGGTTCGGTCAGGCAGCGCTTTGTCATCGTCTGCATGTCGAAGTTGATCTGCTGGCGCACGACGCGGTGGATCGTCGGCTCGTCGATACAAACTTCGCGCAGCCGGTCGGCAAGCTCGTTGGCATTCGCGCTTGGCATGAAATAGGTCGGGGAGCGCTGCAACAGCGTGAGCGAAGCGCACTCGTCCGCAATCGCGGGAACCACCGTCGCAGCGGTCGCGCCCGAACCGATCACGACCACGCGCTTGCCTTTCAGGTTGAGATCATCCGGCCAGATCTGCGGATGAATGATGCTACCCTTGAAATCGGCCATGCCGGGCCAGTCGGGCGTATAAGGCGTGTCGTGATTGTAATAGCCCTGGCACATCCAGAGGAAGTTGCAGGTGAAGAAATGGGTCTTGCCATCGCCCTTGCTGATCGCCTCGACCGTCCAGAGATTGTCCGCGCTTGACCAGCTGCAATGGGTGATCGTGTGGCCGTAGTGGATATGGCCGGCGATGCCATTCTCCTCGATCACCTCGCCCATATATTTGAGGATTTCATCCGCTGTTGCGATCGGCGCGCCCACCCAGGGCTTGAAGCGATAGCCGAAGGTGTACAGATCGCTGTCCGACCGGATTCCCGGATAGGTATGGGTGATCCAAGTGCCGCCAAAGCTGTCCTTGGATTCGAGGATGGCAAAGCTCTTCCCCGGCATCTGCTGCAAGAGGTGATAGGCCGCACCAATTCCGGATATCCCGGCACCAACAATCAACACGTCGAAATGCGTTTCCTGCGCGTCAGGGCGCTCGGCCGTCATGGTGCTGGTCTGTGGCACGGACTGATCCTCCTCCAATGGCTGTCGGCGCATGATTGACTGCATGAAGGGCCAATGCCTTGATCCACATCAACTATAACGAGTCGGTCGCCGCAACCCCATCATTGCACGCATTGTTTTCCTTGCAAAACGCGCCTGCTTGGGAAAAAGCGATGAAGCCGTATTTCGAGTCGGAGAGGGCTGGAAAAGGGGCGCGTCACATTCGCCGCAAAGGCGGGGAAGCGCTGGAATATTCAGGCAATCGCAGGACACATATCATGACCACCGATCCCATCGTTATCGCCTCCTATGCCCGTACGCCGATGGGCGGCATGCAGGGCGCGCTCTCAGGCGTTTCTGCAACCCAGCTGGGTGCGACCGCGATCAGGGCGGCGGTCGAGCGCGCAGGCGTGAAGCCGGACGCCATCGATCAGGTCATCATGGGCTGCGTCCTTCCCGGCGCCTTGGGTCAGGCCCCTGCCCGTCAGGCAACGCTGGGTGCGGGGCTTCCGCTGTCGGTCGGCGCAACCACGGTCAACAAGGTCTGCGGATCGGGCATGAAGGCAACGATGATGGCCGCCGAAGCGATCATCGCCGGCACGTCCGACATTGTGGTTGCGGGGGGTATGGAGAGCATGACCAACGCGCCCTACATGCTGACCAAACACCGCTCCGGCGCGCGGCTGGGGCATGACGCGCTCAAGGACTCGATGTTCCTTGACGGGCTTGAGGACGCCTATGAACCAGGTCGTGCGATGGGCTCGTTCGCCGAGGAGACCTGCACAGAATATCAATTTACCCGTGAGGCTCAGGACGAATACGCGATCCGCTCTCTGGCCCGCGCCAATGCGGCGATTGCGAGCGGAGCATTCGATCGTGAGATCGTGGC
>Ga0105164_10000759_pt1 | contig 21478 bp, 21 predicted proteins | sample VDWuncwatermetaG_FD_89674 | JGI IMG/M metagenome (GOLD analysis project Ga0105164, IMG submission 89674) | Wastewater microbial communities from Netherlands to study Microbial Dark Matter (Phase II) - VDW unchlorinated drinking water | ecosystem: Environmental > Aquatic > Freshwater > Drinking...
GTAATATATATACTATATATATTACTTGGACCTGAGGCCTTCAATTGGCAGTAAAATGTTTGCACCCGCGCCACTTCCTCCGCCAATAACTAAGGGCGAAATTCCATTCCATTTTTCTACAATTTGTAATTGCACCAGGCCTGGATTATCCTGCACGGCCCGGCCGCGAACGCGAATGGCCTCGGCCTCGCCCTTAGCGCGTATGATAGCCGTTTGAGCTTCAATTTCAGCTTTTGCTTGAGTAAATTTAGCTTTTGCGGCTTCCTGCTCTTGAACCATCTTGGCCTCGATTGCGGTTTCAAGTTCTTTTGATAAGGCTACATTTTGAATGACAACATCTTCAATGACAAGTAAGTCTCCAACTTTTAGCCGTGCAGATTCCAGTGTTCTTGCTTTGATTTCTTCACGTTTTTTTACTATTTGCTCTGCGCTTTGCATTGCCGTCACTTCTTTAAGTGCTTCACTTACTCTGGGTGAAAGTAAGCTGTCAAATGGATCGCCATAATAATCCCGGAACATTTTAACAATCATATTTTCAGGTATTCTATAAAGAACTCTCAATTCTACGTTGATTTGCTGAAGATCTGAAGAATAACACTCTGCTTTTGAAACCACACTCTGTTGACGTGCAGAAACGGGAATTACAGTTGTTATTATTGGCAGTTTAAAACCCAAACCCTCGGGTGCGAATATTGGCGAAACTTTACCCATTGTCACCAGTACGCCTCTGTGTCCTGGTGGAATAATAAAGGTGCTTCCAAGTATAACAATCAGTAGACCAAAAATAATTAGCCCCAAACTTACAAGCCGACTATTGTTTTTAAGATTTTTTAAAAATTCCTCGATTGGATCCATGTAATTCCTTTTTTATATTTAAAGAAGCTTAGTCTAATTAACTAGCAAAGCACAACTGCGAATTTTAGACGTGCTGGTCTGCAACACTGCTTTCAAATAGCTGAATAATTTGCAAATTTGTCAGAAGCTACGTATTTTAAATAACGTTAGCAGTAGGCAGGACGTAATTATAACCAACAGGGGGTAAAAATGGATCAAATATTAGACGAAATACAAAAATTAAATTTTAAATCAGTTTCGTGGATTTACCTTAAAAAAAATAATGATTATGAAAAACAAATTTCTAAATCTAAAGTGGATATCATTTGGACGCCCTCAAGTGCCGCCGCTAATATAGCAAAAAAAACTTTATTTGGTGATGGGGTTGATCGTAATCGAGTTATTTTAGTTTCATTGGGTAAAGAACTTATTGGTTTATACGATATCACCAGCCCAGTAATGCCCTCAATAGAGGTAAAATTAAAAATATATTTAGACTTCAAAAATAAAAACTGTGTTATTCCAAAAGGCAGCCCTGCGGGCTCCTATTTGTCAAAAGTGGAACTTATCGATCTTTACACAGGTGCAGCACAAAAGTAGAATGAGCCCAATTTAGTAAAATTAAAGCAGATGTTAACAATTCTCGGCGCTTGTCTCATATTGAGTGAGCGCATGGCTTTAGGGTGTTCTTAAATGCAACAGAATCGTTTTAAGAAAAACTTCAGGCATAATTTTAGGCATAATTATTGATATATATATACGTATATGATGAAAATTCTACAACTTGTTAAATCAATAATTTCTCAAAATGAAACACCCAATACGATGATGGGTGCGGGTTTGGTACGTACACTCCATGTGCTGTTAATTGGATTTTTTCTGTCTTCGTGCAGTGAGTACTTAAAGGGTAAACCAGCGAGTATTGACTATTTGGAAATAAAATCTGATGGGAAACTTGCTTGTCTAAATAAGGTTTCATCTGACATGGCAAAATTTTTAAATTCTGAAGGAACAGATAGCGAAATCGACCAAACGCTTAACTGTATTGATATAACTTTGTCTGAGTTACAATTAAGAGTTGAGGGGCGCGCCCACGCGGCCTCATTTACGGCAGAGGAAGTTTATCAAATATTATCTAAATTTGCAAGTCAGGCTAAAATTTCACAAATAGCCGCTGAAAACTTAATAGTGCTTAAAGCCGCCCTCTTGGGGGGCGAAACCTCTCGTATTACTAAGTCAGAAATAGATCATTTGAAAAAATATTTAGTCGTCGTTAAGGGTGAAGCCAAAAAAATAAGTCCATTTATTAAATTGCTATATTTCAAAAAAACAGAAAAGCAATATACAAAAAATAATATCAACGAAGCCTTTGTTCAGCTTAACCAGAGCCTTAAAAATTTATATAAAAACTCTCAACTAAGTTCGGCGGCCTATTCTTTTGATAATTTCAAGGAATTTATTATAAATATTTTGAATTTATCGGGTGAAGATGCGGCGATGTTTGAAATTATGAATAGACTCAGCAAGGTCCTCAGTGGCAGTCACGGAGTTTTAAGTGAAGCTGAACGTTTAAGATACATTGATAATGTAACTGAAGTCTTGCGACTTTACTCAGTATACCGCAATGGCCACGTAAAATTTGAAATTACTAATTCTGGTACGCTGAGTGAATCTTTGGATTTTATTGAGGCCGGCTTAACGCTGATAGAAAACACGTTGCAATTTAAAAATACACAGACGATCTCGGCACAAACAATTGATGGCTTAATTGCCGCGATCACTAATAGTAATATTTTATCATATAAAATTACTGGTTATACCGCGGCGATGTTTTACCGAACTGTAATTGTGCGCGTATTTGAGTCTGGGGCAAAAGGCAATATTATGGCATTTACGGGTATCAAAGGCTTTCATCTAAGAAACATGAGGCGCGAATTATTGATCTATAAAGTCTACAGTAAAATGTTGGAGCGTGTTTCCGGCGAAGAAGTGCTTGCCGCCAGAGGTCTTACACGGGCGCCATTAAGTGAAATTCAAAAAAATATGGCGGAGCTGAGTACTGCAAATGAAACAGAAATTTTGAGCCCACTAGATCTTAGCTTGCAGGCGCAGATTATCAATTGTGTAAATGATTTAAGATCTGAATTTCTAAGCCCATTGCCAATAATTTTCCAAAATAATAAAATTGGAATAGCGGCAAATCAGAATTTATGGAATCAAAATTGGAAGGATTTAGCACAAGGTTTTTATATTAAGATGTTAACTCGTCTTTTAATGCAAGGCTGGGGTAAAATTTATCCACTTGAGAATATCAGCGCGAATAGTTTAAGTGAATTGGGTCTTTACAATTGGTATTCAGAATTTAAAACTATTGGCATAGAACTTAAAAATTTTGATCCGAGAAAATATAATTCAGGGGCGGCGGCCTATAATACGGCTAATTTATTTACTCGTGCCGGTAATGGAGATAATTTAGTTAGCTTCAGGGAAGCAAGTGAAATGCTGGGTATTGTTGCAACAAGTGAGAATTTGTTTACCAATGAAATCAGTCCAGATTTGGCGAGCCTAGGTTGTAACTTAGCGGAGCTAGATGTTTTTGACAAGCACTGGAATTATGAATCTTGTTTTAGCGAGCTATTGCAAAAAAAATATAAAATATATTTTTCTAACTTGCCGCATCTTATTTCTTACTTAAATTTAAAGAGTACCGCCGAGGTCAAAGCTTATTTTGATACGTCCTTAAATGTGGTTCGGATTGATGAGGGCAATCGCGGCAATAAAATTGAAACTTCAGAAATTCTTTCAATGAATTCATTACTGCATTTTATAGAAAATTTATATTTAAATCACGATACAGATACTAATGCTTATCTATCAGAAGCAGAAATTAGACAATCCTATCCTAAATTTATGCAAATAGCGACAAAATTTGCCAATAAAAACTCGCGGGCACAAATTGACGAATTCATATCTATACGTGGTACTGTGGCGGGCTATGCTTGTTTTAGTGAGCAGCACTTAATACGTGAATCCTTTATATTTTTAATATATAATGGCCGGACGCCAACCCAAAGTGATTTTAATAATTTTCCCTGTTTTACGAATAGGCCGCTCATGAATTTTTCTGGCGAAGTGGAGCGTCTAAAATTGATGAATTCGTTTAAAAGTTTAAAGTCAGTTTTAGGTATTTAATCAACATAATCAGCATAATCAGCTAATCAGCATAATCAGCTTTACCAAACTATATCCAATATTAAGCGCTATTCGCCATTTTATCATTTAATAGCCAATCACATTGATTAAGTATCGTGCTGCGCACGTTTTCTAATTGTTGAATAAGCTCTGGGCGCGCCGAGACTCGAATTATATTATAGAGCAAGGCGGCTCTCTCGAGCTGTATTAACTTTTCTTTTTCTGGGCCGCGCATAAGGGGGAATTTGGGTAGTGATTTATAATTTAATGTTGAGTTGCGAACTGACAAAACCCAGTCTATTTCGGTTTGTGTAAGGTAGATGCCAGGAATAAAACTTTTTTTCTTATGTTGAAGCTCGGGGCGTTTAAGAACTTCATTTAATAAGCGGATTTTTTTTAAAATTTTTTCAAGCTCGACATCGTGTTTTTTTCCAAACTGCCTGGAGACTGTTTTTTTCCAGGCAATGCAAAAATCTTCAAACTCGATGTCCTGATCTTTTTCATAAGAGGGGGGGGCCGTTATATAACTCAGGGTTTTTTTAAAAACATCAGCCGAAATAATAACGCTATTGAGCTCACAGCTATTTTTTATAATCGTATGTGACCAATCGGCCACCTCGAGAAGTCGTTGAGCATCGATATGAGCCGTGCGAAAAGTCAAGTGAAAGCCATCATAGACAATTCTGTTCATTGGACGGTCTAAGAATTTATCAAAATAACTTTTAACTCTGTCGACTTCGGGTAGTGAAAAGTAATCGCTGAGATGTACGGTAAATAATTCAAATGAATTTCGCCAGAGATTTTCGTTTTTGCAGGTTTTATAGAGTTGATAGGCTTTAGCATTGTTAGGCTCGGCCTGCGCTAGCAAGTTATTAATTTTATGTTCAATCAGGCGGGGAAAGAAATTCCAGTTATCTTGAGTCATATATATTAAAATCTTCATAATATTTCATATTAATATCTTAGCACAGTTGGTTTAGGTTGATTTTTTTTTATTAATGACTTTTTGTTGATTTTTTTTACATTTAAAGCTAATTTGAGGTCACTCCAGCAAGGGAAGTGAAATTGAACAAGCCCCATAACTACAGTAAAATGAATAGCCCAGTCGGCCCTCTACATATGATATCTGTTTCCGGCAAATTAGTGGCATTGGTTTTTGACAATTCGTGGAGGGAGTTCACGGCTCAGCGCCAACTTAATTTATTACAGAAAAAAGATAAAATAATCATCGAAACTGTAAAGCAACTAAAAGAGTATTTTAATAAAAAAAGAAAAATTTTTAATCTTCCGATTGAATATTCAGGTACAGTTTTTCAAAAGCAAGCGTGGAAGACCTTGCAAGAAATTCCGTACGGGCAAACAATTTCCTATACGGAGCAAGCGTTTAGAATGAATAAGTGTAAGGCTATGAGGGCGGTGGGTGGGGCCAATGCCAAAAATAATATTTGTATTATTATTCCCTGTCATCGCGTTATCGGTAAAAATGGAAACTTAACCGGCTTCAGTGGCGGAGTTAGTATTAAAGCTCGACTTTTACAATTTGAGAATTTTAAATGAATTTATTTGAAAGCACAATTAACACAAATTTACGTCCGCTGGCCGAAAGACTCAGGCCAAAAACAATTGCTGAAGTTATTGGACAAGAGCATATCTTAGCTGAAAATCTGCCAATCGGAAAGCTATTAAGACATGGTCGAATACTTAATTTAATTATAACTGGGCCTCCGGGCACAGGAAAAACAAGCTTTGCAAAAGCGCTTGCTAACACGGCACAGGCGCATTTTATAGCCTTGAATGCGGTAGATGCAGGAGTTAAAGATTTAAAATCCGCTGGCGAAGCAGGTAAAAATAAACTGACTGAATTTTCTGAAAAGACCCTATTGTTTGTTGATGAGATTCACCGCTTTAATAAAGCCCAACAAGACGTATTATTGCCTTATTTAGAAAGAGGCGAACTTTACTTAGTCGGGGCCACAACAGAGCATCCTAGCTATGAATTAAACCGTGCGCTTTTAAGTCGTTGTCAGGTAATTCAGTTTAAACGTCTTGAAAAAAAAAGTTTTATTCACTTGTTCCACAAGCTGTCTCTTGCTGAAAAAATTGAATTACCACTGTTGTTAGAAGATAAAACTTTTGAATACTTATTAGCATTAGCCGATGGTGACGGACGCAAATTCTTTAATTATTTTGAATCTGTAATTGAATTGTATAAAATAAGCAGAGAAGGTTTTCCGCTGAATATTGATTCCCTTCAGCGTTTAGTAGGCACTAAAACATTGGCTTATGACAAATCCTCTGATCAGCATTTTGATTGTATTTCTGCATTTATTAAATCTGTGCGTGGCAGTGATGCAGATGCGGCATTGTATTATATGGCACGCATGTTAGAGGGGGGTGAGGACCCCGTTTATATCGCACGTAGGTTAGTCATTTTAGCTAGTGAAGATATCGGAAACGCCGAACCCCGTGCCTTAGCATTAGCAGTTGCCGGCCTGCAGGCAGTAGAAGTCATTGGCATGCCTGAATGCGCCATTAATCTTTCGCAAGTGGTAACTTTTCTTGCCAGTTGTCCAAAATCAAATCGTTCTTATTTGGCTTGGAACAAAGCCAAAGCTTTTGTTGCTGAAACGGGCAGTGTTGATTTGCCCTTAGCGCTAAAATCATCGGAAAAAAAATCTGGTGGATATATTTACCCCCATGATTTTGAAAAAGCCTTTGTTGATCAAAAACATTGGCCGCCTTCTTTAAAACCACAGATTTTTTATGAACCTTCCCAGCGTGGCCATGAAAAAATTATCTGCGAGTATTTAAAGTGGTTGAAGCAGAGTTAGTAAGCGTAGCCATTTTCCGTAGCCATTTATCTGGGGGTAAGCATAAGAATGTTTTGCCATTTGAGGGCTATAAATGCAAAATAATTGAATGAATAAAAAAATATTTTCTTGGGCACTATATGATTGGGCTAATAGTGTATTTTATACCACTGTTATGGCGGGGTTTTTTCCAATTTTTTTTAAGCAGTACTGGAGCCATGGTGTTGCCGCCAGTTTTAGCACCGAAAGATTAGCTTGGGTTTTAGCGACTTCTGGTTTTTTGCTGGCGATATTGTCGCCAACTTTGGGAGTTGTCTCAGATAAAAAAAAAATGAAGAAAAAACTACTATTTTTTACTATGATTCTTGGGGTGCTTTGTACGGCTGGACTTTACTTTGTGCCTCAGGGAGACTGGGGCCGCGCCGCATTTTTATATGGAAGCGCTTTGTTCATGGCGTCCGCCAGTGCAGTTTTTTATGATTCTTTATTAATATCTGTATGCCGTGAAGATCAATACGATTTTGTTTCATCTTTTGGTTACTCTCTTGGGTATTTAGGGGGGGGAGTATTATTTGCTTTGAATGTGGTGATGACTTTAAATCCGCAGTGGTTTGGCCTGATAAATAAAACTGAGGCTGTAAAGATTTCATTTTTATCTGTAGCCATTTGGTGGTTTATTTTTACCTGGCCACTTATGAAGAATGTTCCTGAGCCAGAATCGGCTATTAGCACAAAAGGTATTACGGCCTTAACCCATGAAACCTTTACTGAATTAAAAAAAATGTTTATAGATATTTATAAGAATAAAAATTTATTTTATTTTATATTGGGATATTGGTTTTATATTGATGGGGTGTACACGGTTATGACTATGGCGGTGGATTTTGGGTTGTCCTTGGGTTTAGACAGTGCCGACTTAATTAAGGCGCTGTTAATTACCCAATTTGTGGGTTTTCCTTCGGCCTATGTGTTTGGGATGTTGTCTAAAAAAACGAGCAGTAAATATTTAATTTTAAATGGATTGCTGATTTATTTTTTTACTATTATCGGAGCTTCGATGATGTCGCAGGCTTGGCATTTTTACACATTGGCTTTTATTATTGGTCTTTGTCAGGGCGGGGTGCAGGCCTTATCAAGGTCTTTGTTTGCACACTTAATCCCTACAGAAAAATCAGGTGAATATTTTGGTTTTTTTAATATGTTAGGAAAATTTGCTTCGATTCTGGGCCCGCTGCTCGTGGCATTATTTGCAAGGTTTACCGGAGATTCACGCCAGACTATTTTAAGCCTTTTAATTTTAATTGTAACGGGGGCCTTTTTTCTGACAAAAGTTAAGATTATTAAAAGTTCTTAGCTTTTAGAATTAGCTTTTAGAATTATTAATAGTTTCAGTGGGCTCTAGTTGATCCCCTTTTTGATGTTTTTGAATATCCAAAGCTTTATTGCCGGTAATGCCAAACCATTCAGGAAACGTCACGGCTAGAACTATAAATAAGATTGTAATTATAATAAAAAAAGAGAACATAACCCAGATTAATTCCATTTGTTCCAACTTAGTTAAAACAAATTGTGACATAAAACAACAAGTTTGATATTAAGATTAACTAATGGCGTATAATCCTCAAGATCATTATTTTAAAAAAGCTAAGCAAAATAATTTTGTAGCCAGGTCTGTATTTAAACTTGAGGAAATTGATCAAAAATATAAAATTTTAAAGCCTAAGCAGATAATATTAGACTTAGGGGCTTCGCCGGGTTCTTGGTCCCAATACTGTTCGCAAAAGATTGGTAGTGAGGGTCGTATTTTAGGAGTTGATTTAAAGCCAGTTAATGTAAAACTTACAAATGCTACTTTTATACAAGCGGATCTCCGGGAGCTAAATTTAGTTGATATTTTTAAAGAGCAAGGCTTTGACGCTTCATTTGATCTGGTTATTTCAGATATGGCTCCTAGCACGACAGGTATTCGCATGACCGATCAGGCAAGATCATATGATTTGTGCGAATTGGCTTTTAATGTCTCACATCAATTTTTAAAAAAAAATGGCCACTTTGTGTGTAAATTATTTCATTCAGATGATTTTAGTAAACTTAAAGAGCGAATCAAAAAAGATTTTCAGCAATTTCATGCAATTAAGCCCGAGTCGACCAGAAAAATTTCAAAAGAAATTTTTCTGGTCGGTATAAGGAAAAAATAATTGCAGATGGCGCCAAAATAGGCTAGTTGTTTTTAGATCTGGAGGCCTCATGAAATCATCGATTTTATTTTTTTTAATCACTGCGGTGATTTGGAATGCGGCGGCGCAAGAGCCATTTAAGATTATTGGTGAGAACGATTTAATTGCGGTTGATGCCAAGATTACAAATATTCCCTACAAGTATAAAAAGCTAGTTAATGCTTTTGGCATGTTAAGCATGGGTTGCACCGGTACGCATATTGGGCGGGGGTATGTGCTAACGGCAGGGCATTGTTTTTGGGCGGGGGAGGAACCAACTCAAGATTTAGCTTGCGAAGACACCACTATTGATTGGGGGGTGCGCACGGGTATTCTTCCCTATTTAAAATCAACATGTCAAAAAATTATTATTACCCAAAAAAGTATGAAAAGTGATTTTGCGATTATCAAAGTTTTTCCTGTTCCTGAAACTTTTGTACAAATAGAATTGTTACGTAAAGCGGCGCCTAGAGATGTGGTTACAATTTTTTCTCATCCTGAGTGGTTATCGCTGCGTTGGTCCAAAGCCTGCATAGTAGAGTTCAAATTAGATCCCACGCTTCCCCCCGATTTTATGCAGCATGAGTGTGATACAAATCCGGTTAGCAGTGGCGCGAGTATCATAGATACTCAAACACTTAAAATCGTCGGCGTGCACGGTGGTGGTTTTTTGCATAGCCCAGGATTTGGCATTAACTATGCTACTTATATTACAAATATAGAAATAATAAACACACTTAAAAAGCTGGGTTTTTAGTTAGGTTTTAGTTAGATTAAGCGGTTTTAAGATGCCAAAAAATGCCAAAAATTGTTAGTTTTTAAAGGCCCTGCATAATCTTAAGACAGCCTAGCTGCGCTCTGTATAATCTGAGCTTGGAATGATTCCTGCTTGTAGTTTTGGGTTATATAAAAATAGCTAAAACAAGGGGCCAACTATGAAGTCAAAGATATCAAAGAAATCAAAAAAAATTTCGTGTTTATTGTCGCTGCTTATGTTTATAAATACAGGAGGGGTGGCGGCTTATGCAGAAAATCTTCAGCCTATTACAAGCTTAAGGCCGTTGAAGACCGTACAAACCGTACTCGTAGATACGTCTTTAGTTGAAGACAGCGTTAATCGCGAAAATGCGGAAATAAAAAATAGTTTAGAGCGCATTGATGCCTTGATTAAAGCTATTGAAACCTATAAAGCCAGCATTCAAGACAGCACTCAAAATAATTTTATTGGTCTGGCGCAGATAATGATTATGATTTTGGGTTTATCAAGTACTGCCGCGCACATTAAAAATATTAAGTTAGAATCTTCGATTGATTTAACTTTGGCGGCGGTTATGGGCGTACTGTCAACAGCCTTGCAACACTACGTTGATACGCAAAAAATCGATATGGATGTGGTCAAGGCTTTATTGGTGCATGAACAAGAACAGTTACAGAATTCTGTGGCAGAAAGTGCGAATGCTCACGAAGCCGATTTAATTAGTGAATCTGTAAAACAATTAGCCGAGATTATCATTGCGATGGACGATATAATGAGCGACATTAAAAATAATATTAATAGTGGACAGGAAGGCTTAGCGATTACGGCTATTGTTACTTTGGCCTTGAATTATGCGGCTCCGTTTTTACCAAACAAAATAAAAACAAAGATCACCGAGAAAGCTCCAGTTTTTGTGGCTAGGGCGACTGAAACAAAAAAAATAGGTAAGCAGTCATTAGCAAGTACTAATATTATAACAAGCTTATCAAGCGTGGTGGGTTTAGCAAGTAAGTCATCTCAAGCGCAGCTTGAGGCCATTCTAATTAACTTAAGAGTCACGCAGGCAAATCTAAAAACGGCGTTAAAATCATAGCAGCTATGTTTAGATTTTTAATGTTTTTATTTTTTTTAAGTGTAAGTTTTAATGCGGGGGCGGCGCCTCAGAATATACGTCGGTGCGCAGATTTTTTTGCGGCCCCGGCTAACATAAAGCTTAGCGCTACCGAAATATTAACCTCAATTAACGATAAGTACTCACGAAAACTTTTCAGCCAATCAATTGATGAAAACATTCAAAAATCTTCAGCCTTGGCCCGTAGTTTTAAACTTTTTAAACTTAAACGAATGTTTAAAAATCTTGAGAAAAATGGCAGCGATTTTAACAGTTTTGAATTGGCGAATTTTATTTACAAACTTGATAGATTGGCTTTTGCGGAAGCGGTTGATAAAAACCTTAGTCGGAATGAAAAGAGCATACTTTCTGAGGCCAGAAGAAGCCTTGTTAACGAAGGTCTTATTAAACATTTTGGTCTAAATAATCCGAAGTCAGGTTTTTTAAAAAAATTCTCGCAGTATTTTTCACAGAGTGTTAGCTGGAAGTACTGGCGCTGGAGTGTGGCTTGGATGGCCATGCCAAAACTTGTGGGCCTATCGCTACCGCCAGAATTGGCGCACAAAATATTATTAGAGGGTTTAGAGGCTCACCGTACAGAGGTAGAAAAATACCTACCCCAAATAAAGGGCCGCGCTTTTTTTAATTTGTTTTCAAGAGTTTATAATACAGCATTGGTAACCGCTGTATTTTCGATTGTTCCTTATTTGATGCATGATCTTTATGTGGAGCAAATGAATCTGGGTATTGAGCAGGCCCGATTATTTTTAGAGCCTTTATTGCAAAACTCACAGGAAATGGCGCAAATGGATCAGTTAATGAAAAAAGAAATTGGCATTTTAGATAAATACATAGAAGGCTATCAGGCTAAATATGGCCTACTACCCACGCCGGAGCAAATTGAGGCGGCCAAAGTCGAGATTAAAGCTGCAATTAAAATAAAATTGGCAGGGGCACATTAACTCAAAAGCTAAACAGAGATAACTTCTTTAATTTCCGGAATTAATTCTTTCATGCGCACTTCAATACCGTCTTTAAGAGTGGCTTGTGAAGAGGGGCAGCCCGAGCATGCACCCTGCATGCGCAAGGCTAGAATATTATTTTCATAACTAGCAAAAACGATGTCGCCGCCATCAAGAGCCACCACAGGTTTTATTTCATTTTGTAAGATTTGCTTAATATGCCTAACCACAGCGCTGTCATTTTGGCTTTCCTCAAGACTTGCAGCTAATTTAATCAATACCGCTTGGCCACTTTCTATATGCTCACCCAGTAGGCCGGCAAGAGGAGTGGCTAAAATATCCCAGTCAACCCAGTCTTGCTTAGTTATGGTAACAAAATCTTCACCCAGATAAACACCTGCGGTCCAAGGAAAGCCAAAGATTTTGGCAGCCAGGGGTGAGAGCTCTGTTGATTCCACATTCGGAAAATCAATGGTCTCTGTTGAGATTTTTTGGTTGAAATTAAATTTCATGGTGGCCGGATTTGGGGTGGATTCAAAGCTAACTTTTAGTGTTGTATTCATGGTTGATAATTTTATCAGTTGTGTTACAGATGTCAAATTATAAGGAGAGACCACATGACACCTAGAGTTCGTGAAATTTTAAGCTGGTATGGGGCTGAAAACGTTGGGGTTCTAACAAATATGGCCCGTCTTCTTAATTCGGGTAAACTCGCGGGCACAGGTAAACTTGTTATACTTCCGGTAGATCAGGGTTTTGAACATGGGCCGGCGCGAAGCTTTGCAAAAAATCCTGATGCCTATGATCCCGCCTATCACTTTGAACTAGCAATTGAGGCCGGTTGTAATGCTTATGCCGCGCCGCTGGGCGCTCTTCAGGCTTGCGCAAGGGATTTTGCCGGAGAGATTCCTTTAATTTTAAAAATTAATAATTCGGATGTTTTGTATGGCTCTAAAAATCCGATTTCCGCATTAACTTCTTCAGTCGATGATGCACTTAAGTTAGGTTGCGCCGCCATTGGCTTTACAATTTATCCGGGCTCAGCTCAGCGTAAACAAATGTATGAAGAAATCGCGGAAGTGTCTCGTCAGGCAAAAAAAGCTGGCTTAGCGGTGGTGATTTGGGCTTATGCTCGCGGCGAACAAGTTTCTAAAGAGGGCGAAACTGCCATTGATGTGATTGCGTATGCGGCACATATCGCAGCTCAGTTAGGTGCTAACATCATTAAAGTTAAACCACCCTCTTCACACATTGAACAGGTCGAGGCTAAAAAAATATATGAAGCTCAAGGCATAAAAATTACCACATTAGCGCAAAGAATTGATCATGTGGTAAAAAGTTGTTTCAACGGCAAACGCGTGCTTATTTTTTCAGGCGGCGAGGCCAAGGGCACACCAGAATTATTAGAAGAAGTGCAGCAACTGGCCATGGGCGGGGCCTTTGGTTCTATTATGGGACGTAATGCTTTTCAGCGACCTAAAAAAGAAGCGCTAACATTGCTTCATAGCGTGATGGAAGCCTTCGCTGGAAAGAACCTATGAGTGAAGCTCATGATAATCCGATAAAAGCTGAAAAAAGAAAAAAGTTAACCGCGCTTAGAGAAAAAGGCATTAACCCTTATCCCTATTCTTTTGATAAAACTGCAACTATTGAAAAGATCATTGCAGATTTTAGCAATATTTCTTCCGGAGAAAAAAAACCTGAATCTATTTTTCGTATTGCGGGCCGCTTGATGACCAAGCGAGAAATGGGTAAGGCCAGTTTTTTTAATGTGCAGGATGAATCTGGCGCTTTGCAGTGTTATGTCAAAATTGAAGAGTTGCCAGAAACAGATCGAACCTCGTTTGAGTTAATTGATCTGGGTGATATCATTGGTCTAGCAGGTTATGTATTTAAATCTCAAAAAGGTGAGCTATCATTATATATAAAATCATTTCAAATTTTAACAAAGACCCTTGAACCTTTGCCGGAAAAGTTTCATGGCATTCAAGATGTCGAGATTAAGTACCGCCACCGGCATTTAGATTTAATTTCTGATACCGATTCGCGCAAGGTTTTTGTGACACGCGGAAAAATTATCAAAGCCATTAAAAAATTCTTAGATGATCGGGGTTTTATGGAAGTGGAAACTCCAGTTTTGCAGCCGCTATACGGCGGGGCGGCCGCTCACCCCTTTACCACGCATCACCGGGCACTGGACATGAAGCTTTATATGAAAATCTCGCCAGAACTTTATTTAAAGCGCCTCATTGTGGGTGGTTTTGAAAAAGTTTATGAAGTAGGAAAAAATTTTAGAAATGAAGGCATTGATAGGTCTCACAACCCGGAATTTACGATGCTAGAATTTTACGAAGCTTATACAGATTACAATTACCAAATGAAACAATTTGAAGAACTGATTTCAAGTGTGTGTCAAGAGATCACGGGTTCTACCAAAGTGCTTTATCAAGGGAAAGAAGTCGATTTTACGTTGCCTTGGCGACGATTAACGGTGATGGACGGCATTAAAGAATATGCGGTGCTCGATCCACAAAATGAGACCGCTCTTAATAGCTATTTAGTTAAAAATTCAGATAAACCGCTTAAACTTGAAAAACTTTCTCGCGGCGAAAAGCAAATGAAAGTTTTTGAAATAGCAGTGGAACCTCATTTGTGGCAACCCACTATTGTGATGGATCATCCGGTTGAGATTTCACCTTTAACAAAAATCCACCGGAATAATAATAAGCTTGTTGAGCGTTTTGAGCCTTTTGCCGCCTGTATGGAAATTGGTAATTCGTATTCAGAGCTGAATGACCCTGAAGAACAGCGAAGTCGCTTAAAAGAACAAGAAGCTATGCGCGGGCACGATGAAGAAGCGCATCCGATGGATGAAGATTTTTTACATGCGATTGAAACCGGAATGCCCCCCACGGGTGGCGTTGGAATTGGCATTGAGCGGGTGGTGATGATTTTAACGAATCAATCAAGTATTCGGGACATCATTTTTTTTCCAACGATGAAGATCAGTCACAATAAATGATGAGGATTCGATGGCTGTTGCTAGCTTGGCTTTATTTGGTTTTATAGCTTTATTTGGTTGTCAGTTAAAGCCTACCCTGATTACAGAAGAGTCGGTCAATCAACATTACAAAGATGTGGTGCTCGTTGATACGCGCGGAGCATTTGAGTTTGCCGGCTTTCATTTTTCGGGCAGTGTCAGTCTGAATTCCGAGGATTTTTTAATTTTAAAAAATCCTAAATCAAAAAAAAGAATTTTAGACCCGGATATTTCGCAAATTATTGAAAGGCTGGCAAGGCGTGGACTTTCGCCACAAAAGGCTCTAATTTTAATTTCTAATAAAAAAGATTCTCTTGAAAATAAAAAATGGAACTGGCTATTGCGGCAGCTTGAAATTGAGAATATTGTGCTGATGGGTTTTGATGAGTACCGGGCACTTAATAAAAATCGTGTGCCGCAGGCGCCCCCAGCCTCTATGCAGGTTTGGAAGTTGCGGACGGTTGAGGTCCTACTAAAAAAAGCAGATCAGTGTTTTGTGAATTGGTCAAACGAAGGCTGTCACTGAATAGCGGCTAACGACTTTGCGAGCACTTTAAAACAAAGGGCCTCAACGCCTTCAGAATGACTTTCGACGATGGGCACGCCGGCCTCCGACCCCAGCGAAACTGATGGATTGAAGGGGATTTCTGCAAGTTTAGTGATATTTTTTGCATCCAGATACGAATTCAGTTCGCCCTTTGGAAAGAGCTGAATTTTTTCACCATTAGCGGGGTTTAGCATATACGACATATTTTCCACAACCCCCGCAATTTTAACGCCAGTGCGTTCAAACATATCCATAGCCTTTTTGGCATCAATCAAAGAAATATTTTGTGGGGTGGTAACTATCACCGCAAAATTAACCGGCACCTTCTGTACGATAGATAGCTGCACATCACCGGTACCCGGCGGTAGATCAATAATTAAGTAATCAAGCTCGCCCCATTGCACATCCCTAAAAAATTGCTCCATGGCTTTAAAAAGCATGGGCCCACGCCAAACAACTGCGGCCGCTTCATCGACTAAAAAACCAATGCTCATCATTTTAATATTGTAGCGAGTAATCGGAGTTATTTTATTTCCTTCGCTCACAACAGGTTTTTGATTAAGGGCGCCCATCATTCGTGGCAGGCTGGGGCCGTAAATGTCAGCATCTAGTAAGCCCACACTGCCGAATTCACGCAATGCAAGGGCTAAATTTGTGGCCACTGTGCTTTTTCCCACCCCACCTTTGCCAGAAGCCACCGCTATAATTTTTTTTACACCGAGTATTGGCTGTTGTTGGTTGAATGGATTGGTGGAAGAATTAGTTGTCATGCTGAAACCTCATTAATTTGATATCTTTACAAAATCGAATCTTCTTTTCATAATGAATATAACGTGAACAGCCAAGAGTTTTTATTTATTAATTTTATTATCTTCTTAGCCCTTATACTCTATTTTGTATTTGGTAGACCAAAACGCAAGGCGTCGGTGCAGCTTAAGCTTAAAGCGGTGACAAAAGATACAAGTCTACAGTCTGCTGTTAATTTCATCTATAATGGGCATGAGTGGGAGGCCTATGAAGTTTTGGGCCTTCCGAAGGGTTCAAATTTACAAATAACCACGAGTCATTATCAAAATCTGATAAAAACCTCTGATCCCAGCACCTTTGAGTTTTATGAAACCGCCTACCTAACAATTTTAAAGACCAGATCGTTATCCACGTCTCAATAGAAATATCGGAATCAATAACGGGAATAGCAAGCGGAAAACCACCAATAAAAACAGGCAAAAACTAGTGTTCAAAAACTAGATTAGACTATATAGTAGAAAAAGAACACGGACTAAAATAGGGGCAAAAAAAATGGAGATCTCATGACCGAAACTAAGCCTATACAGCTTCGCGCGCTGAAAGATCTGAACACACTTGTAAGTTTGTCAAAACGTCGGGGTTTTGTTTTTCAAAGCTCTGAAATTTATGGCGGGCTTGGTAGTTGTTGGGATTATGGCCCGCTAGGTTCGCTTTTAAAATTAAATGTTAAGCGTGCGTGGTGGAACGCCATGACCCGCAGGGCGGATATTGTGGGCCTTGATGCGGCAATTTTAATGCATCCTACAGTTTGGAAAGCTTCAGGGCATGTGGATGGTTTTTCAGACCCCTTGGTGGATTGTAAAGATTGTAAAACCCGCTTTCGGGCGGACAATACCGAATCTTACCTTAATAAAAAGCAATGCCCAGTCTGCGGTTCTAAAAATCTTTCAGAAGAACGCAATTTTAACTTAATGTTTAAAACTCATATGGGCCCGCTGGAAGATTCGGGCTCTGAAATTTATTTGCGCCCTGAAACCGCGCAAGGGCACTTTGTTAATTTTCAGAACTGCCAGCAAAGCTCGCGCTATAAAATTCCGTTTGGCATTGCGGCCATTGGCAAGTCTTTCCGCAATGAAATTACCCCGGGTAATTTTATTTTTAGAACCCGCGAATTTGAACAGATGGAAATGCAATATTTTGTAAAACCCGGCACCGACGAAAAATTTTTTCTAGAATGGAAAGAACGCCGTCTGAATTTTTATCTTAAATACGGTCTTAAACGCGAAAATCTGCAATTTAAAGATCACGAAAAACTGGCGCACTATGCGCGCGCCGCAACAGATGTTGAGTATAAATTTCCGATGGGTTATTCAGAACTTGAAGGCATTCACAATCGTACAGATTTTGACTTAACTCAGCACATTAAATTTTCCGGAAAAAATTTGGAATATTTTGATGAAGCCAGTAAAGAAAAGTATATTCCTTATGTTATTGAAACTGCCGTAGGCTGTGATCGTTTGATTTTAGCCTTTATGTGCGACGCCTACCGTGAAGAGGTAAGTGCGCAAACGGATGAGGCGGGTAAAACCACTGAAGACGTCCGCGTGGTGCTGGGGTTTCATCCGGATATTGCACCAATTAAAGTGAGTGTGCTGCCGCTTTCTAAAAAAGAAGAGTTAACGGGCCCCGCTATGAAAATTCGCGATCAATTAAGTGAAGATTTTGATGTGTCTTATGATGAAACCGCCTCTATTGGTAAGCGCTACCGCCGCCAAGATGAAATTGGCACGCCGTTTTGTGTGACGGTGGATTTTGAAACTGCGACCGATCAAGCGGTGACCGTTCGCCATCGCGATAAGATGACTCAGCAGAGAATTCCGATCAGCCAATTGAATGCCTATGTGGCACAAAGCTTGAAAGCATTTTAATATTTTTTAATTTTAATAATTAAAGGAGACTAAAGCTTATGTACACTTTAACAGAATCTCAATATCAAATACCAAGTAAATTTGTGTATTACTTTGCCGCTGGCGAGGCCGAAGGTAGTGCCGCGATGAAAAATATTCTGGGTGGCAAGGGTGCAAACTTGGCAGAAATGACGGCTATTGGTTTAGATGTACCGCCGGGGTTTACAATTTCGACTGATATTTGTACGCACTTTTATGCTGAAGGTGGAAAATTACCAGATTGGGTCAAACCCAAGGTTTTAGAAGCCCTGCAAAGAGTTGAAAAAAAAATTAATAAAAAATTTGGTGATGCAAAAAACCCCTTGTTAGTAAGTGTGCGCTCAGGCGCCCGGGCCTCTATGCCCGGCATGATGGATACAATTTTAAATTTGGGCTTAAATGACCAGACGGTAGAAGGTTTGGCCGCAGGTTCTAATAACCCGCGTTTTGCCTGGGATTCTTACCGACGGTTTATACAGATGTATTCTGATGTGGTTATGGGTATGAATTCATCATTGTTAGAAGTGACTTTAGAAGATATGAAGGCCGAAAAGGGTATTCATAACGATACAGATCTGACCGCAGAGGATCTAAAAAAATTAGTTAAAAAATTTAAAGATCTGGTTCAGCAGATGACCGGGCAGAGTTTTCCGGCGGACCCCATAGAACAACTTTGGGGAGCCGTGGCGGCAGTTTTTAAAAGCTGGAATACGCCGCGTTCAATTACCTACCGTGATTTACATGGTATACCTGCCGACTGGGGAACTGCGGTTAGCGTGCAGTCGATGGTTTTTGGCAATTTAGGTGATGATTCTGCAACGGGCGTGGCCTTTACCCGCAACCCCAGTACGGGCGAAAAAAAGTTTTACGGTGAATTTCTAATTAATGCCCAAGGTGAAGATGTGGTGGCGGGTATTAGAACGCCGCAGACAATTTCGCTTTTACAAGAGATGATGCCGCAGGCTTATAAAAACCTTGAAGCTAATTATCAGAAACTTGAAACTTATTTTAAAGACATGCAAGACATTGAGTTTACGATTGAGAAAAATAAATTATGGATGCTACAAACACGCAATGGCAAACGCACGGCGAAAGCAGCTCTGCAAATTGCTTGCGACATGATTGATGAAAAACTAATTACTGAAGAAGAGGCTATTTTACGAATTGATCCGGCCTCGCTAGACCAATTGCTACACCCCACGCTTGACCCTAATACTAAAAAAATAGAATTAGCCAAAGGGCTACCGGCAAGTCCTGGGGGCGTGTGCGGGCAAGTGGTGTTTACGCCTGAAGATGCGGTGGAGTACCGCGAAAAAGGTATTAAAGTTATTTTAGTGCGGATCGAGACCTCTCCAGAAGACATTGCGGGCATGATTGCGGCCCAAGGTATACTAACTTCTAGGGGGGGCATGACATCTCACGCCGCGGTGGTGGCGCGAGGTATGGGTAAGTGTTGCGTTGCCGGGTGTGCAGACATTGAGGTGAATTATCAAACGTTAAGCTTTAAAGCTAAAGGTTACATTATTAAAAAAGGTGATTTAATTACTTTAGATGGCAGCACCGGAGAAGTTTTTTTAGGTGAAGTTAAAACGATTGAACCAAAACTTGACGCCACATTTAATAGATTAATGAAAATGACAGATCAATTTCGGCGCTTAAAAGTACGCGCCAATGCCGACACGCCAAAAGATGCACAAGTGGCTCGTGATTTTGGTGCCGAAGGCATTGGGCTTTGCCGTACCGAGCATATGTTTTTTGGTGAAGACCGCATTGATACGGTGCGCGAAATGATTATTGCCGATACTAAAATTGAGCGCGAACGGGCACTTGTTAAATTGTTACCCATGCAAAGGGATGACTTTTATCAATTATTTAAAATTATGCAGGGTTATCCGGTGACGATCCGGCTTTTAGATCCACCCCTGCATGAATTTGTACCGCATACAGATAAAGAAATTTTTGAGTTAGCCAAACGAATTAATTACGATGAAAATCGCTTAAAACATAAAATTCACTCTTTGCATGAATTTAATCCGATGTTGGGGCATAGGGGTTGTCGACTTGCCATTACTTATCCAGAAATTTACCAAATGCAGGTGCGGGCCATAGCTGAGGCCGCCGCGCAATTAACTACAGAAGGTTTTAATCTGACGCCCGAAATTATGATTCCGCTGGTGGCCACCGCCAAAGAATTAGAAATTTTACGGGCTCAAACTATTGAAGTGGTTGAAAAAGTTCAAAAAGAAAAAAATATTAAATTTGAATATTTAGTGGGAACCATGATTGAACTGCCGCGCGCCGCAGTGACGGCACATGAAATTGCCCAGCATGCAGATTTTTTCAGTTTTGGTACCAATGATTTAACTCAGACGACATTAGGTTTATCGCGTGATGATTCCAGTCGCTTTTTAGGAAGCTATACAGCACAAGGAATTTTTGCCAAAGACCCCTTTGTTAGTATTGATCAGGTAGGTGTAGGCACACTGGTTAAGACAGGGGTGGATTTAGGCCGGCAAACCAAGGGCGACTTAAAAATTGGTGTGTGTGGCGAGCATGGCGGCGACCCCGATTCAATTCAGTTTTTTGAAAATGTTAATTTAGATTATGTCAGTTGCTCTCCGTACCGCGTGCCAATTGCAAGGCTTGCGGCAGCCAGAGCTAAGATTGTAGGATCGCGACGACGCAGCAGCAGTTAGTTAGCTGCGTTGCAGCTGTAGCTAATAATCAGTGCGTTGCAGCTGTAGCTAATAGAGTAATCTCCCGTGGCATTTAATGCAGCGGTGAAACTAACAATATTATTAAATAAAGTGTAAGCAGTAATCTGTGTGGGCACGGCGGCGCTAGAAGCCTTGTGCTCAATACGGATATTAATTTTACCGTCACCATCAGAATCTACCGGCGCACAGACTAATATTTTTTTGGATATTTTATCAACTATTGTCAACAGTGCAAAGTCTTTTAATTTGTTGCCATAATCAGGCGAGCAGATAGAGACAGACATACCTTGCGTTTTTTTTGAGACGTCTATTGATGTATGGCACAAATTTTTTTAGGTTCAAAATTATTGTAATAAATTCTCAAATTGACACGATTTAGCAGCAGTTCCTTATGAAAATAAACAATAAGTCTGCTGCGGGTTTTAAGATGGTTAAAATATTTCTTCGCAGCTGTTTCTTAGTAGCTGTTTCTTAGTAGCTATGGGGCGCGTCAGTTCTGCCCGCGAAACGCCAGTATCTGTGGCGATATAGCAGCGCCTAGCAAGTACCCTCAGCAAGTGTTCAGATTTAGAATTGCACCGACATTCGTCACATCGAAC
>Ga0105164_10000761_pt1 | contig 21470 bp, 24 predicted proteins | sample VDWuncwatermetaG_FD_89674 | JGI IMG/M metagenome (GOLD analysis project Ga0105164, IMG submission 89674) | Wastewater microbial communities from Netherlands to study Microbial Dark Matter (Phase II) - VDW unchlorinated drinking water | ecosystem: Environmental > Aquatic > Freshwater > Drinking...
ACACTTCGTCCCGCGCGTCAGTAGCATCAAACTCTCGCTAGGCCACTCTAAATGGAAATCTAGCCTGCTCATTTGACGGGCCGTGCTAATGCGGTACGTCTCACTTATTTGATGGAGATCCCACTCGCACGCTCAGATTTGAGTTTTATTTGCTCAAGTGCTAAGACCGCCATACTTATGATTCGAGTTCTCATTATCATTTTCTCAATGGCAGCGGCCAATGCGGCGATTGCGATTGCGCCGGTTCCTTCCCCGAATTGCCGATACGAATTGACTCGGATTCGCAACATGGTCCAGGGGGACGTACCCAGCGCTGCAGGGCTATGGAATACCTCGTTCGGTACTAGCCTGTCTGATTCTCAGTTTAAGAATGCCCATTTTTCAGGTGATAATCCCCCGACCCGGATGGTGGTGGAATCTGACTATTCGGGTACGCTTGAGTTAGTCGGGCTTCTGTATTTTTTTGAGTCCCTCACGGGGGATATCAATTCACCTATATTCTTACTCGATTCCAATCAGGACGAACGAGGGATGGCTCATTTATTAATTGAAAAACTGGAGGAAAAACGCCAGCTAATGGACGCTATGGGAATTACGATTTTTGTCCCTGAGCGTCTCGTGCACTCATTAGGAATCCTCCAGGAGTTTGGGTTTATGGCCGAAACGCCAATTCACAAGAACTACTACGGGCCAAACCATGACGCGTTCAAATTAGTGTGGGTTGAGAATCAATTCTCAAAATTTAAGAAGTAGGTCTTGTCTAGATAAACGAGTGATCTTTCGTCATCGTTGACTTGTATTTCGAGCGGATCGATTCGGATAAGTTCATCGGTGCATGGTGAGGGTTTCAACGTGGGAGCGCCTAGTTCATTGAAAGTGATCGTGCTCGTGCCATGCCAGACGGATAGCTGAATCGGGCTAGATGCTTCATCGGGATTGCACGCACTATGATATTCAAGGTCAACATAGGTTCGGTTGGCTAGGGCCTTAAGGTTTGCATTACCCAACTGAGTTGACGGAGATGGCTTGGCACAGCCCCAGAGAACGCTTACTACCAAGAGAATGGCCCAAAAAGTCCTCATACCTCTATTGTAGCGAATTAGTGGAACCCCGCACAATAGGCAGAACTTAGACAGTGGATCTCACGCACGCCTAGGATTTGGGCATAAGATAGCGTCAAGGCTTTGAGTTGCCATGCCGATATAAAGAGTTAGGATAGGTGACTTAAACTCAAAGGGGGTTAGGTTTGCTTAACGCGAAGCGTCTAACAGAATTGCTCCGGTCGCTGAACGCGAGCGATAGGCAGGAAAAGACCACGCTTGAATGGGTTTTTCAGGTGGCCGAAGAGCTCCGTGCGAAAGAAGCGGCTAAATCCTTGGGTGCGTCCTTTGAGGTTCGTAAATTTTTAGAATTTCTACCGAGCGACGCCAAACGCTATTTTTACAGCCTTCTAGAAGCCCTAGATATCTACTATGCGATCCATCATCATCCCGTTTCATCAAGTCTAGTCGGGCTGAGCCAGTCGGAAAATTTTTATAAAGAAATCCGACAAATTCGAGATATGTGCCTTCTTGAAGTGAATACTCAAGTCGCCTATTGATTGTCGTCACCCTAGCGACTACATATATAATCCCATGGCGATTGAAGATCATAAGGCTGTGGGAGTGATCCCAGCTCGCGCAAAATCCACCCGATTTCCCAATAAAGTCATCGCACCCATCTTAGGCAAGCCCATGATGCAGTACATCTGGGAAGCTGCCCAAAACTCCAAAAAACTCGATCGAGTCATCATCGCGACAGACGACGAAAGAGTTGCCGCGATTGGCCGAGGCTTTGGGGCTGAAGTTGTGATAACGCCCGCCGACCTTCCAACTGGGTCCGACCGAGTCGCCCTTGTTGCCCATGATATCAAGAGTCGATGGGTCATCAACCTTCAAGCCGATGAACCCCTTCTCAGTGCTGAGAGTATTGATCGTCTGGTTCAATCACTCATGGATAATCCCAGTTTTGAGATCGCAACCTTTGTTGTTAGAAAAAATGACTCGGAAGGGCTGCATAACCCCAACACTGTCAAGGCGGTTGGGATCGTGGGTGGCCCAGCGTTCTATTTTTCAAGGCAGCCTCTTTTATCGTCGATATCCGGTGAATACCTCAAGCATGTTGGCATTTACGGGTATCGGTCAGAAACATTGCAACGCTTTTGTCAACTCCCCCCTTCAGAATTAGAGAAGGCGGAGCGTCTTGAACAGCTCAGAGCAATGGAAAATAATATGCCGATCCTACTCGTGGAATTAGAATCGGATACCATTGGGGTTGATGTGGAGTCGGATGTGGCTCGGGTGGAGAAAATCCTCCGATCGAAAGAAAGGTTGAGTTAAGTGAGAGGCAAAATGAAAGTATTCTCCAAGCAGAAAAAACAGCCAAAATTTATTTTTGTGACAGGGGGCGTGCTCTCGTCATTAGGGAAGGGACTTGCCTCGGCTTCATTGGGCGCTCTTTTAGAGAATCGAGGACTCGACATCACGTTAATCAAGATGGACCCGTATCTGAACGTCGACCCTGGGACCATGAACCCCTTCCAACACGGGGAAGTTTTTGTGACAGAGGATGGCGCCGAAACGGACCTTGATCTGGGGCATTACGAGCGGTTCACTAGCGTTAACTTGAAACGAGAAAACTCAGTCACGGCCGGCCAAATCTATGAGGCAGTCATCGCAAAAGAACGGCGCGGGGAATACCTCGGTGGAACGGTTCAAGTCATCCCCCATATTACGGATGAAATCAAAGCGCGGATAGAAAAAGTTGCCCAAGGTAAGGACGTTGCCATTGTTGAAATCGGTGGCACTGTGGGCGATATCGAATCACTTCCTTTTCTTGAAGCCATCCGGCAGATTCGTTTTGATGTCGGTGAAGAAAACGTCGTTTTCGTTCATCTCACCCTCGTTCCTTTTCTCGGAGTCAGTGGTGAGCTTAAAACCAAGCCCACTCAGCATAGTGTCCAGAAACTCAGAGAGATTGGTATCCAACCTGATTTCCTGCTTTGCCGAACCGACCGAATTCTACCTGTGGAAATTCAGAACAAAATTGCGCTTTTCTCTAACGTCCGCAAAGACCATGTGATCACCGCCAAGGATGTTGAAAATATTTATGAAGTCCCCATGGTCTTTTACGAGCAGAAGTTCGACGAAAAAGTCTGCCAAAAACTAGAACTCAAAACGAAACTTAAGGGCTTAGACCGATGGGCCAAGATTGTAAAAATACTCGCCGCCCCGAAACACGGCAAAATTGATATCGCGGTCGTAGGCAAATACGTCGATCTTACAGAATCCTACAAGAGCGTCACCGAAGCTCTGGTTCACGGAGCCATCGCGAATGAATGCCAGATTAACCTAAGATACATCGACTCAGAAAAACTTGAAAAATCAGATATCAAAGCCACCCTTGCCGGTCTCTCCGGCATCCTCGTCCCAGGTGGATTTGGTAACCGAGGGGTTGAAGGTAAGATCGCTGCGATCCGCTATGCCAGAGAAAATCAGATTCCGTATTTTGGAATTTGCATTGGGCTTCAACTTGCCATCATCGAATCGGCCCGACACCTCTGTGGACTCGACAAGGCCACAAGCCGAGAATTTTCCAATACCGGAGAGTTCATCATCGACCTAATGGAAGATCAGAAATACGTCGAGCATCTGGGTGGCAGCATGCGCCTTGGCTCGTATGATTGCCAGCTGCTTGCCGGGACAAAGTCCTACGAACTCTACGGAAAGAAATCCGTTAGCGAACGCCATCGCCACCGCTACGAGGTCAACAACCACTACCGAGCTATCCTTGAGACCGGTGGACTCACTTTCTCGGGGCTCAACACCGAGCTCAACCTTGTTGAAATGATCGAAATCAAAAAACACCCCTGGTTCATCGCCTGTCAATTCCATCCGGAATTTAAATCCAAACCCTTCAACCCACACCCTCTCTTTGTGGGATTTGTGAAGGCGAGCCTCCACCAGGCCAAACAACCCAAACCCAAAAAAAACAGAACCCCAACACCACGGCCCAAAAAAACCCGCTCCCAGTACGAGCAGGCTAGGGCGTAAAGACTGGCAGCTGAACTCAAAGCCAAAATAGTGGAAGATCTCATGCGATCGAGGTCTCATCTCGAATATAGTTTCGATAAGGTGAACCGCATCGACCTAAGCGGCCAGCTCTGTTAATATGCCGTGGGAGTGAGTAGGCCTATTACAGCAGCGCGGTATTGCGAGGCACTAGATAAAGGTTCTTACCCAAAATTTCACATTTCTTATAGGGGTGGATAATAATTGCCTTTCCATCTGGAAAAGCTTTTAGAAAACTATGTGCGCTTCCCAAAACACTCTTTGAAGGTTTTTCCTCTAAAGAAGAGAGAATTCCGAGAACACGTTTTCCTGATTCAAATGCAAACGGAACAAACGCTCCCCCTCGAGTTCTAAATTGAAAAATTCCTGCGGGGCTTTCCAATGCTCCCAGTGGCATCTGAAACGGAACTCGAATATTCATGTACAGTGCGTTGGTAAATAAAGACAAATCATCCATTCTACTTTCAGTGAGGTGCTGGGCTTCTCCTTGGTCTTCTAAAAACACCACGGGTCGCTTTTCATCTCCTTTGCAGGGCACGAGCCGTATTAGGAAAAGTGCTTCATAGGTCATAATTAACTTCTTAAGTGCTGGAATTGAGACCCTGGATCTTCTTGAAAGCTCAGCGTAACTCAAGGGTAAGCCCTGTGCTCTCGCGAGCTCGGCAAGAACTGATTTTTTGGTGTGTAAACTTAAGTTTGTTTCTGAAATAAGTTCAAGATCTCGGGTCAGAATTGTTTCTAGTTGCGACTCCCACTTCAATCTCCTAAGCGAGGCATCTCGAATAAAGCACACTCCGGGAAGTCCGCCGTATTTCATTGAAGCTTCAAAGCAACGCTCAAGGGATGCGTTTTGTCTTGCCACAGGGCTTAAGGAATCAAGAAAAGACTCCACCGCCTTGTGTGTTTTAGCGAGAAAAACTTTAGTAAGAAAATGTGCCATCGAATGTTGGCAAAGCTCACTTACTGTCATGGGCATAAGTTCAAACAGCAAGATTCGTCCCGTTAAGGACTCTCGAATGGCTTTGCGACTCCCGAAGCGTACGGATCCACTCAAGATAAATTGACCAGGCTTCTTATTCTGCCTCACACGCTCTTTCAAGGCTGGGAAAAGAGGGGGAGATAGTTGACATTCGTCTAACCCGACGGGAAAGGCGTTAAACGCACCGATAAATCGCTCAGGATCCATTGTCGCCTGTTCGTTCATTGCCCCCCTATCGAGCGTAATATATGTTTTAGAAAAGTGCTCTAAGAGAGTGGTTTTTCCGACTTGACGATGTCCAACGACACCCACAATTGGACTAAACGCTAAGGCCTTCTTGATGCTGGGTGCGATGTGTCGAGTCCTTAAGTGTGGCATTGAGTTGAGTCTAACATATATGTAAAAACATGATAGGGGCATGTTGATTTTACATAGGTATACTATTCGGATACTTGTCTCTGTTTACGCATGTATTTTGGTAGTGATAGTCATAAATGCCTATGACACTTCCAGTCTCAGGACCGAGACCAGTCTCATCGAAACCCTCTGAACCCACTTCCAGTTAGGCACAAAAACCATCCAAACGCATGGTACGGCCATTGCAATCCCTGGTAATGAGTGTCTTGGCCATCTGGCCAAACGAAGAAGGGAATGAATGTTTTATAGGCCTAGCCAACATCGATTTCAACCGGGCGCAAGACGCGACAGCTATGGCCAGGCCGAACTCAATGATCGGTACTGTAGAAGCCTAGAAGCCCGCTCGGGTCCTCGCCAGAAACATCAGGCCGCAAGAAAAACCGCCTGGCAATCCTTCAAAAACCTCATGAAGCATTTCGGCGACGCGATTGATTGGTTTAAGGATGCAAGAATGGTCGCGTCCACTAGAATCTTAGAACTTAAACAAGTGGATTTAAAGTCCGAGGGGCAGCGGGATGAAATAAAAGGGCTGACTAAGGCAATGAAAAATATAATGAACGCACAATTCGAATTTGAAACAATGAAGCGCCAAGGGGCGGGGATGAGGTCCATGCTCAATGAAAGAGCAAGCCTTCTCCGTCATAGATTCTGGAGCGAATGCAAAGAGTTTGGAAAAAAACTCAAGGGCATTTACCAGAGTTTTGATTGCATAAATTATATTCAGATTAAATTCGAATCAGTTGATATCACGCGTGCGAAAGCTAGTCGGCTCGAAACTGTTGCTGTGGGGCTATGCATTGCCGCAACCCTCATCTCAGGCCCCCTTGAAATCGGAGCGAAGTTCCTTAAGTCGTCTGATAGTAATCAGATAAGTTACGTCCAATCAGAGAGTACTCTGAGTCGTGGCCCGCCCCAAATGAGATATGGTGGAGAGGGTGGTCCGCCGCCCGATTTCGACCATGAAGCCAATGCTAAGGCAATTTCAGGGTTGGTGAAGGGGTTAACTAAACTACTAAATAGCCTTTTCACTAAGGCCTCAGTAAAGCGGTTGATTGAGGTTGATAAGAGGGTATCAGTTGAAGGTAAAGAGTTCGCAAGACGAATGAGTCGGAAAGGTAAGGGATCATGAGCCAGATTACATTTGCCCAGTTCAGAGAAAATTTTAAATCAGACGCTCCCATTTTTGATTTCTTCATGAAAAGCAAGGACACTAAGTATCGCGCCAAAATTATCGATCAGGCAATCGGCTTATTTGACAATGGCAAGTTTCTCGAGGTGTGGCATTTAATTACTGATCAGGACTACGAGTACAGGGTTGGGCTTGATCACGAGCCCGTTATCACCATGATTTTCGCGAGAGCAAGTCAGGAAATCGTTGATGGAAACATTAGCCCTTATCCCGAAATGGTTGACTTCTACCGAAGCGGGATGAACTCGTACCTTGCGGCTGCCACGGCCGCGCTTGAAATTCAGACAGACCTATTAGAAAAATACGAAGACATCGCCGATCCCAAAGTCCAAAATCTGTACATGAACTACCATACGATTCAACAGTATGGCACTTTCCATGGAATAGAATACGCCCAACTGATGGGGTATTCCCAATTGAACCTTGTAAAATCCTGGTGGACCGAAGGCGAATTCGACCAGCATAATGACTACACCGGCGTTGATCCGCTCATCATGTGGCTGTGCCCTCCCCATCATATCTGGAAGAAGTATGTCTATAACGGATTCGTCTATGAAGCCGTCGACGACGCCACCGAACTCAAGAAGACGCCAGTCGGTGAATATGACTTCTCAAAGGACGTCGCAATAAAAATGCCGTGGGAGTGAGTTAGGTTAGGGTGCCGAGCTGACAAGGACCATTAGGTAACGGATACCGTATTAAGCTGCTTCCAACTTCACGACAAATTTGAACCCATCTCTTCGAACAATGTCCTGCAAAGCCAAAGTAATAAAATGCTTCTCTGAATATCCCAGTTTTTTAGCGAACTTTGCGGCTCTTGCAGGGCTTACGGTTTTCCTTCCTTGTTCGATGTCACACAAGTGAGATCGAGATATTCCCAATTTCTTGGCAAACTCCACCAAAGATGTCTCTTCCCCAAGTCGAATTGCTCCGAGAAGTTTGGCGAAAGTCATATTTCCTTTTACCAACCTCTCTAAGACTGGTCCCGCTGCTAAATAGTCTTCCCTTTTAAATTTAGTAGTCATGTTTATTCACCTCTTCGATTAATACAAAAATTACGTCTTCCTTTACAATCCGATAAATGGCTCTATAGGCTTTACTCAATCGAATTGAGCGCTGCCCTTTTCGATCACCCTTTAAAGCTTCATCATGGAATCCTGGCCGTTTCCTAATTTCTTCGAGTCCGAATCTTTCAACGCCATCTTTCCAGGCGCTCAGCTTCAAAACCACATGGTCAGGAACCTTTTCTAGATCTTTAGCTGCACGCTTACTTAACAAAACACGATGAATCACAGTCCATATATACACCTATAAGGTGAACGAATCAAGGGTCATTTAGAATTGAGACCGCTTTCGCGCGCGAAGGAATGCGTAGAGTCTATGGGCTCATCATATACTCAAGAAGACCCCAGTCGGCGAATATGACTTCTCAAAAGACGTCGCAACAAAAATGCCGTGGGAGTGATGTAGCTAAAAAAACGACCACCTAAGATTAGCCTTGACAGAATTTCAGGTCATTTTCATTTTATCGTCGATAGATTCAGATTTGTCGCCTAATGGCCCGCCACAGCTTACCCACTCATTCCTACGACGCCTAAACCATTAGCACGGCGCTTGCCAGCCCCCCCAGGTCGAGTTATCGCCACTCAAGCGATCCCAGAGCATGATGAAACGCCGTGTTATGGTCGATACACGGAGGTTACCCATGAACTATACGCACTTTGCCCGACAACTGGATGATCAAAACCTAATCGCGTCATTGAAGAAGACGCACTCAGAAGAAAGGGGTCTGCAATGCCGTTGCCTTGCCATGATCGCCGAAGTTGAAAGGCGCATGCTCTTTGCCGAAGCAGGGTACCCCTCACTTTTTCAGTATCTCATATCAGTCTTGGGATATTCGGAAGCTAGTAGTCTCAAACGGATCCAGGTCTCAAGACTCAAGACTCTTAAGCAGATTTCCTCAGATCTTTAATCTCTTAAGCGATGGCAAAGTATCGATGACCGTTCTGATGAAGCTCGCCCCGCATATCAAACAATCGAATGTCCAACAACTCTTAGAATCTGCAATTGGCAAGTCAGTCCGAGAGGTGGAGAGAATGATTGGTGGCATTGCTCCTGAAACACCCAAGCCCGATCAGATAAAGACGCTTGATACCGAACTCATCAGCATTCATTTCACCGCAAGCAGAGACTTTGAAACGCTCCTTAACAAAGCCAAAGCGAAACTCAGCCATAAATTTCCTGAAGGAAAATTAAAGGATATTTTTACAGAGGCGTTATCGACGTTGCTTGAAGAAAAATCGAAATCCAAGCGATCAGGACTACCACAGAAATTAGAAAAGCATTCGCGCTATATTCCGGTCGCTGTCAAAGAAGAAGTCTGGGAACGAGACGAAGCCCGATGCAGTTATGTGAGCCCCGATGGCAGGGCCTGCAATTCAACGCATTTTCTGGAATGGGATCATGAGCTTCCGTTCTGCCTTGGCGGCCGATCGGATGATGTAGAAAATATTCGCCTAAGATGCAGAACCCACAATCGACTTCTGGCGACTCAGACGTTTGGATTGGATTATATAGAAAAGAAGATCCGAGAAAGTGCCAAAGATCCGTGGACACGTGATTTGCGTATGAATCGATTCCACCTCGATATTTGGGCGGGTGGTGGTTTGAGTCGCATCAAGGAGAGGGAGCGGGCGCAGTCTCGCCACTGAGACCAGTCTCATCGAAACCCCTCTGAGCCCACTCACAGTTAGGCACAAAAACCATCCAAACGCATGGTACGGCCATTGCAATCCCTGGTAATGAGTCTTGGCCTTCTGGCCAAACGAAGAAGGGAATGAATGTTTTACAGGCCTAGCCAGCATCGATTTCAACCGGGTGCAAGACGCGACAGCTATGGCCAGGCCGAACTCAACGATCGATACTGCAGAAGTCTAGAAGCCCGCTCTGGTCCTCGCCAGAAACATCAGGCCGCAAGAAAAACCGCCTGGCAGTCTTTCAAAAATCTCATGAGGCATTTTGGTGATGCGATTGATTGGTTTAAGGACGCAAGAATGGTCGCGTCCCAGAGAATCTTAGAACTTAAACAAGTGAATTTCAATTCCGAGGGGCAGCGGGATGAAATAAAAGGGCTGACAAAGGCTAGGGATATGATTGAACAAGCCCAATCTGACTTTGAATTTATGAAAGGGGACGCGGCTACGATGAGGTCCATGCTCAATGAAAGGGCGAGCCTTCTCCGTCATAGATTCTGGAGCAGCTGCAAAGAGTTTGGAAAAAAACTCGAAGGCATTTACCAGAGTTTTGATTGCATAAACTATATTCAGATTAAGTTCGAATCCGTTGCCGTAAGCAGCGTAAAATCAAATCGGCTTACAATGACCACACTGGTTCTATGCGCAGGCGCATCAGTACTGTCTCCTATTCTTGAAACCAGAGCCAAATTGCAAAGCGCTTTGGATAGCTATCGACCAAGTATTCTCCAGTCCGAGAGCACCCTAAGTCGAGGCTCTCCCCCGGGATCATTGCGATATGGGGGGGATGGAGGGCCACCCCCCGATTTCGACCATGAAGCCAATGCCAAGGCGATTTCGGGGTTGGTGAAGGGGTTAACAAAACTATTAAATAGCCTTTTCACTAAGGCCTCGGTTAAACGGTTGATTGAGGTCGATAGGAGAATATCAGTCGAAGGTAAGGAATTTGCGATCCAAATAACTCGGAAAGGTAAAAGATTATGAGCCAGAATACATTTGCCCAGTTCAGAGAAAATTTTAAGAAGGATGCTCCCCTTTTTGATTTCTTCATGAAGAGCAAGGATACCAAGTACCGCGCTCAGATCATTGACCAGGCAATCGGCTTATTTGACGAGGGAAAATTTCTCGAGGTGTGGCATTTAATTACTGATCAGGACTACGAGTATAGGGTTGGGCTTGATCATGAGCCCATTATCACCATGATTTTCGCGAGAGCCAGTCAGGAGATCGTTGATGGAAATATCAGCCCTTATCCCGAAATGGTTGGATCCTACCGAAGTGGAATGAACTCGTACCTTGCGGCTGCGACGGCAGCGCTTGAAATTCAGACAGACCTATTAGAAAAATACGAAGACATCACCGACCCCAAAGTCCAAAACCTGTACATGAACTACCACACCATTCGACAGTACGGACTGTACCATGGCATTGGCTATACAAAATCGATGAATTTTTCCACTCTCAATGGATTTATATCCTGGTGGACCAAAGGCGAATTCGACCAGCATAACGACTACACCGGTGTTGACCCACTCATCATGTGGCTGTGCCCTCCCCATCATATCTGGAAGAAGTATGTCTATAATGGCTTCGTCTATGAAGCCATCGACGGCGCCACCGAACTCAAAAAGACCCCAGTCGGCGACTACGACTTCTCAAAAGACGTCGCGACTAAGATGCCGTGGGAGTGAGTTAGGTTAGGATGCCGAGCTGAAGAAGTGGTTTCGGCATGAGCTTGATCCCTAGGCGAGTTGCGTGCTCAATCACGGCGATATCTCGGTACCTGGATGTCACTAGTATAGCGCGGCTCTCCAACCCAAGTTTTTGTACGAGCTCAAGGCCATTGATCTCGGACGACCGAAGGTCGTAATCAAGAAGGATTCTTGTTTGATTTACGTTTGTAAGTTTAATGGACTCTAGCGCCTCTCTCGCAGTGAGGTAAGAGTTAAGGGAATATTTCGGTGAATTCAGCTTCTGTCGATACAGAAGGTGGATGGACGGGTCATCATCAATGACGATAATTTCAGAAATGCCTGCTAAGTCGAGTGAATTGGTAAACCAGTTCGGTCGAGATGACGTGGGAAGGCAGAGGGTTACCGTAGTTCCCTTACCGATATTCGAATCAATGTTTACCGTTCCTCCCCATTTCTCGATCGTAAGTCGTGCCTGATAGAGACCAAGTCCCGACCCATTTTCTTTTCCAAAAGTAATTCCAGGTGAGGTTCCGAGTTGGCGCAAGATATCAGGTGGAATACCTGTCCCTGAGTCGCAGATGTCGAGATACCACTGGCCAGTCAAAACTCTAAGAACAACCCGTATCGTAAAGGGCGACCTGGAGGCTTCGGCAGCGTTGTTAATAAGGTTCGAAAGAATAGCCTTAAATTCGCTCTCGGGAACCTTTGAAAATAATGCAAGTCCCTCGTGATTAGTAATGAACTCAAGATTGAGTTCCCCTCGAGCCCTAAACTCAACTCGCTTTTCAGAAAGCAGTTCCTCAATCAACGCAGAAACGAGATTGGCCGCTGGTTCCGACGTTTCAGAGGGCGTAGGGGTTCTAAGCTTTCGATTCCTGAATTCCAAAAGAAGCGAGTCTGCAATATCCTTAATTCGGTTTGTTGCAGCCAGTAAAAGGCTAACATTTTCGTGGCGGGATTCTCCGATCTCACCCGCAAGAACATTCAACACCGTCAGCGGGGAGCGGATATCATGGGCCACTCGACTTGCCAGGCTCGCCATTGAGGCCGCTACTTCAGCGTCAGCGAGCTTTCTGCCTTGATCACGGATGATCTGATCCTGTGTTTCGAGCGCAGTTCGCAATTTTACCATCAGATCGTATCGCGAAAGTCGCAGGCGGTGTTGAATAATATGTGAAAGCGTCGCAAGAAGGAAGAATGGCGCGATGAAGCCGAGATACGTTTCGGGAGAAACAACGAATCCGGGTCGGATGCGATTCGGCACGTCCGGGAAAACTAGGTTAGTAATCACGAAAATAGCAACCGACATTAAACTAATTCCAAAAAATGTTCGGTGGGTCAGCGGCATGATCGCAAGAATGAGAGCAATCAGTGGGAGGGCGTTGGCGTAAGGACTGATCAAATGCCCGGTGCTAAGGGAAAACCCGCTTAGGTAACTGATGGGCTGTACCGTCAAAAAATAGATGGGAAGTTCATAGGTATATGGTGAATTAAATTTATTTTTTCGGACAAGTAGCAAGAGAATCAAACTCAGCGGAAGAAACGTGGCCCGCCAAAGAAAAAATACAAGGTCCCAGCCCACCAAAAGGAAATCGAGCGGTGCTGTAAAAAACGTGAGTGCATTTCCAATAACAACGGCATACGGAAGAAAAGATCGGTCGAACTCTTCTTTTAAAGGCATTGCGCTTCGACTAATCATTCGATACTCATGATTCAATGTGAGATAAAGTTTACTCAAGGGTAAGCAGCTGGGCAACCCCACCTGTTAATAATTTTCTAAGGCGGTAACTTAACGAGTTTTCAGCGCAGGGATTGGTTTCGGGGGGAAGGTCAGTAGTAGCGCCTAGGAGTCGTTGGCAGTTGTAGCGGCAGGGATTTGCATGGATTTGGAAGAAGTATGTCTATAACGAATTCGTCTATGACGAGGTCGCCCTGTTTCAGGAAAGTTGTCGCCTTTAGCTGATAGACTTGTATGACTTAGGGCACTGAGCCCAAAAATAATCCAGTCGACCAGTACGACTTCTTAAAGGACGTCGACACGAAGAAGCCGTGGGAAAAATGAGTTCGAGGTAAACGATATTTAGTCAGTTCAGAGAAATTCGGCTGCTTGAGTTGGGTTATTTTAAGGGCAGTGCTTCGTCTAGCGCTGCCAGGACCGCGTCCTTTACGGTCTCATAGCTGAGACGAGTCTCAGCTCGAAACCTTTAAGATAACCATCGTTTAGGCACTGAAACCCTTCCAAATCCTTGGTACAGGCATTGCAATCCCTGGTAATGAGAGTCTTGGCCTTCTGGCCAAACGAAGAAGGGATTGAATGTTTTATAGGCCTAGCCAGCATCGATTTAAACCCGGTGGACGACGCCACAGCCATGGCCAGAATGAACTCAATGATCGGTACTGTAAAAGCCTAGCGGCCCGCTCTGGCCCTCGCCAGAAACATCAGGCCGCAAGGAAAACCGCCTGGCAATCTTTCAAAAATCTCATGAGGCATTTTGGCGATGCGATTGATTGGTTTGAAGATGCGCGCGCTATTGCGCACCAAAAGAAACGCGAACTCGAACAGCTGAATCAGAGATCCGACGGGCAGCGAGATGAATTACGCGGGCTGATAACTGCTACAGAGAATATTGGTCAGGCGCGAGCGGCATTTAGTGACATGAAGCGTCAAGCTGCTGGGATGAGGTCCATGCTCAACGAAAGGGCGAGTCTTCTCCGTCACAGCTTCTGGAGCGATTGCAAAATGTTTGGAAAAAAGCTCAAGAGCATCTACCAGAGCTTTGATAGCGTGAACTATATTCAAATTAAATTTGAATCAGTTGATGTCGAGCGTGCAAAAGCTAATCGGCTTGAATCTATCGCCGTGGGGCTATGCATTGCTGCAACTCTTATCTCGGGCCCCCTTGAAATCGGCGCTAAGTTACTTAAGTCGACTGATAGTAATCAAATAGTTTATGTCCAATCAGAGAGTACTCTGAGTCGTGGCCCGCCCCAAATGAGATATGGCGGCGATGGTGGTCCGCCGCCCGATTTTGATCATGAAGCCAATGCTGAGGCAATTTCAGGGTTGGTAAAGGGATTAAGCAAAATATTAAATAGCCTTTTCACCAAGGCCTCGGTAAAGCGGTTGATTGAGGTCGATAAAAGGGTATCAGTCGAAGGCAGAGAGTTCGCGAGACGAATGAGTCGGAAAGGTAAGGGATCATGAGCCAAAATACATTTACCCAGTTTAGAGAAAATTTTAAGAAGGATTCTCCACTTTTTGATTTCTTCATGAAAAGCAAGGACACGAAATATCGAGCTCAGATCATTGATCGGGCAATCGGGCTATTTGATGAAGGCAAGTTTCTTGAAGTCTGGGATTTGATCAGTCAGGAAAATTTTGATCACAAGGTTGGCTTAGGCCATGAGCCCATTATATCCATGATTTTTGCGAGGGCGAGTCAGGAGATCTGTAGGCGAAACCTGAGCCCCTATCCATCATTAATCGGGGACTATCGAGGAGGCATGGATTCATACCTGTCGGCTGCAACGGCGGCGCTGGAAATCCAAACTGACTTAATAGAAAAATACGAAGACATCACCGACCCCAAAGTCCAAAACCTGTACATGACCTACCATACGATTCAACAGTATGGCACCTTCCATGGAATACAATATTTGCAATTGATAAAGTATTCAGGGATAGATACTGCAAAATCCTGGTGGGCCGAAGGCGAATTCGACCAGCATAACGACTACACCGGCGTTGATCCCTTGATCATGTGGCTCTGCCCTCCCCATCATATCTGGAAGAAGTATGTCTATAACGGCTTCGTCTATGAAGCCGTCGACGGCGCCACCGAACTCAAGAAGACCCCAGTCGGCGAATACGACTTCTCAAAAGACGTCGCGACAAAAATGCCGTGGGAGTGAGTTAGGATAGGATGTAGATCCGTGGGAAGTGAAGTGGGTTAATTAAGGTTTTGCTAGCAATGTTTTTGGTTGGTCATTGATGTGGTCTTGTCGCCAGACTTCGTCGCTAGGTATTCGAACATTCCAAACCAATCCAAGATTCTTGAGGAGTTTGATCCAAATCCAGCTTGCATCAAACTCAAACCGACTCAATCCCTGTTTAGCCGAGAACGGATATTTATGGTGGTTGTTATGCCATCCTTCGCCCCACGCCAAAAATGCGACTACAGGATGATTAGTAGATTTGTCCGGTGTGTTAAAATTGCGGTATCCAAATCGATGGGTGACAGAATTAACACTCCAGGTAATGTGCATTACAAATACTGTACGAAAACACCCTGCCCAAAGTAGAAGGGGCCACCCACCTATTATCCAAAAAATAACGAACGAACATAGAAAAAAATGATAATGAAATCGCTCAAAAAATAAGACTATTCCATCAGTCGCTAAGTCGGGGGGTGCCTTCCTGACCAAGTCAGATCGTCCTATAGTCTTGTGGGCTAGAAACGCCCACCCTGCATGGCCAAAGAAAAACCCATATTGCTGTGGGTGGGGATCTGACTCAAGATCAGAAAATTTGTGATGAGATCTGTGAATTCGAACCCAGGATATTGGCCCCTGTTGGAGTGATATTGCCGAGCAAAGTAACAGAAAGATCTTTACCCAGGTTGACGTGGAAAACGCACGATGCGCCAAAAAGCGGTGGTATCCGACAGTAATGCCACATAAGCCCGTTAGTATCCATAACACCACGAAAGCTGCGAACGACGCCCAATTGAAAAAGAAGAACGCTGCGACGGAGCCAATATGAAGAAGTAATAGTGGAAACAGGACGCGCCACCGAACTTGAAACTCATGGGACTTTCCAATCAGGGCCAGCAAAAATTCTCTAAATGGCCTGAGGCATGAGTTCTCCATGCTACATAGTTCGGTCTTCATTCGAATCTGAATTAGTCATTTTACATATCTAACGCAATGCATTATTTTTTATTGGTGGCACTTAATTGGATTTCTTAAAGTGCCGATAAGTATCGGTGGGTGTTCGGTAACAGGGAGAGTCTGCATGGCGATAAGAGTAATCAAGGATCGAAAGCGGGAAGGGGATCACCCAAATGACCTTCGTGGACTTGGGGGAGAGAGAATATTAACCCACAGTAATCATGAGGCAATTCTTTTGGTGACCGGAACTAACGGTGAAATTTCAGAGCAGCTTGTTGAGTTACTCAGGGCTGCAGGAGCTAGCTGGACTCAAGCGGATGGCGGTGTTGTTAGGGTGACTTCAAATCACCCTAACTTCAAAATTCAGGCTTTAAGATTATTTTTTCTAATGTATGAAGTTATAAAATCGCATCCGCTGTTGTCCGGGTGTCTATCGATCAGGAATCACTTGCATCAAGAACTGACAAATCACATCAGGCAGACTGAAGGCGTGAGTCTTCGCGAACAGAACGCGATTCAAGACGTGCCTCCGTCACACATGGGCTTGACTTCTCAAGTTGGACTTATCCTGGCTCAAGCCGAGCTATTCTTTGAACCAAAGACCAAAGAGAGCCTTGTTATCTTAAGTTTAGAGCAGATTAGTGCTTGCGTGCAGAAGGCCAATGGATCCGCTGAGACTTTTGAATCTAAAAAAGAAAGAATCAAGCGTCATGGGTAAGGCTCTAATTATTCTTTACACTCTATTGGAGGTGGGACTCCCAATGTGTGCAGTTGGCTTTGCCGCCGTAATAATTCCGAAATCGAGCGTATGGGTAAACACACTTTGGATACTAATGCCCATTTCTTACGTTGTGATTTTTCCATTTGTTTGTGCTCTACTTAGTCAGTTTCATTCTCGGCAAGTAGTTCCTGGGAAGTTTCCACGAGATCTTAACAATCCTGCATATAAGGCTCGAAGACTGTATGGATTTTGCTGGACGTCTTTGTACTATTTCACTCCGATTTTCTACTTTGTTTTACAGATTGATTTGTTTAAAGCCTCTGTATTGCGACTGTTTGGATATAAGGGATCAACATCGATAACGCTATATCCCGATAGTTGGATTCGTGACCTTCCACTATTAGATATTGCTGAGGGCGTCTATTTTGCTAATAAATGTACCCTAGGGAGTAATTTAGTTTTGGGAACAGGTGAAATACTTGTTGATCGAATCAAAATTGGAAAGCAGTCAACGATTGGGCATCTTGCGATTGTGGGATTAGGAACTCAAATTGGTGAACACTGTGAAATTGGAATCGGGGTTGCCGTAGGACTTCGATGCGCAATTGCTGATCGTGTTCGCATCGCTCCAACGTGCGCGATTAATCATGGGGCCTCTATTGGGGCGGGTACACAGGTGGGAGCCATGTCGTACATTGGCCTTCGAGCGCAAATTGGGCCTGGGCTAGAGATACCTGCAGGGGCGAATATTCCAACGGGCGCGTCGATTAAGACCGTGGATGACATTTCCAAGATTATATCCTCCGAGACAGCGAGCTTAATTTCCGAGAGAGACAGACTTTCGAAGGGAATATTCAACCACGGCGCTCCACCGGCCGATGCGTCTCCGATAGTGCCAACTGACCCAGATGCGCCGAAATATGGATAATACCACGACCTCCATAGGCAGTGATTTTTCAATGGAGAGTCGTATTAAAGATCTTCTGCTTGATGACTCTGTTCGTCGCGCTACTATATTCTCATTCCTTCTTGGGGCAGTTTTTACTGCTTATGGGTTCACCAGTTATGATTTCTTGATTCGATTCGATCCGAACTTGAATCTTTGGGATAATCTCTGGCAGCGTATTTTATTTAACTCGACTCCAATGCTATTGATAGGCGGATACCTTAAGCTGGGGACTGCGAGCAACCGGATTAAAATGATCATTTGGATGGTAGGCTTCTGCTGCGTGTTTCACGTTGGAGCATGGATTAACGTTTGGCCAGTAATTCTCAGTGGGCAGCCGATCGTGTTGGCTTATGTTCACGCCGCGAATGTTTACCTATTTGCATTTTGTTATGTTTTTGTGTCGCCGCCGGGGAGGTATCTTTGGTATTTTACGATGACGCTTTTTCTCATGTTTGTGGGTCCACTTTTTATTGTTGCCCACATTGGCAACGACCCTGTCCTCTTTAAGCTAACGATTAATGACACATTATTTACCATTATTTCTGGGGTAGCAGGAAGTCACATGATTCAGTCGATTAGACGCCAAGTCGCATATTTCGAAATTGAGAAGGAAGCGACTGCGAAAACATTTCTAGGGCCGATTCTCTCTCAGGCAATTTATAAGAATCGGCAGGAGCTCTTTGCGTCTTGGCGCGGCGATGCTTTTGTTGCGACGTTGGATATGAGAGATTCGACTGAGTGGCAAAAGCGGAACCCTCGAGCTTGGCTTCAGTTTCGACAGGAATACTTTAAGGCGGTATCGGAGATTACGACTCGGTATGAAGGGTATATACAGAAAACAGTTGGAGACAGCCATGTCATTGACTTTGGAATTATGGAGCATGCTCCAGATCTAAGTGAGCTACCCGGGATCCATGCAGAATTGAATCTCGCAGAAAAACGAAGGCTTGAGCGCGCTAGCGCGAATACCTTTGACGCATTGGACGATATCTTCGGTGAATTTCATCGACTTGCCGAAGAGCATTTTGAAGGTTGTCCTATTTTTCTTGGGGCGGGTGTTGATTTGGGAGTCGTTGAACGGTCTGTCCAAGGTGACCTCCAAGGTCACGCTGAGCTCGATGTGAATGGAGTGCCCGTTAATTGTAGTAATCGCCTACAGGAGTATGGAAAGCACATATTGAGTGTGCTTGGACGAGCGGGTTCTTTGATCGTCGTTTCTGCTAAATCGCTTGAATACCTTCCGCCGGATAAACAGTCGGCATACTTAGAGTTTCGAACCACTGCTAATCCAGTGAGAAACTTTTCAAATCTTCAGGTGGTCCACTACAGGACCGTCGAGTCAGCTGAGAACCATAGCGCTGTAATTCAGTTGGCCGGTTAGTTGATATGAGCAAGTTTCTCTAGATCCCAATATCCGATTTGAGCGCGCACAACTTTAGGCAGCGCTTAACCTATCCATCCCCCCTCCTCGCCCAAGTTGCCAACGTAACGCACTGCGTGATAGACCGACTCCCGAGAGAGAAACTCGCTTGGTGAGGTTTTCTTGTGAGGCTTTCAGTCTATGTCTTGGTGGTCGTCGCTAGTCTAATCATCCCAATCACTTCGTCCGTTGCGGATGATCAAGAAAAGCTTCAAATGCCCCGTGAGAAGACGTTTTTGGATGAGTTCTGGGACGGGGTAAAAAGGGGAAATGGGCGTGAGATTGCTCCGGTAGAGCGATCTAAAGTGCCTGGTCCGAGGGTGAATAGGGATGGACGCTGGGAAGAGCCGTCGCGTGAATCACCAGAGCCTTCTGAGGTGAATCCAATTCTGAATTTATTTGGCTACGGGGGGCGTAGTGGTTCTGAGGATCGAAATTCTGAAGGCCGTTGGATTGAGCGTGAAGAGTGGGTCGGTCCAAATGGAGTTAATGAAGATCCTATCAAGGATAATATTCTCAATAACCGAGTCTTCAGCGGTCCAAATCGGCGCGATACTGAAAGCGGCCGATGGATCGATGAAAGTCCCCGAGTGGAGAAGCGCGACACTCCGTCGCCTCGGCAAGCGGATCAAGAAAGATCCCCACGGTCGGATGAAGCTGAGGTCGCCCAAGGAAATGAAAAACTCGAGGCCGTTCGAGAATATGAGAAGGCCCTTAATGCGATCAGTGGCCGACAGGCTAGCCTTACGGGTAGGGTGAATGCATTGGTTCGTGAATCAGCCGATCTGAAAAGTTTGAGGCAGCGGCTTGAGGCGAAGATGGCGAACATAAAACGGATTAAAGCTTATGATAGCAGGAATGAATGGGAGGTGGAGCCGCCGTGGAGCGATTTTTTGCAAGCCATAACCGATGAAAAAACAATCCAATCCCAGATTGCGAAATACAACCAAGCCGCGAGAGTCTTTGATCAACGCGCGTCTCAACTTAATGCGGATCAAGAGCGGCTTAGGTCCGACCGAGAAAAACTACAAAGGAGTTATCATCGATGAAAGTTTTACGTGTGAGATCTCTACCGGGTTGGTTTGTTCTCGTCATGGCAGCCTTCAGTGCCTTGGCGGATTCGAGCCCGGATGAGCCTGCTAGCGTTAAGTTATCGGAGGCGCTGCCTAGAGCTGCGATTGGATTGCTTAATACCGTCTACGGTAGCTGCCCTGCGGTTTTGATTAGTAAGGACGTTGTGATTGCGGCAAGGGCATGTGTTTGCAATAAGTCTTTGGACGAATGTCGCCGTGAGTTCTCTCAGGAATCAAAGACCACGTTTCTCCCGGGCTACGATAATAGCCGCGCCACCTTAGAAACCCGAGTGATGACGACTCAGGTGGATTTTTCTCTAGAGGGGCCTGAGTACGCGCTTTTTCGCCTTGCCAATCCGATGAGTGAGCTTACGGAGTGGTTGCAGCCGTCTCGGATTTCGCTAGCGACGATTGGGTTATTAACTTTTCAGAGTTATTCACAATTTTGAGCGACTTCCAGCCGGCAAATTCGTCAAAGCCCAAAGTAGACATAAAAGCCGAGGATTTCGCCGAGCGCCACGAGCGCAGCCACCCCCCCGATTAGCGTACAACCACAAAAAATTGTGCAAAGAATTCTAATTCCGGTAGAGACCTGTCTCCTAAAGTCGTAATTCGTATCTGATCGAAATACACGTCGGGCGTACCAAGTGGAGGCAACGGCGATCGCGTAGGTATTTGCTCGTAGAACTCCGAAAAATGGCTGCCCCTCGTGAAAGATCCAGGTCCATTGCTTATGGAGCCAATCCGGATCAAACTGCTTATTGAGGATGAAGGGGAATATGGCCATGAGAAATACACCGATTAGAGAACTGGAAGCAATTATCAGGCAGATGATTAGCTTGTAGTCAAAGGAGTCCATAGAAATATCAGCGCGCTCCCTTCGGTAGCGGAGGGAGTTCGATCAGGGATTTGTTGGACTTACGATTCAACCCATCAACGATATAAGTTCCAGCCGCCATTCCGATGGTTGTCCCCAGCGTTGCGCCCCCTCCTCCAAGTAATAGTCCGCACCAGAAGATACTTGTACCTGCAGATGGTGCAAATCCGATTATCGTGCAGAGTGCCGTGCCACCGTATCCCACGAGAGCACCGGTCGCGACTCCCAATCCCTCTGCCGCTCCGGTCTCAAGCTTTTTCCCCGCAGGTGCTCGGGCGGTTTTTCCTGCGGCGATCGTAGCATCAAACGCAATAGAGACATAGCCTCCTACTTTCAGCTTATTGACCAAGCCACTAAGGCGACTGAGCTTTGCGCTATAAGCTCTCAGTCCCGCAAAGT
>Ga0105164_10000762_pt1 | contig 21467 bp, 20 predicted proteins | sample VDWuncwatermetaG_FD_89674 | JGI IMG/M metagenome (GOLD analysis project Ga0105164, IMG submission 89674) | Wastewater microbial communities from Netherlands to study Microbial Dark Matter (Phase II) - VDW unchlorinated drinking water | ecosystem: Environmental > Aquatic > Freshwater > Drinking...
AGGTACTGCAGCTCTGAACTGATGGTCCGCCGGGCGAGGTCCTGCTGGAGCTCGTCGATCGTGCTCAGCTTCTTCTCGCTGACATAGTTGCCGACGAGCATGCCGATGACGAAGATGAGCGTCGTCATGGCGAACGCGGCCACATATTTCGAGGTCTGGACTCTCCGGCGGTCGGTCATGGCGCGCATCTCCTCTATCTATATCGCTTTCTTCCCCCACATGATCTTGCGGTTGGTCGCCTTGCAATATCCGGCGACAAGCCACCAGTAGGCGAAGATCAGCCAGTACGCGAAAAGGAACCAGACATACGAGAACTTGATGCTGCCCTCCTCTTTCGAATGCTTCTTCGCGAGATGGATCACCAGGATTCCCGTTCCCAAGGAGAGAATCGAGATCCAGAAGAGCGCGTCGAGATTCAGGAAGAACATATCGAAATCCAGTTTCAGGAACGGTCGGATGTCGAAATTTATCGCGATGAGGTTGAGGATGCCCTGGTACCATCGGTCGACGGTCTTCCAGAGGACATAAGAGGACAGGAGGATGACCATGGCGACAGACAGGAACGCGCCGGGGAGGATGAACAGGCCGAGGTTGCCATACGTCGGGCTGAAGAGATGCTTGTACTCGAGCACATTGTTGAGGAAGCCGATATACCATCGCTTCCGTTGCTTGAGCAGGGCGCTGAAGGTGCTCGGCCCCACGGTCCAGACGCAGGCATCGATGCTGTTCTCGATCTCCAGATGGTTGCTCTGGATGCGCAGCGCGATCTCGATGTCCTCTGTCAGATTATTCGCGTCATAATAGCCGTATCGTTCGAAGAAGGATCGCCGATAGACCGTGAACGGACCGGGTGTGACGTGGATGCTGCCGAAGTACGAGAAGACCTTCCGGAGGTAGACGCCCAAAAGGTATTCTACCGATTGGATCCGCTGCAGGACACCCTTCGGCCTCCAAACCTTCAATGACGGCGTCACCGCCGCGACCTGCTTGTCGTCAAAATAGCCGAGCATCTTGACGAGGCAATCCGGGTCGACGAATGAATCCGCGTCGAGGCAGGTGAAGAACTCTCCGGACGCGCGGGAGAGCGCGAAGTTCAGCGTGCTCCCTTTACCGCTGTTCTCTTTGTGGAAAGCCTTGATGCCCTGCTTGACATACCGCTGGATGATAGCGTACGTCCTGTCCGTGCTACCGTCATCGATGACCATGATCTCGAGCCGGTCCTTCGGGTAATCGAGCTTGAGCACGGATTCGATGGTGGCTGCGACCGTCTTCTCCTCGTTGTATGCGGGGATGGCGACCGTGACTTTCGGGTATCGTCGTAGCGCCGGATTCTTCAGCTTCTCCTTATTCTCGAAGAAAGCGAAGAAGAAGAGGATAGCGGTGAATAGGCCGAAATAGCAGCTCGCATACAATATGAGATACCCCAGTTCCATGGTTCAACCGACCTTCCAGATCTCTACCTCGTCGTTTGCATAGACGTTTTTAAAGGTTTCGCTGCCCGGCAACAGGTAGAGGAGGCCTTGGTCCGGTTCTTCCCATACCAGCTGTTCCTTCATCGCCTTGTCGATGAGGATATACTCGATATCGTATCGGTCCAGGATGCCCTCCGCCTCCTCAAGATTGACCGTGTAGAAAAGTGTATCCATGTCAAGGCGGCGTCGCTCGGCGTCTGGTATCGAGCTGAAGAGGCTGTCCAGCATGACCTTCCTTCCCGCCAGATACTCGATGGCATAGCCATAGCTGGGATGCGAAAGCACGGTCTCATCACCCAGGGAATGCTCCGCAAGCCATCCAAGGCCATCTCCCATCTCCTTGGTGACTGGCGCATGGGACAGCCTGTCAAGGTACGAGATTGAGGAGAACAGCAGGCCGCAGATGATGATGAGGAAGGTGAGATTCCTGATGACGATGAACTCCCAACGGGTGCTCTGGAGGCGCACGAGTCCGATGCCGACGAAATACGCCGCGAAAAAGTTCAGGTACATGGATGCGGCGTTCCCCAAGAGCGGATAGCTGGCGAGCAGGGCCGCGACGGCGACATAGACGCCGACGTGTAACGATTTCTGTTTCCAGGAAGCGAAGAAACCGATGATAGTGAGGATGCTGTAGAAGACGCCGAAGCCTATCTTGCCGCCGAGATCGGAGATGATCTCCCGCATGACGTCGCCGGGTATGGTCTCGTATCTCGTCGCGAACGATGCGGGGTGATGGATGGCGACGATCAGGACGAGGATAGCGATGATGATGATCGCTTCGTTCTTCCTCATTGTCGTTGTGATGGTGTAGATGAGGAGGAGCCCGATGATCAGCGCGGCATTGAACGGCTGGGAGAAGGCAGCGAGACAGAAAGCGACGGCGCCCAAGATACGGATATGCCGCTCATCATCGGCGAAGCACAGGAAGCCGAGCAAGGTCAGCATGATGGCGAAGGCGTGCGGATTGGATACCGTATAGGTATAGATGAACGCCGGACTCAACACGAGCGGGAGCAGGATCAGGAAGCGCGTCTTTCCGTCGACGCCAAGGCGCTTCAGGAGAAGATAGGCGAAGAAAAGCGAAAGGACACCGAGGACGGCCGGCAGCACCATCGATGCCTTCTCTATCCCGAGGAGCTTTCCGCGCAGGCCGAGCACGTAATGGTATGTCGTATAGCTGAATGTCCGTCCGCCGTCTAGCAGGTCATCCTGCGAGATGCCCCGCACCGCGTATTCCGCCATCCTCGCGTGAAGATAGGATTGCTCGCCGACGAGCGCGGTATCGCCGCTGATGACCCGGGCGAGATACGGCACGACGAGGATGGCCATACCGATGAGCAGTATGGCGAGCAGGAGCTTCTGCTCCTTCAATCCCTGGTACGCGCGGTTTCCTTTTCTCATGGTCATTACCTTTTTGTCCTTTCTTTTGTGCCTATATTTTACATAATGATCGATAGATATCCGTGCCGTTCACGCCGAAGACATGCTTGAAGCATCTAGCGTTGTCGATGAAGCGGAGCGCCTCGATGCCATATTCCCTGCGGGTCACGGGCGTGAAGAGGAGATAGTTCACGCCGTACTTATTGAGGAGCTTCACCGCCCTGGTCTCATAATGCGCGGTGTAGATGCCCTTCACATCATCATACCGCTGGTCGATGCCCGCGATGAGAAGGTAGTTCGTGTCCACAACATCCTTCCGTTGCGCCACTGATGTGATGAGATGGCCTTCGGGAGGGCTTGAGAGGATGACGGTGTCGTCATCGGTGTTCTCCTGCAGCCATCCGAGCGCGGCCATCGTCTCGCTGCTCACCGAGCTGTGGACAGATTCCTTCGTATGATACAGGGCAGGGACAAGCGACGTGGAGGTGATGGTCACCAGGAACACGCCGAAGAAGATGTTCCGGTATCGCTCGAACCTCGTCTTTCGGATATAGTCGAACGTCCGCTGGTGGAAGAGTGAGAAGAGCACCGTCATCACGATGCCGAGGATCATCAGGCCGAGCGACGGCTGGACGAGCTTGAACCAGAGCAGCAGGCCGACGGTGAAGGCGAAGCCGATGAAGAGGCTGATCTTCCGGTCCTTGATCGCGAAGAGGTATCTCGAGATGGCGTACATGCCGTAGAGCAGCGGGATAGTGCCTATCTGCGTGATCATGGTGAGGATGCTGGTGCTCGTGAAATAGTTGGCCAGGATGCTGCTGGGGATGTTCTGCCAGATGACCTCGGGCCCATGGAACAGGAAGAGCTTCTTGAAGATGACCACCTGCAGCCAGACGAAGAAGAAGATGGAGAACATGATGACCTCGGTCTCTTTCCTGTTCTTGGGCAGGCCTTCCAGCCGGATCAGGATGAGATAGACGATGAGGCTCAGCAGCCAGAGCACGACACTATGGTGCGTGAGGATCATGATGAGCAGCACACCGAGGTATCGATAGACATATCGCTCCTCCTCTATCCGTAAGAAACAGTAGACGAGGTACGCCATAAGAGGAAGGACGAGCGCGTATGATGAGACCGTGTTTGTCGTGGCGCTCATATAGATCGGGATGAACGCGGCGAGAACCGAGGCGAAGAACGCCGAGGTCCGGTTCTTCGTTATGTTCTCCGCGATGAGATACACGATGAAGACGATCGATGACGCGATGATGTTCGGGATGAGCTTCCCCACTATCGTGATCGGCAGGAACAAGTTGAAGAACGCGAGTACGTACTGGAAGAGCGGCGGAAAGATATATGTCCTACCGCCATAGCTCAAGGCATCCTCAAAGATAGGCAATCCGGTCTGGCGGATATGCTCGACCTGACGGATCGTGAAGTATGCATCGCCGCCCGTAAAGGTCGGGCTCTGGAAGGCGAAATACAGCCGGACGCCCAGCGAAAACGCGAAAACCAGCGCTAAAAGACAGTATATCTTCTGCTTGGATTGCATTTATAACGGGGGTACGGCGCTCTATATATAGTTTTAGAAAGCTATATAAATAATCCGGCCATCCGATATCGCATGGGCTTGGGACGCATCTCCACCGGCAGCCAGCTGCTTGACATCATGCTCTGCGGTGGCTATGAGACGGATGTGATCAGCACGATATATGGTCCGGCCGGCTGCGGCAAGACGACGCTTTGTCTTCTGAGTATGTTGGCCACCATCCGTGACCGTCAGAAGAAGGTCATCTACATCGACACCGAAGGGGGCTTCTCTCTCGCGAGACTCGAACAGCTTTCCGCTGGTGATTTCCGATCAGTACTCGAGAGCGTGCTCCTTCTCAAGCCGACCACGTTCGCTGAGCAGAAGGTCGTGTTCGAGAAGCTGCGCGAATTGATCGATGAACGTATTGGACTGGTTGTGGTGGATAGCATCTGCATGCTGTATCGGCTTGAACGGGGGAAAGGCGATGAGATGACTGCCGCGCTTAACCGGGAACTCGGCGCACAGCTTTCGTATCTTACCGAGATTGCGCGGAAGAAGAATATCCCTATCTTGCTGACGAACCAAGTGTATAGCGTCTTTGGCGATCAGGATCGGGTGAACATGATCGGCGGCGATATCCTGAAATACAGCAGCAAGTGCCTGATCGAGCTGCAGCTCGCGCATCGCAATAAGCGGCGGATCATCCTTCGCAAGCACCGGAGCCTGCCGTCAGAACGGGAGGAGCTGTTCGAGATACGGAATGAAGGGATTGTGGAAGTGACTGACCTGCCGGCGAGCGCGGCGAAGCCGGAACGGAAGGATGGCGAGGAGGAATTGTTCTGATTCTGTGTATTTTTCCTTCTCCTCAATGGGTGGGGAGGAGGGAAATGTGGATTAATTATCCCGCCGTCGCATCGAAACCGCATCCGCGAGCGGGTAATCAAGCGGACCCGCGCCAAATTTCGGTCCATGCGCCTCAAAAATCCTGTGTGTATAAAAGGCGAAGTACATTATCGATTTCCATTCCGCAGCTTCCGTGGGATGGATGTCGAGTCCGGAGAGGAGTTCTTTTCCTTCTGTGGTATTGCCTGCCTGATCTTTATAGAATATCCCGAACTTCGTCGCTGTCCACTCGCGATAATCAAGGAGGTTCGTCTCCAGCGCATGGAGCAGGAAGCTGGAAGCCTGCCGGAGGTCTATCTCTGGTGCCTTGATGGATAGCTGGGCCTGCACGTCATTGCTCCAGTTTTCTCCTGATGACGATGACATCCGATCAGTTCCCGTCATCTTATACGTGACGGTCAAATCTCCTCTGTGGAAGACATAGGAGACACCCTCCTTGTCTTTCTCCCGCCTGAAATCAAAGAACTCCCCATGCGCTTTTTCTATGGATGATCCGATATCCAGCGCGCAAGTGTCGAAGAAGGATCCATACGGTTCTCTTACCGCATGACCTTCCTTGTAGTCCGTAGAAACGAGAATTTTTCTTGGCACGACAATCGCCAGAAGCGTTTCCAAAGGTGGAGGCGTGGCTTGAGGAGCCGGCTGTCTTTTTCCGGCTGCCCAGTTAACAAATTTTTCTAACATACGGCTTACTCTTCCGTAAAGTCCTCGATCGTCTCCTTCAGCTCGCCGCCGCCGCGGATCCGGAGGTACTCTCGCGCAAGAAGCCAGAACATCAGACCCAATGACTTCTTGCCCTTGTTGTTGCACGGCACCACGAGATCCAGCTGGTTCGCCTGGTTGTTCGTGTCGCACAGGCCGATGATCGGGATGCAGGCAGACAAGGCGTCTTTCACCGCGTTCCTGTCCGGCCAGGCGTCTGTGACGAGCAGGATCTTCGGCTGGATGAACGTCTTCAATGCGAGGTTGGTCAGGATTCCAGGCGGGTATCGTCCGGCGAAGACACGGCAGCTGGTGACTTTGCCGAAGATGCGTACCGGCTTCCAGCCGTTCTCGCGCCTGCTGACGATGATGATGTCCTCGGGAGCGTAGCGGGCGAGCATGTTCGCCGCGAGCACGATGCGCTCATCGATGCGCTGGAGATTGAGTACGAATAATCCATCAGGGCGTGATTTATAGATGAACTGCTCCATGTGCCTGCTCTTGAATTTTGTTCCGATGTGGATGCCCACTTTCAGGTAATTGTCGATCGGAACCAATAATTGCTGTTCTTCTACCATTGTTTATCCTCCGAATAGTCAGCAATAGAACGAGTGTCTATTGCTGCGTTTTTATCGCCTCAGCAGCGGTGATCAAGGTCCACAAGCATAAAACATGCCTGTGCTCACCCTTGATAGTTGGCTTTATAGACCGTAATAACTGGTCTTTTATAAAGTTTGGCCTTACCAATCGGGATAAATCCGATGCATGGAGAGGTCGCCCGCCATCCACCCGTCGACTGATTTCTTTTTTTCTCCTCCTCCCCCTCCGAGGAAGAGAAAAAAAGAAAGTGAGGGCAAAAGAGAAAACGAAGATGGTCGTGGGGGGAGGTGGGTGTAGAAGATAGGGCAAAGCTTTATATTAAGTATACCTTTATCGTCCTGTGGGAAAAATGACAATCACTAAGGTTGATGATGACACATTCAGGATTGCTAATCCGGCGTTCAGGGATGTTGTGTTTACGGCGAGTTCTCCTGATTACCTTACGTTACCTGCTGCAGTAGCATTCGCGAGAGATAAAGGTGTGGTGCTGGAGAGCGCTCGCGAGTCTGCTGCGTTCCGCATTGAGGCGGATGGTCAGGATGACGCGAATCGATATCGGATAACGAGAACTGTTGTTGCGTATTTCAAGGATGGCAACACCTGGCGAGCCGCCATTGATGATAGTGCGGATCCTGCTCAAAACATTCTTCTCGCGCGGGCAGAGGAAGGCTATGCGGCGCATCAAACCGGAAACAAATGGCTCGTGCCAAGGAATGATGTGTATGTGCGTGGACTTCTAGACCGTGCAGAAAAAGCAGGCAGTATTGTTCCTGCTCAGGAAGCAAGTCCTCTCGAACTCGCAACTCAAGCCGCTTCTGGCCGCTCTCCGTTTGGCCAGCATGCCCTGATGCGAGCTATCTTTGGCGATGATGTTGCGGAGGCATATGCTAAATTCCTCAACCAAAACAGACGTAACACTGGGTATGGATATTCTTTAACTCTTAAAATATTAGAAAGTATGGACATCGGAAGCGAGAACGCCGAAATCCGGCTGGTCGGCCTCGGCGGCGACGGTGACTACTACCTCGGCGGCGTCGTTGCGGACTTCCTATGCGGCTACGTTGGCCGCGCTCGCGGGGTACGTTCCGTGTCCGCGGAGCGAACAGTATAATAATTTCTTAGGAATCACAACAACGTTTCAGCTGCTTTATATTCCTGTACAATCCCATACACCACCCCTTCTCTCGTCAAGCTCGACTGCATCAGGACAAATGAATCGACAGAGAACGTCATCTGCTCCACATGCATCTTCGTTATCGCTTCCCGAAGCCTATCCCTATCTTTCACCTGCTTCACCCTGCAGATGGTAAGATGCGGTGTGTAATCTTTTTCCTTTGCGAATCCAAGCGTCTGCAGCGAATCATCGATCTGGTGCTGCAGTTTTACGGTTTCTTCTCCATCAGCTAGGCCAACCCAGACCACATTGACATGGTCAATAGAGGGAAAGACACCAACGCCAGCGATGGTCGCTTGGAATGGCGAAAAACTGACCCTGTCCAAAACCGTTTTGATCTCTTCGGCCTTCTCTTCCGGAACCTCACCAAGAAATTTCAGCGTCAGGTGCATATTCTCCGGCTTGACCAGCGAGAATTCTGCCATGTCCTTCGGGATGCGTTTCGCCGCCTGCGCAAGAACGTCTTTGATCTCCGCAGGAAGCCCGATAGCGATGAACAGTCTCATAGAAAAGAAGAACATAAAAAGAATATAAAAATGTGCTGGAAACGACAAGCGCTACTGTTGCTCTTGCTGCTCTTCGCCGAAGTTTTCCGTGTCTTCAGGGGCTGGTTCAGGCGCTTCCGCTGTTTCTGCCGGCCGCCGTTCTGAAGAGGCTCGTGGCGCGTCGCTTGCGGCGCTCTGTGCCTCACCGATCTTTTCGGCAAACCCGACCTTCCGCAGGACCTTGGTCACGCGGATGCGGATGCGCTCGCCCTGCTTGGTGCTCGGTACGAACAATACAAAGCCGTTCTTCTTGGCTATGCCGTCGCCTTTTTCGCCGACCGCCTCTATCGTCACATCCAACTCATCACCAACATTGACTGGGGCGATGCTCTCTCGCGGGCCGCCGTAGCCACCATAGTCGCTATGACTGCCGCCTCTATCTTGCCGAGGCTTGAAGCCTCCTCCGCCGTATCCCATATTCAATTTCACCTATATCTGTTTAGCTATCTACGTGACTGTCACGTATGCAGGAGAGGAAGGCCCCACCCTTTATAAATGTGGTGGTAGAAGAAGAAATAAAAAAAAGAAAGTTTTAGAGCTTGACGTCCCGCAGCCCGCCCGTCTCCACAAAGAAGTTCGCCTCTCCTTCCTCAAGGTGTGGGGAGTCGATCAGTTTCGCCACGCGGGAGCCCTTCTTGCCCTTGCGCATGTAGATCCTGAACGTGGAGGCGTGCGCCACGATATGGCCACCGATGGCCTGCGTCGGGTCGCCGAAGAAGACGTCCGGCTTGGACATGACCTGATTGGTCACATACACGCACAGGTTGCAGGTGTCCGCGAGCTTGAGCATGGTGTGCATGTGCTTATTCAGCTTCTGCTGCCGCTCGGCCAGCGTACCGCGGCCGATGAACTCGGCGCGGAAGTGGGCGGTGAGGGAATCGACTACAACCAGCTTGACATTGTTGCCCTGCTTCTGGATGAGGTCCTCGACCTTTTCCACGAGCAGCATCTGGTGGTCAGAGTTGTATGCCCGGGCCACCTTGATGTTCGCCAGCACTTTCGTGGCGTCCATGCCCTGGGCTTCCGCGAGCTGCTTGATGCGCTCTGGCCTGAAGGTGTTTTCCGTGTCGATGTAGACAGCGACAGCGGTGGGGTCAAGCTTTTGCACGTTCACGGCGAGCATATGGCCGAGCTGCGTCTTCCCGGAGCCGAACTCGCCGAAGCATTCGGTGATGGAACCAGTCTCAAAACCACCGCCGACCAGTTTGTCGAAGGCCGCGCTTCCGGTGGGTATCTTGATCACGCGCTCGCGCTTCTTGAGCAGGTCATCGCCTGACTCAAAGCCCATGTCAAGGGCGCTTCTCGCCGCGGTGATGATCTTCCTGCCGATGGCTTCCGTGACGCCGATAGCGTCCACCATCTCGCCGGGCGAGGATACCGCGATGGACATCATGTCATTGAAGCCCGCCTCCTGGAGCTTCTGCGCGGTTGCGGCACCGACGCCGGGAAGATCCTCAAGCAATGGCTTCTTCATCGATTTCACCGGGATCTTGATCTCAATCATTTCCTCTTCATCTTCCTGCTTGGATTGTCCATCTTCCATGGGGATCTCTGTCTCTTCTATCTCCTCAACCTGTTGGGCATTCTTTCTCATTGGTTTTCACCTTTATTAAGTTTTTCTCTTTTTTGCCATTATCTATCTAACTCTATCTAAAAAAGGAAGGAAAAAATGAAGGTCAGGCGATGACCTCTTCACGGACCATATCGGTATCGTGTCCCTTCAGGATAAGGTACTCGTAGGCTTTCGCGAGCACGACGGCAGCTCTCGGCAGGTCATTGAGGCGGAGGCTGCTGCTGGATTTCCATTGGCCATCCTTGTCCGTGTACCGGCGCTCGAAGGTCACGGTGCGGTATTCCTTATCGCCCTCCTTTGTCGTGTTCACCCACACACTGGCGCTGATGGTGCCGGCGCGGATGGTGTGCTCTGGCCGCCGTTTCTCTTCAATCGGTGCCTGAAGCTGCTGGTGCGGTCTTGTTCCGTATTTCTGTTCAAAGGTTTTCATTCTTCTCTCCGCCCCTTGCTGTTCGCATTTTATTTCAGGTCCTTTTTATGTGCCTGCGCTGGAAATCGTAAGGATTTCGAATTCAGGCCACCAAGGACTGGGGCAAGGATATCAAGGTCTGGTTTGTTTATATACCTCACTTCAAGAAGTCCAGTGGCCAGTGAGCAGACATTCTGGCATAGATTATGTCCTTGCGTCTTCTCTTCTGATTTCCGGCTTGTCCAGTGCAGGTTGGTAGAGATTTTTCGGATTAAATTTATAAACCCTCATCGAAAACTCCATCTCATGGAAGACGACCGATATGACCTATTCATCCGTTGTGGCCTATTGATCGGCATGTTCGTCTTCGTCGCCCTCGGCGTGCTTGCCCTCGACCGCGATCCGGATTTCATCTTCGACCGGTTCCTCTCTGCCGGATTCTTCCTGTTCTTCTTCTTTTTCTACAAGCGGCTCGGCCTTACACTATCGACCATAATCATCGGTACCGGCGCGCTCATCCTCCATCACCTGAAGTTATATGGGGGGGTCTATCTCGGCTTCGAATTCGACATGATTATGCATTTCGTTGGGGCCTTCGCGGTCTCGCTGATCGTCTATCAATACTTGAGCACCTGCGAGGGGATCGGCTGCAGCAGCAGGGCGAAGCTCGCGTTGCTCTCGATATTCATCGTGGCCGGCCTTGGCACGCTCATAGAGATTGTCGAGTATTTCGGCTATGCCAAGCTTCCTTCAGGCGAGGGGCTGCTGCATTATGGCCTCGGTGATGAGGGCGACTGGGCAGATTCTGTCTCCGACATGCTCTTTAACCTGTTCGGTGCCATCGCCGGCGCCATCTCCATGCTGCTCGCGCGCTATGTCAAGCGCCGCAATGTCAAGAACCTGAAACTTTTCCTCGCTTCACTCTTCGTCTGAGAGATCATCACTGACTGCCTGGATATCATCGAGGGAGAGCAAGTCATCCGCATCCTCTTCTCCCGCTTTCTTCCTTGCTTCCTTTGGTAGCTCCGGTCTTGCGGCGGGGTCCTTCGCTTTCTCCACGCCTTCACCGTCGATGGCCTCCTCTTCCGGCTGCACGAACGATGTCTCCGCCATGGTTCCGGCGGCAGCGGTCATGACTATCTCCTTCACCGGAGGAGAGGCTATGACTTGTGCCTGGATCGGCGTCACGTTCTCGATCGTGCCGCCAAGACGCTTGAGCTCTTCCTCTGCGCTCGGGCGGGGATACACGCGCTGCGCAGTGAACTCGAGGCGGTCGAACATGGCGTTCCGGCTCGCCTTGCCGATGACCTTGATTGCCCTGCCGAGGAGGTCATGCTTGACCTGTTCGAAGCTTTCTGGCGAGGCACGATAGGCGAGGATCTCCTCCTGCTGCTTCTCGAGGAGATTGTTGACCTGGTTCCTGAAGAACACGGTACGGATATTGCCGCTGCCATCGTCGAGGAAAAGATTGAGGACATAGGACGTACTCGGGCTCACCATACCGTGTTGGTCGCAGGCATGGCCTTCCCCTTGCGGTCTTGCACGTCGATTGCACTGCGGGCAGACATCGAAGAAATTGAGATTGTACGTCTGCACGACCGTGCCGAGGAGCTCGATGTCCTGGTCATTGTCCTGCAGCTCGGCGATGCTCTTCCGGACCGCATTTGGCGCCTGGAAAGTCTGCATCGCAGCTTCCCCTTCCGGATTCACCGTGAGCGTCGCATTGTCGCCAAGGTGGAGTTCCCGCCTGCCTTGGTTGTCTTTTACATATGCGCCATGAATGAGAAGGAGGTCATCCTTTTTCAGCGAGGCGAGCTGGTCCGTCTGGCTTCCCCAGAGCACCACGCGGATCTTGCTTGTCTCATCAGCAATCAGGCATGAGCCGACCTTGCCCTTGCGTTCCTTGGTCTGGAATTCGCGCACCTCATACGTCTCAACCACTTTGCCGAGCAGCTCGATATTCCGCATGCCGCTGAGCAGGCTGCGTATCTTGAGCCTGCCGGATTGGTCCTCATAGAGTTTCACGCCATGCTCATTCGCGAGGATGTGGAGGGCACCTTCTCGGGAGATGAGACCGGCAAGCTGGTCCATCTTCTGCCGGATCTTGCGGTTGAGCTCTTCATCGCTCAAGCCTGCCTTCTCCTTGATCTTGGTGATGATGTCTTCTGGAGGTATCTTGATCACTGGACCACCCGATACTGAAGAAAGATGCATCCTATATATAGTTTGTTGTTCAAGGGAAGTGAAATTCGATCTCCCCCTTTGACATCTCCCTATCGCACGTCAGCTGCCTGCGCCGCGGCAAGGTAGACATTGCCGCTCTGGTCGATGGCGCCGACAGCAAGTGAGGGGAAGGATGGTTTCTGCATAGTATACCTGCAGCGGGCTATCGACAAATCATCGCATCCGGCATCTTCAGCGCGTAGCCGGTAAAGCTTGGTCATACCGGCAAGACCAGTCGTGTCCGCGCTGTTGCCGGTAAGTGTCTGGCCGGCGTAGATGATGAATCCGGCAAGGTCATCGAGCGGAGAACCGTCGACATTCTGGTGGGGATTGTTCCATTCAAGCGTTATCGTCTCCGGCTCGCCGGCAGGGAGGATGGTGAGGCCGTCTATCGGAGCAGGGGGAAGGTCGTCGACCGGCTGTACGCTCCGTGCTATTTCCAGCGGGCTCGCTGGATTCACGGTCCTTGCCTCATTGCCATACGCATCCACGGCGAGGATGGCGGCGTCATAGGGCACGTCCTCGAGCCCGTTCACGATGACCATATAATATTCCTTTCTGCCGACGACATGGTACAATACACCCTGACGGAGGGCGAGCGTGTTCCCATCGACAAGCTGGTAGCGGCACTCTTTGGTCTGCAGGTCAAGCACGCATCGCGTGAGGTCTCCCTGAATCGTCTCTGCATCAGCGATCGGCAAGGACACCGTGCGGCTCTGCTCGCGGAGCGATGAAGCGCTCAGGGCTTGCGCGAAAAGGTCCTGCGATGAAGGCGCCAGCAGGACGTCGTATCGCGCGAGGTCCGTCGCAGGGCTCTTCTCCCAGGTGATGAGGAGCGATTCCGTCGCCATCGGCGCATCCATGATGGCTACGCCCTCGACCGGTGGGGGAGGCGTGCTATCCGGAAACGTCAGGGCGAAACGGTACTCGATCGGGCGTAGCGCGGTATGGCCCGTGCGCTCATCGAAGACCAGATATTCCTTGTCCAGCCGTCGCGCGCAGAACTTGAACGTGCGCTTCCCGGTAGTGCACATCGGTTTATTCCCACGATCACCGTCGGCGATGGACGCGAGCCCTTCTGGTGATTTGTAGAATGCGACGGTCTTCTCCCGCTCACCCTCGTCGAGTCGGATAGTGACCGTCTCGTCCGTGAACGCCGGGATGCCTTGAAGGTTGCGGACAGCCTTGCCCGGCAGATGCGCGAGAAACTGGTCTATGCCCATCGCTGTCGGCGGCATCTCCGCAGGAGGCTGGAGCGTGAACGCTATCGTTGGTGCATCCTGACTCTGGGCCGCCCGCTGCATGGCGATTTCGCAGACGCACGCCGTATCGGGACTTTCGAGGCAGGCGGTGTAGCCTTCGACGAAATCGCTCTTGATATTCTCTTCAGGATTGCAGGGGCCATCGACGAGCTCATAGCGGACGCCATACTGTGCGGTCAGCGGAGCGAGCAGGTCAGTGTTGATTGCCCGTACACCTGATGCGACGCATGACGCCAATCCTGTCCCGGCCTTCTCACATGTGTTCACCTTGTGCACGAGTCCGGCGTCGCCGAATACGATCCGCTCTTGCACGGTCCGGTATTCGGTGAGGTCGTAATCGAGCGTGGTGCTGAACGACGGTTTGATCGAGTACACGCCTATCGGCTGCTGGTCTGGTGGGATGGCTTCGGTGAATATCTGTTCGGTCAGTGGCGATGCGCCACCTGGCGGGAAGACCCAGACCTGTGGACGCTTTCCTGTGATCGATGACACTGCGGACCGGTATCCATCTTCATCTCCAGCGAAGATTTCTGCGCCGCACGTTCCCCGGAGGGCGGCGTTCGTGTCCTCGGCGACATACCAGTCAGTCCATTGGCTTTCAGCAGTATCCGCTGCATCAGCTCCAGGGAACTGGAGGTAGACAAGAGAGCCGTAGGGGATAAAGCAGGACGTTCCTGGCTGGGTGTTCACTGCCAGAGTCCGATGCGGTGCAGGAGTGGTGCCACACATAGTCTCACCGGATGGATGAGCATTGTCCAGTGTATGTGCATTGCTGCCTTCAACTTTCCCGATATCCGGGCCGTATTGCTTGCCATGGCAGACGCCGATGCCGTGGCACTTGACATCTTCATAGAAGCCACGTCGTGCTTCAGGGACGTCGCACGCGGTCGCAAAACGATCATGTCCCTCGTCCCACGCGCCAGTGTACCATGGCTGGCTGTCTTCGCAGGTAGGGATAAAGTAGGCGTCGGTCTCTATGGCGCCATCGAATGTCGGCCGCCCTATCGGTGCCTGCGCTGGCGTGCCGCGCGAGATGAGCTGGCTGATGTCTGGTCCGTCATGAGTACAATAATGCGCATAGAGCCCATAATCGGTGATGTCGGATGATGCTGGTGCCGCCGGGCTGCCGATAAAGCGAGATATAGCAGTCGCTTCCCGCTGAGAAACGTCGGCGGTCACATCGGCTGTCGCAAGGCCGGTCATCCATTTGGGCATCAGCTTTCCGACGCTGACGATGGCGAGGCCACACAAGAGGATGGCTACAAGTATGGCGATGATGTATCTCTTCGTCGATCCTCTTCCCGATTCTCTTCCGGATGATTGATATCTTTTTTGGTATCTTTCCATGTCGCGTCTTTCCCTCTCTTTTCCCTAGCTGCGTTTTTTCTACCTCGGCTCTTCCTCAAAGCTCGGCGATTCTTCAGGCGCATACCGGCAGCAATGCCTTGGCCGCATGCAATCGACGAACGCGCCCTTTGGCTGGAGTTCGTCGCTTCCTTGAGGACAGGAATCCTCGCATCGCAGCGTGTCGATCTCTCCATCGGCGCAATATTCAGCGCTGTCGTATTCCCGATCATACGCGGCGATGATCTTCCCCATCGCCGGCTTTCTCTCTGCCTGCTGCGCTCTCCCTGTCTCTTCCAACGTGGCCGAAATTTTCGCGGTCCGGTGGACGTTTAGGTATATGCCGACGCTGACGATGATGATGAGCGTGGCGATTATCACGATGGTCCAGATTCCGGAAAATCCCCGTCTTGAGTATCGTCGCATCATCATGCCGTGCGCCATCCTCTCCTTCATCATGTTGTCTATCATATCCGTTCATGCCCTCTCGAATCCAGGCGTCACGGTCGCTGGGAGGTTTGTCATGGCATCCCTCCCGCGGAGCTCGCTGAAATAGCACTGGTTGCGTCGCTTCGCCTCTTCATAGCCGCGGGTGAGGTATTCATAATGCCACCATTCACCACCGTAATTCGCCCATCCGGCGCGGCACATGAGATTCCGCAAGGCTTGGACGCTCTCCCTGCCATTGGCATCCTTGAGGCGGACGTCGATCGCCTTGCCTTCCACATGGCGACAGCTGCTGTACCGTCGCAGATCGAGGATGACATCCCGATACGGCTCTCCTGCCGGCGAGTTCAGCCAGGAGAGCGCGGTCTGCAGCCTCTCGCTCCCTTCACCATCAGGTACGATGGTCTCGAGCTCCCGCTTATCGGTGGGCAAGCCTTGCGGGCCGCACGCGACCGCTCCTCCGGCAAGGTAATTCAGGAAGGCGTTGCGCTGGTTCTCTGTTTTCCTCGCGGCGTCGCCGATGATGATGGATTGCCCAGGTTCGAGGAGCTGCTTGGTGCGTTCGACCTGCGCGAGCGTCTCTGGCTGCATACAGCAGACGCTCTTGGCGCAGGATATCCTGTCATCGCCATGATATGGTATCGAGCCTAGCACGAATCCTTTGCATGGTCCTGACGCCCAGGTGCCGAGTCCCGAGCTTGCGTCGCCCTCGGCCTCTTCTGTCGGCGTCAATGGCCTGTCCGCGCCCGGCGGAGCTGCGGTGAAGAAGCGCTGGAGCATCTCGGGCAAGGCCCGGTCGATGATGGTCCAGTGCGTCGTGCCTTTCGAGATGAGCGAGTACCATCCCTTTCCGCTTGCCTTCTTACACGAGCGGTACATCGAGGCGTCGCATCGTTCCTCTTCCGCGCCGCTCGCCGTGAGCTTGGCGTCATAATCCGTGTCGCCGCCACGATAGTCGTTCGTGATGTGGAAGATGGCCGTGTCCTTGCCCTCGAATGCGCTGATGGCGTTCTCGGGATAGCCGGTCACGGTGCAGGTGCCGTCCATCACGCCATACATCTTGAGGTCGAGCTGTCCTGCGGCGGCGAGGCGGGCTATCCTGTTCATGCCGGTGTTCGGGCAGCAGTTCGCCCCACTGTGGCCGGCGACGCTGACACTCGCTATCTGGATATTCTCTTCCTGCAGATGTTTCCTGACCTTGTCGAGAAGCAGAGGGACATCGAAATCCTCTCCCCAGAGCCCTTTGCCGCAGCCATCCTTGAAGTGGACCGGCTCGGCAATGATCACCGGGTAGCCGCCGTTCCTGATGTGCTGCTTGACCTGCTGCTCGAGGCCACGGCCGCGCGTCCCGTCCGGATTCATCGCCGTGCCAATGGTGAACTCTGTATTATGGCTCGGGTTGTTCCCGTGCAGCATGATAAGGACCGGGAACACTCCGCCGCATGTCGCTTCAGCAGGTATCCAGAGCTTCAGCCCGTCGAGATAGGTGCTGTCCATGATGCGCTTGTCTTCGCTGTTCGTGCAGGACACGCGGCCAGTGCCCGGTTCGACCGTGAATGACTTGGGCGATGCCGGGAGAGGAGGCACGGTGAAATCTTTCGTGATGATAAGGTCTATCGGCTGGCGGGCATTGCCGATGACGCGCGTCTTCCCTCCATCTTGTGCGAGCGTGATATCATAGCTGCTCTGCGGCACCCATGGCGCCTGCGCGACGACAGCCTGCATGTTCTGGTTGAATAGGGCAGTGAACGTCTCGTCGAATCGTTCATTGATGCACTGTCGTAACGTTGGCTTGGAGACGGTGCCGCCATTTTCGGCCTGCAATTCCTCGACCATGCCCTGCCATTGCGCGTAGCCGAGATACTCGCCGCACGGCGAAGTGTGCGCGAAGCCGCCGCTCGCGCCGAGGTCGTCGATGGTCTGGAGCGCGGCGATCTGTGCGGCGCGGTCAAGATAGAAGAGGATGCGTTGCGCGTGATTGTCGGCGTTGAGGATAGCGATCTGATTCTGGCCGAGGAAGCCGAGACGCTCGCGGATGGGTTGGGCGTAGCTCAGGTCGGTGGCGAGGAAGATGAACAGGGCGGAGACTATGCCGATAGCGGAGAGGTACAAGGCCCATGACGCTTTCTTGGATGTCATCTTGGCTTTCTTAGATAGCCTATTGGATAGTGTCATATCGTCTCACCTATCCCCGCCGCGACTTCGCGTCCGGCGACCGGCCGCGCGGTTTGTGTTTGGACCGGAGGCAGCGCGATGCCGCCGGCGTCCTTGGACTGTATGAGGCGCACGGTGATGGCCTGCCCTCGCTTGATTGACGGGTAGGTCACCTCACCGACGACGGTCTCGCCGTGCGGCTCATTTGGCAGGACGCAGAAGGTCGCGTCATCGCACGAGGCATAGCTCGCCGGCAGGCCGAAGTCTCCTGGCGGTGTCTCTGTATAGGAAATCTTCAGGCGGAAATGCGATGGGGACCCGATCATGCTGACATATTGGTATGCCTGCTCATGGAGGATGTTCAGATAGGCAGCGCGATGCCCGGCATCATAGCCGATGAGATCGATGAGATCAGCGAAGGTGGCATGGTCGCGCAGAAGCGCGTCCATGGTCTCGTCCGACTCGCTCCTGCCGATACCCGGCAGCAGCGTCGATTGGAGAAGGATGCGCAATTCCTGGTCCGCCTCGAGTTGGAGGCGCTGGTCTTCTATCTTATGATCTATAGTCTTCTGGCCGCCATAGCTCAACGGCACGAACCAGGCGAAGGAGGATATGCCGACGACTATGGAGAAGATAATAGCGAACCAGTCTCTTCCGATGATGCCCTTTTTTGTTTTCATGCTTCCCTTGGTTTTCATGTTTTCCGTATCTTGTCGTCTGCCTTGTTGTTGTACTTTTTTGTTGTGTTACGATATCGCCGGTCCCGACGGTGGCGGCAGAGGCTGCGCGGGAGCCGCCACTTGGCCTTGTCGGGTATACACGAGCACTGTCGCGATACCATCATGCTGTTTACCGTCGTCGAGGATGATCACAGGTTTCCTGGTGACATCGATCGTCGCGGCTTCGGCGCATGATGGCTTATACTTGTCGGAATGGATGGTGCGGAGCGGCTCTTCCATCAGGCCAGGATAGCCTTGGGCAGCGACGAGCGTCGCCAGCCGGACCTCATAGCACTGCTCGCTCTTGCCTCTCAGCTGGAGACAAGAGCCGAACCGGTCATCTGTGAACTTTTGGAGGTCTATCCAATATGGATAGACGCGCTGCGTGTTCGGGTCCTGATATGCGAAACAGCCCGGATGGTTGAACAGCCTGCTGATATGCAGCTCATCCTGCAGACCTTTTGGCGTCGCGGTTATCTTGAAGACATACGCCGAGGTGCTCATGATATACCCGACGGCGAGCAGGCCGAGGATGACTGCGGTGATGGCGAAGAAGATCATCTTCCTGCCGAATATCGGGATCTCGCCTGCTCCCTGCCCTTTCCGTGATCGTAGCAATCTTCCGATGCGCATAGTTTTCATTGATCCTCGTTTTCTATGCTTGTGATATCATGATTTTCCGAACCTGATCTTATAGATATCATGCAGCAGCCACATACCGACGCCCAGCAAGAGCACCATGAGGATGCTCAGGCCGGCCATGACCCGCGCGTAGAGGTTCTCGTCCCTCTGGTAATAGCCAATCGTGGTGTCGACGAGCGAGAAGATCCCGCAATCGATGTCGAAGCCGGGGCAGCCCTTGTCGCAGAAATTGTCTCTCGCTATGCTGCAAAGATAATTTGTCGGCGGCCTGCAGTCCACAGGACAGGTGTCCCGGTTTTCATAGCTTTCGCATCGGTTGTTTCCGCATTGACAGTCAAGGTCGGGCTGCGGGCACTCGGCCTCGCATGTGCCATCCTTGAGCAGCCCGCATACTGGCGAAGGCTGTCGTGTGCTCGTCTGTCGCGTGCCCGTTGACGACTGCAAAGGAGACGTGCCGTGGATCCTATCAGTAAGCGCTGTAGCGGCTTCCTGAAGGATAGCCATTCGTGCCCGGTCATCCGGCGCTTGCTGGAGACGAGGTCCATACGCTTCCTGAAGAGCCGCAGTCTCCTGTGCATTGACGCCAAGCTCTCCCTGGATTATGATGAGTCGGTTCTCCTGCGTGAGGTACGCAAGCAATGCGTTATCCCAACCGGATGCCAGGCGCTGTTCTGCCTCTTGCATGGTGCCCACGACTGCGGTTCCGATGCTGAAGCCTTGCGTGCTGAGGTCTTGCGCGTACGTCGCGTGCAGGACAATCACCACAATCAGCAGCAATCCGAAGAGGAGCAGTAGGCGTCTCATGATTACGGTCGCCCTCCATCTACCGGATTGCCTGCGGCAGGTGTCGGTTCATTCCATCTTCCGCCGAGCGCCGCGCACGCCTGTTCCGCTGTCTCGCCGGGCATTCCCGCGATGCAACGGGGATCATCGCGGTACGCCGCCTGATAGATAGCATCCGCCAAGGCATCGGCTCCGGCGTCGGTGAGGTGGAGCCAATCCTGCTGGTATGCCGCCTGTAATCGTGCAGGATCATCCGGGTCGCGGAGCGCAGCAGCGCCATCAACGACGACAAACCGATTGCCGCGTGGCAAGGCCAGTATCCATCGGTTCAGTTCATCGGTATTCTGCTGTTTGTCCTCGGTCCATGTCGGGTAGCCTTTCCATGGCAGGATGGTGATCGCGATGACCCGCATGCTGGCAGTCCGGGCCGTGCCATACATGGTCTGGAGGCGCGGCTCGATCTGGTCAGGGGTCCTTTCTGCTCCAAGATCATTGACGCCGCCGATGACGATGGCCTCATCATAATCAGGACGGATGAGGTCTGCATCAAAACGGTCGAGCATCTGTTGGACATTGTTGAAGGGGATGCCGTGATTGAAGAATCGTATGCCGGGGCATCGATATTGCAGGCCAGCGAGGAAGCTTGGCGGACCTGCGGTGATAGAGTCGCCCATGGCTCCCACTCTGCTTGCGCTGCTCTTGGCGAGGCGTTCCTGCAATTTGGTCTGGTCAACATCCTGGCAAGAGGGTGAAGGAGGTGATGGCTGTCCAGCCGCAGGCATCGACGCTGGTGGAGCTCGCGGTGTCTCGACTTGCTCTGCTCCTGTCTGCCTTTCTGATCCTGCTTGTCTTTCTGATGGTGGCAGCACGGGCGCCATCCCGTAATATCGTCGTAATCCGTCATAGATCGCTCGGGCGATCTCTCCCTTCTTCGCCGCATCGAGCGTGCGAAGCATGTCTTGGCTGCCGAACTGCAGGATGACCGACGGCACGTCGCGTTGCAGGATGCGTCTTGGATCATCTTCCGGTAGGGAAGCCAGGTCTACCGGGATTATCCTGGCGTTCCTGAAACCAGAAAGGAAGCTGAGCCGATTGCTGAGCAGGCATCCGAGCTTGCTGCTCTTCTCTGAATCAAGCGGGATGCGGGCGATGACATCATTGCCGTCCTCCGGTACCGCAGGCCCGAGGCTGATGATGAGGTCAGCCTGACCAAGCGTGGCAAGTTTCTCCTGCAAGGATCGTTGCGAGAGGACACGGCAGTTCTCGCAGAAGGCATGGATGGTGTCCGCGAGTTCTTTGCCGGTCTGGCTTTCACCTGGGTCGATGATGATAGTCTTCTGGGCAAGAATCCCCATAGTCTCCGCCATCGGGCATTGCGCGACGCGCAGCTTCTCCAGATCCGAGGTCAGCTGGATGCCTTGATCTGTCTTCGAGATCGCGAGGAAGGGAGGGTTGGTGAAGGACGCGGCCACCTGCAGTTGCGATGGCACGAAGCGCTGCGACGCCATCGAGCCGGAGACGGTCTGGGCGCCGACGTGTTTGACATCATGCACCGACACCATGCCATCCGTCACATCGATGAGGTACTGCGAGATCTCGATAGG
>Ga0105164_10000763_pt1 | contig 21457 bp, 14 predicted proteins | sample VDWuncwatermetaG_FD_89674 | JGI IMG/M metagenome (GOLD analysis project Ga0105164, IMG submission 89674) | Wastewater microbial communities from Netherlands to study Microbial Dark Matter (Phase II) - VDW unchlorinated drinking water | ecosystem: Environmental > Aquatic > Freshwater > Drinking...
CTATAATCTGTAGAAAATTTTCGTTAGACATATATATTTTCCGTGGGACGTCCGCTCGCTTTGCTCGCTTAGACGTAGGACGTAGGACGTTTTTTATTTTGCGTCCTACGTCCTACGTCCTACGGTACATGAATTTTACTGCCTTTTAGTTCCCTTGATTTCCCTGGCTAGAATGACGGCCTCGGCAATCTCGCGCATGGATTTACGGCTGTCCATGCTCTGCTTCTGGATCAGCCGGTATGCATCTGAAGGCAGGATATTGGCATCCTCCGAAAGGATCTCTTTAGCGCGCTCGACAAGTTTACGGGTGGTCAGGGCCTCCTCAGCGCTGCGCGCCCTAAGATCAAGCTCAGCGTTCTCAATAGCCACTGCCGCCTGGTTAGCCAGCGCCGTCAATACCTCAAGTTCCTGCTTGCTGAATTTGTGTTTCTTAGAGGTATAGCAGTTCAATACGCCGATCACCCTGCCCTTGACGGCCAAGGGAACGCTGGCCAGCGAACAAAGCCCCATTTTCTTAGCGATATCGCGGTTTAAGTAACGCTCGTCCTGGCGGACATCCAGAATACATATCGGCTTGTTGGTTGAGGCAACCTGGCCGATGATACCCTGGCCCAGCTTGATATTGGGTTTCTTATTGTATGCTTCAGACACCGATTGCGTGGCCTTGATCGCCAGCTCTTTGGTGTTGGGGTCCAAAAGCATCAACGATGAGATCTTGGAATTCATAATATCAGCCGTGACATTTACGATCAGGCGCAGTAATTCTTCAAGGTAAAGCCCGGAGGTGATAAGATTGGCTACCTTGGAAATGGCCTCGATCTGCTTGAGATATATTTGATAGTTTTTGTTTTTAGTCGGCATCTTTCTTACCGTAGGGACAGGTTTCAAACCTGTCCCTACATTTAAAGTATCGGCAAATATTTGTCTATTTCGTATTGGGTTACCTGGGCCTTATACTCATCCCATTCCATCTTTTTATTGCGGATGAAGAAATTAAACAGCTCTTCGCCCAGCGCTTTCTTAACAAACTCCGACTTTTCCGTCACCTTGATCGCTTCCAGAAGGTCCTCGGGCAGCGAATTGATGCCGGCAGAGGCCCTTTGCTTTTCAGTCATATGGTATATATTGTCATTGGCAGGTTCGGGCAGCTGATACTTCCTTTCCACGCCTTCAAGCCCTGCCGCAAGCATTACCGAAAATGCAAGGTACGGATTACAGGCAGGATCCGGAACGCGGTATTCTATGCGCGTGGATTTTTCTTTGCCGGGTTTATACATCGGCACACGGATCAGGGCCGAGCGGTTCATCTGCGCCCAGCAGATATAGACCGGGGCCTCATATCCGGGCACCAGACGTTTATAGGAATTGACCCACTGATTGGTGATCGATGTTATATCCGGGGCATGTTTTAATAAGCCCGCGATATAATGCTTGGCGAGCGCCGAGAGATGAAACTTATCTTTCTTCTCAAAGAAAGCGTTGGAAGCAGGCTTGCCGCCTTTCATGGTGAACAGCGACTGGTGCACATGCATGCCGGAACCATTGATGCCAAAGACCGGTTTGGGCATAAAACTGGCGTGCAGGCCCTTGGCCTGGGCAATTTCTTTAGCCACCAGGCGGTAGGTCATCACGTTGTCTGCCATGGAAAGCGCGTCGCTGTATCGAAGATCGATCTCATGCTGGCTGGAGGCGACCTCATGATGGCTGTATTCAACGATGATTCCCAGGTCTTCCAGGGCGCTTACGGTCTCGTTACGGACACCTTCTGCAACATCCAGGGGTGTCAGGTCAAAGTATCCGCCCTTATCCAGGATAACTGCGTTCTTTGGGTTATTGAAATAGAAATATTCCAGTTCCGGGCCCACAAAATATTCGTAACCCATTTTCCTGGTGCGCTCTAGATTTTTTTTAAGAACATAGCGCGGATCGGCAGCGGAGGGCTTGCCGTTAGGCATATAGATATCGCAGAACATCCTGGCTATCGGCTGTTCTTTTGATTCCCACGGCAGGAGCGCAAAGGTGCTGATATCGGGACGGGCGATCATGTCCGATTCTTCGATGCGGGCGAACCCTTCAATGGAAGAACCGTCAAAACCCATGCCGTCGTTCAGCGCGCGCGGCAATTCATCCACGGTAATGGTAAAGCCTTTCAGGAAACCCAGGACATCGGTGAACCACAGCCTGATATACCTGATCTTGCAAGACTTGACTATCTTAAAAACTTCGGAATTAGTTTTCGGCCTGAGCTTGATCATTTTTTCCTCCTGTTACGCATCTGAAATTTTTCCATGCGCGCGAGCGCAATTTTAAGGTTATCAAAACTTGAAGCATAGGACATGCGCACGAATTCACTGAAACCCGCGCCAAAGGCATCTCCCGGCACCACCGCCACCTTTTCTTCTTTGAGCAGTTTTTGCGCGAACTCCATCCCGCTCATCCGGGAATTTTTGACGTTAACAAAAAGATAGAACGCGCCCGCGGGCCTCTGACAAACAAGGCCGATACGGTTCAGGCCGTCAACCATGAATTCCCTGCGCCTTCTGTATTGACGTTTCATCTCCTCGATATACTTTTGCCCTGCCTGCAAGGCTTCGCAGGCAGCCATCTGCGAGGTAATGGAAACACACATAATGGTATATTGATGGATCTTGGTCATCGCGGCAATGATCTCTTTGGGGCCGCAGGCATAACCCACGCGCCAGCCGGTCATAGCGTAAGCCTTGGAAAAACCGTTCAGATAGACAGTATTATCTCTTGCGCCCGGCAGAGCAGGAAAGGACGTGTGCTCAAAATCATAAGTCAACTCGCCGTAGACCTCATCGGAAATACATAATAAAGAATGCTTCAAGAGAACCTTATTAAGTTCCTGCAGTTCTTTTCTGGTATAGGACACCCCCGTCGGGTTAACCGGATAATTCAGGATCAATGCCTTAGTCGAGCGGTCAATATGTTTTTCCAGTGTCGCCGGGCTAAGCTTAAAACCCTCTTCCCGCGTGTTGATATAGACCGGTTTGCCCCCGGCTAATTCGGTCATCGGGCCATAGCAGACATAGCTCGGCTGGGGGATAAGGATCTTGTCCCCGGGCTCAATAATAGAACGCAGCAAAAGGTCCAAGGCTTCGCTTACCCCGACTGTAATAAGAATTTCTTCATCAGGGCAATAATCCAGGCCATACCTGCTCTTTAGGTGGCGCGATACGCCCATCCTTAATTTATACAGGCCTTTATTGGAGGTGTAAGAGGTAAAGCCCTGCTCCAGCGAATAAATCCCTGCCTCGCGGATCTGCCAGGGGGTGACAAAATCCGGCTCGCCCACACCCAGGGAAACAACGTCCTTCATCCCCAAAACCAGGTCAAAAAACGCCCGGATGCCGGATGGTTGCATGTTTTCTACTTTCTTAGAGATTATAGTTTTCATAGGAGTCTTAGTAACCAGATTAGACACGTTAAGTCAAAAGTAAAAAGTCAAAAGGCAAAAGTACAAGTAAAAAGTTAAAAAGAATCTTAAAATAATATATTTTAAAGGTTTTACTTTTGACTTTTGCTTTGTACTTTTTCCTTTTTACTTTTGCCTTTTTACTTAATACGATATCGCTATTCTTTTATTTTCTTCTTTGTGTTTCAATATAACCCCATCTTCCTTGTATTTCTTTAACAGAAAATGCGTTACTGTGCCGCGGATATGCTCCAAACAGGAAAGCTTCTCGGCGATAAAATTAGAGACCGCGTGGATATTCCTGCCTTCAACTACGACCAGGAGATCATAGGTACCGGAGATAAGGTAACAGCTGGACACTTCAGGGAAAGAATATATCCTCTCGGCGATCTTGTCAAAACCCGCGTCCTTCTGGGGTGTGATATTGACCTCGATCAGGGCGCGCACAGTGCATTCCTCGTCATGGGCAAAGCTGCGGTCAATAACGGTTTTATACTTTAAAATAACGCCGTCTTTTTCATATTTTTTTATCCTTGCTTTGACCTCGGCTGGCTTTTTTCCGAGCATTTTGGCGATCTCTTCGGAGCTGGTGCGCGCGTCTTTTTCCAGGATCTCTAATATTTCGTCCATTTTTACTCCCTCCCGGTAATATTATCCGACCTTTAAAGTATTAATTATACCAGCGAAACAGCTGCTGGTCAAGGGCTAGACATGAGCATCTTTTAATCGTAGGGACAGCATATTATGCTGTCCCTACAAAACATAGCATATCACGGTAGGGACAGGTTTAAAACCTGTCCCTACAGCAATATACCCTTCCCCGCGCAAGCACGTACGCATACGCCGCATATATACTGTTCGACTATGTGTTTTTTCTGGAATTCCTTAAGCTTAGCCAGGCAAGCCGCGCGGTCAAAGTCCGCCGAAACATCCTTGATCGCCTTGGCAGGGCAAGCTTCTACGCAGCGTCTGCAATCCTGACAATTCTCTTTGATAGGAATGCCTGTTTCAAGCGGCATATCGGTAAGTATGGTCACCAAGCGCAAGCGGCTGCCGAATTCAGGGTTAACCAGCAGGTTATTTCTGCCGATCCAACCCAGGCCGGCAAGGGAGGCGATCCTACGGTGAGAAAGATGCGCCGTATGCTTCTGCCAATCCAGAACCTGTGAGGCCGGAACCGGCAGTGCCAGATAGCCGTTATTGTTCAAATAAACTGCCGTCTTAAGCGCTATCTGATCCAAGAGCAGGTTTACCGTGCGGTAATGGTATGAATACAGCCTGGTCGGTGCATCAGTTATATCTTCCATCACCAAATCGTTGAGCCGCATGCCCAGGCAGACCGCCCAATTTAACTTTTCCAACAGCCGCGCGGAAAACGCGAATTCATTCTTTATCTCTTTGATATCGGCAACACCAAAGAGGTCCACGCCGGCGTCCAAGCAGAATTGTTTTAATCCTATGTAATTTTTATCTTTATCCATCTCAGTTTTGTAGGGGCGGGTTTTAAACCCGCCCCTACAGTGCCGTGTATTTTTTCAAATATACCATTAAAATGGAAACCGCTGCAGGCGTTATCCCGGATATGCGCGATGCCTGGCCCAGGTTTATCGGCTTAAAAGAGCTTAATTTTTCCTTGATCTCCCGCGAAAGGCCATGAATAACCCCGTAATCAAGCTCAACGGGAAGCCGGATCTTCTCCAGATGCTTAAACTTCTCCACTTCTTTTAATTGCCGCTGGATAAATCCGGAATATTTTACCTCAATCTCCACCGCGCGGCAGGCAGCATCGGGAATATTCAGGCCGGTAAAATTTATCTTTTTCAAGTCCTCCATGGTGACCTGCGGCCTCTTTAATATCTCTTCTAAGGTAACGGATTTCTTTAAAGGCGCGCTCCCTAAAAGTAAAAGCGCCTCATTTATTTCCGAGCTGGGTTTAAGACGCTGCGCCCTTAAATAATCTATGCCTTTATCTATGGCTTTTCCCAATTCCCGCAGATTCAAATAATCATTGTCGCTGACTAACCCTGCCTCATAACCGAACTTTCCCAGCCTTAATCCGGCATTGTCTTCGCGCGCAAGCAGGCGGTACTCAAGGCGCGAGGTAAACATCCGATAGGGCTCCTCTGTGCCTTTGGTCGTAAGATCGTCTATTAAGGTCCCGATATATCCGGTGGAACGGTCCAGGACCAGCGGCTCTTTGTTTGCGGAGCGCCGCGCCGCGTTTATTCCGGCAACTAATCCTTGCGCAGCCGCCTCTTCATAACCGGTGGTGCCGTTGATCTGCCCGGCTAAATACAGGTTCTTTATTGATTTTGTCTCCAGCGACGGATACAACTGGGTAGGCTCAACCACATCATGCTCTATTCCGTAACCATATCGAATAACTTTGGCACTTTCTAATCCCGCGATAGAATGTATCAAGTTCAACTGGACCTCTGCCGGCAGGCTGGTAGAGAGGCCGTTTAAATAAATTTCATCGGTAGCCAGGCCCTCGGGCTCTAAAAATACCTGGTGCCGCGCTCTATCGGCAAATTTAACCACCTTGTCTTCAATGGAAGGGCAATATCTCACTCCCGTGGCCTTGATAATGCCGGCATAAAGAGGTGATTTATCCAGGTTATCCCGGATGATCTTGTGCGTTGACTCATTGGTATAAGTGATGTGGCAGGGAACCTGTTTTTGAATTAAAGTTTTGGTGGAAAAAGAAAAAGGTATGGGTTCGGCGTCACCGAGCTGTAAGATCAGCCGGGAAAAATCAATTGAGTGGCGGTCAAGGCGCGCGCAGGTGCCGGTCTTAAACCTCAAGATACGAAAACCTAAACCTCTTAAATCCTTGGGCAGGCTTGTTGCCGCTCGCTCGTTGATCCTGCCGCCGGAGAAGTGTTTTAGGCCGACGTGGATCCGTCCGTCTAAAAATGTGCCCGGTGAGATCACAACACAGGTTGCAGATATCTCTTCGCCTTTGTCCGTAACTACACCTTCGACTACCCCGTCGCGGATAATCATGCTGTTTACAAGGGCAGCTTGGACGGTTAGATTCTCCTGCCTGCTTAAGGCATCCTGCGTATATTTCAGGTATAGATATTTATCGATCTGGGCGCGCGAGGACTGCACTGCCGGCCCCTTAGAGGCATTAAGCATCCTGAATTGGATCGCGCAGGCATCAGCAGCGCGGCCCATTTCGCCGCCCAGGGCGTCGATCTCTTTGACCAGCTGCCCCTTGCCCACTCCGCCGATAGCCGGATTACAGCTCATTAGACCGATAGTATCCCGGCTCATGGTCAGCATGAGAGTCGAACAGCCGATCCTGGCACTGGCCAATGCCGCTTCAATGCCGGCGTGGCCGCCGCCTATTACTATTACTTCATAATCGTTCATAGAATAAAGGGACTAGCAAACACTAGTCGACACGTTCCGTGGGACGTAGGACGTAAGGACGTGGGACGTAAAACCAAAGGCAAAATCGTAAATCAAAATCTTTATTATGTCTTACGTTCTTTTGTCTGATTTATCTTTTGAATTTACGTCCTACGTCCAAGCGACCCGCCACGCTTTTTGGCGGGAAGCGGACGTCCAACGTCCTACGGTAATTATCGTTTTTATTATACTATTTTTTTACGGAAGCGACAAGGAGGGGCATGATGTCTGTTCCGTTGATTTCCCCGATGGATCCGAGCGAGGCCGCCTTTTCGGAAAAGCTCATTGTCCCATCCGGTTTGATCGCACCGCCCGTTACCAACAACGGGACAGGATCAGCCGAATGCGCTCTTATAGCACATACCGTAGAGTGATCAGCGGTCACCGCGACTATGGTTGCGGAGAGGTCAAGCTCACTTAAAAGGCTGGTGAAGAAAAATTTATCTATCGCCTCAATGATCTCTTTCTTCTTGCTGAAGTCTCCGTCGTGCGCCGGCTCATCCGGGCCCTTAATATGCACGTATATGCCGTCGTACTTCCTGATCGATTCCAGGGCGATCTTTGCCCAGACCGGATAATCCACGTCCAGGTGGCCGGTTGATGAGGGCACGTCGATTATCTCCATCCCGGTCAAGAGTGCGATGCCGCGCTCAACCGGCATTTCCACAAAACAACCGAATTTTAAATTAAATACCGAATTTATCTGGGGGAATTTCGGCAAATGGTCGCCTGCGTCGCGCGATAAAATGATATTGGCCGCTAGTTTGTTTTCGCTAACGCGCTTCTTATTTATCGCGGATTCATTTAAAACCTTGTTCACCTTTTGGGTGAATTCATTTAAGGCAGCGGCCGCTTCTATTGCCCCCTGGGAATCCTCGTAGCCCGGCATGGGTGTAGATTCCACGACAAATTTATCAAATTTTTCCAGGGCCACGCCAAATACCCCTTCGCGGGCGTAAGCCGGATCGGTATTATTGATCCAGCCGGATAATTTATTATGCATTCCACGGATGACTAAAACTCCCCGGTGGCCGATGGTGTTTTTAAACTCAAGGGTGGCGTTAGTTAGTGTCACCTTGGCATTGATCTCTTTAGCCAGGGCAGTGGCCTCTGCGGTTGTAAGGTTGCGGCCCACGCGCCGGTCCTTAATGGTGCGGCCGTCATCTTCGACCGTCGCAAAATTGACGCGGAAAGCCACGTCGCCGTCGCGGATGTCTATGCCTTCGGCAAAGCTCTCCAGCGGCCCGCGCCCGGTATAATATTTATGCGCGTCATAACCTAAGAGGCTGATCACCGCGATATCCGACTCCGGTGCGATACCGCGGCCAACGGGATAAACAAGGCCTGTTCTGCCGCGTTGCGCCAGACGGTCTAGGTTAGGAGTAAGTGCCGCCTCAAGCGGGGTCTTATCACCTAATGCCGCCAGGGGCAGGTCGCCTAGCCCGTCTAATACGATGTACAGAATCTTTTTCATAAAAATACTTTCCTTCCGCTATGATGTGCTATCTTCCGTAGGACGCAGGATGTCCGCTCCCCGCCAAAAATCGCGCGGGTCGCTAGGACGTAGGACGTAAATTCAAAAAATAAACACAATAAAGGAACCTAGGAGAAATTAAAGATTTTGAATTACGATTTTGACTTTGATTTAGATTTTACGTCCCACGTCCAACGTCCTAGTGAGCGAAGCGAACGGACGTCCCACGGAACGTGTCAACATTTAGAGTATCCACACGCGTTACACTTGACGCAGCCTTCCTCGTGGCGCAGCGCACCGCCGCAGTCGGGGCAGACGCCCACGATATCACCGTGATGCTCCACAACTTCTGTAGAAGCGCGTTCGTCATCGCGCGAATGTTTCATCGGTACTGCCGCCGCTTCCAGAGCCGCCTTTTCTGCCACAGCGTTTAAGAGCCTGCGCTCTACAACACGGGCAATGGCGTCGGCGCAGGAAAATATCCTCTGGCCCTTTTCCCAGGAAGGCGACGGGCAGCGGATATTGCGCAGCTGCTCGATGATTGATTTTACTTCTATGCCGGAACGAAAACCTAAAGAAACCAGCCTTCCGATCGCCTCTAATTGAGATGCAGCACATCCGCCGGCCTTGCCCATCTGCGTAAAAAGTTCGAACGGCTTTCCGTCTTCGTCGACGTTGATGGTCACGTAAAGGTTACCGCAGCCTGTGGCAACTTTGGTCGTGGTGCCGATGATCATCTCCGGCCGCGGACGGGGGGCAATTTCCTTTTTAGCCTCCGGGGGTTTTAATTCCGGCGCCTGCTTGGGAGCGCCGACGTTTAAGACCTGTTCCTGGCGGCTCTTGTCGCGGTAAATAGTGATCCCCTTACAACCTAACTGGTAAGCTAATAAATAAGCCTTGCGCACGTCTTCTAAACCGGCGTGGTTGGGGAAATTTATGGTTTTAGAGGTGGCGTTATGCACGTATTTCTGGAAAGCTGCCTGCATGCGCACGTGCCATTCAGGAGTTATATCATGCGCTGTGACAAAAATCTTTTTTACATCCGCGGGAATCTCGTTGATATTCTGCAGCGAAGAACTATCGGCGATCTTCTCCATTAATTCCCGGCTGTAAAATCCTCTCTCTTTGGCGATCTCTTCAAAAAGCGGGTCCACTTCTACCAATTTGTCGTTATCCATTACGTTACGGTAATAAGACACCGCGAATAACGGCTCAATGCCCGAAGAACATGGCCCTGCGATAATACTGATCGTGCCGGTGGGAGCGATTGTGGTAAGAGTAGCGTTACGCGCCCGCTGCGGCTTATCTTTTGTATCATAGATACTGCCGGAAAATGCCGGGAATACTCCTTTATCCCTGCCCAGCTCCAGCGATTTAATATTCGCCTCATCCAATATAAATGACATCACTTTTTCAGCAAGCCCCACCGCCTCGTCGCTGTTATAGGCGATACCCAGCCGGATCAATAACGTTGCCCAACCCATTACGCCGAGGCCGATCTTGCGCGTGCGGCGGGTTGCCTCTTCTATCTGGGGCATGGGGAATTTATTTACGTCAATAAGGTTATCCAGAAAATGCACCGCCAGGCGCGTGGCGCGGCCCAATCTTTCCCAATCGATCTGGTAACGCTCCCCGGGGCGCTTAAACATCACGGCTAGATTAATCGAACCCAGGTCGCAGCTTTCATAAGGCAGGAGAATCTGTTCACCGCAAGGATTAGTTGACTCATACTGCCCCAGCTGGGGCGTCGGGTTGAATTGATTCATCCGGTCAATAAAGATCACTCCGGGCTCGCCGTTTTTATGCGCTTGCTTTACGATCAGATCAAACACATCTTTAGTATTAAGCCGTTTTACTGTTTTGCGCGTGCGCGGGTCAATCAGGTCGTAATCCTGATTATCCTGCAATTTATTCATGAATTCGTCGGTAATAGAAACCGAAATATTAAAATTGGTGATCTTATTGTTATCTTCTTTGCAGGCGATAAACTCCAATATGTCAGGATGGTCAACGCGCAAGATCCCCATATTCGCCCCGCGCCTTGAGCCGCCCTGTTTCACTGCTTCGGTTGCGGCATCATAGACTTTCATAAATGACACCGGGCCCGATGCGATACCGCCGGTAGTCTTTACCACCGCGTTCTTAGGCCGCAGGCGCGAAAACGAGAACCCAGTACCCCCCCCTGAGTTATGCGACACAAACCCATCTGCAATATAGGAATGCTTATAAGGGACTGTCAAGTCATAGACTTCACTTTCACCGATCGGCTTTATTGTATTTACCTGAGCGTAGAAAAAACTTTCCTGTAAGAGTCCGGAGAAAAAATCAGGGGAGAACCCTTCTTCCTGCATTAAAACAGCTTTCTGCCGTGATAGCTGGCGGGAACCGGAGGGCCGATGAATAATTCCTTCTATTAAATCCTTAGCCCTTCTTCTTTCATCAACTTCCAAACAACTATACCAAAATGTTAAGTTTCTTTTTTGATTGGGGACCGTTTCTCCTTTAACAAAAATAGTATCTGGATCAACCGCTTTCAGCCTTTCTTGCTTTTTTGCCACTAAAAAACCTATTTTATTCCTAAAATTAATAAATCCTGATTTAGCACAAATGGATACCTGGTAACTATCCGTGGAAGCATAATATGTCTTTTGTGTGGGGATGCCTAAATAAAGCATGATAATCTGCAGCTCTTTGGCAAGAATGCTTGAAGCGGTAGTTAAAGTAATATGCCCCGATTCCCTTATGCAGCCATCCGTAGAAAATAACCCCCGCAGGAATGCGCAAATAATATCCTCTTTGCTGTTTTTTAAAATCTCAGGAATCATTGCTTGGCGCGCAGATCTTTTATATACTCCCAAGAATTCAAACCATTTTTTTATCTCAATACTCAAGAGCGCCACTTCATAACAGCTGCGATAATCATACTTACTTATAGATAGATTCTTATTGAATAAAGATGTAGACAGGCTGCGTATGTAATCAACAAGTTCTTTGTTTTCAAAACCTATGGTAAATCTTATCCCGTCGCGGTGATTTGAACCGTCGCCCATATACAGGCCAAATAATTCAGCTAACTCTACGGAAAGCTTCTGCGGAAGCTTAATGCCTTGCGGCTTAAAACAGCCGTCATTAAGCGGTTTATAATCATATTTGAAAGCGGGAAGCGATATTTGCCTTCCGCACCAATTCCCGGATTTTAAAACTACCCAATCCCCCGCTTTTAAATCTTTTATCCTTCTCCAAACGAACTCCCCGTCTTCATCTACTATAAAGAGCCGGTGTTCTGCGGTTCCTTTTAAGACGTAGCCCCGATTGGTAATTACTTCAAAAATATCCTTTCTGCCATTGTTGTAAACATCGCTTACCTTATAATAACCTTCCTCTGTTAAGATCCTTTCCGGCGGATTTACATCCTTTATCCTTTTTAATCCACTTTCAGTCATTACCAGGGTATCAGGATGAAGGCACTTGTGGATCATCGCGGTTATTTTTAACGATTCAAATATTGAGTCCATCGAATCATCAATAGGCAGCACAAAACAGGCGCTTAACTGTCCGAGGTCTTTGCCGGCGTTCATCAGGCAAGGCGAGTTGGGCAGAAATTCCAGCGCCGACATCGCCGAGTAAAAAGCTTCTTCAAGCGCGGCTATTTCTTTAGGGCCGGCCCCATATAATTTATCGGCGGCGGCAATGGCTTTGGCCACTCTGCCAAACATTTGCTCGGGCGTCTCAACTACTTTACCCTGTTCATCTTTTTTGAGATACCTGCGCTCTAATACCTTGAGAGCATTCTCTGAGAGTTTTAGCTCCATTGCGCCTCCATGGTGTCTATCTTTTTTTTACTGACCCGTGCATTTTACGATGAACATCATACCCTAACCTAAACTGGAGTCAAGAATTAAATACAATATATTGTATTTAATTAAATACCCTATACTATTTGTTGTGTGGAGAGCAAAAAATTATCCGATGTTTCTGCAGGATTCCCGGATGACCAACTCCGTGGGCAGGCTGATTTTCTTTACTTCTTTTTTAGCAGCCGGGCCGTTCATCAGCCGGTTTAATTCCTTGACACTCTCTTCGGCCATTTTCACTAACGGCTGCCGGACCGTAGTCAGCGCCACCGGACCGTAGAGCCCGGAGGGATTATCGTCAAAACCAACAATAGAAAGATCCTGGGGAATGTTCTTACCCAATTCCCTGGCTACCGCCATAGTCTCAAGCGCCATGGAGTCGCTGGCCACGAAAACTGCCGAGGGCGGATCAAGCATCTTAAATAATTTTTCCGCGGCAAGGCGTGCTCCACCCCGCGAATAATCCGTCTGAAATATATAATCCTGCCGCAGGGCGATATTATTAATTTTGAGCGCCTTTTTATAGCCCTCAAGCCGCTGTGCTGCCGCCTGGGTGATCAGATCGCCGGTGATATGCGCGACCTTCTTGTGCCCCATCCCGATCAAATATTCTACCGCTTCCTGCGCGCCGCCTATGTTATCCACGTAAATACAGGTCACATCCAGGTCTTCAACCAAGTTATTGATCACAACGCAGGGTATACCGGAGGCGAGCGCTTCTTCGAGCTGATGACGGTTGCCGATGACGTCGGCGAAGATAATTCCTCCTGCACCCGTTAGTTCAAGCTCACTGCGCGGCTGGGTCAGGTGCAGAAGAAGGTCCAATTTCAAGGCCTCGCAGAGCGTACCGATTCCGCGGATAAGCTCCAGTACATAAAAAGAATAGAATACGCCTTCGTAACGGGGGATAACCAAAGCCACGATATTGGTCTTGCCTGTGGCCAGGCGCTGGGCGAGTGCTGAAGGATGGAAGTTAAGCTGCTTGATCACTTCCAGGACCTTGCGGCGGTTTTTTTCTTTTACTGTCGGGAATTTGTTGATCACCCGGGAAACGGTAGTGATGGAAACGCCGCTTTGGCGGGCAACATCTTCTATGGAAATATGTAGGGAAGGGGTATTCTTGTGGCGAACCATTATGTCCTATGATCTATAATAAAAGATAAAAACTGTCGGTATTAGATTAACGGATCATGTCGCCGATCTTTACCGGCTTATTTTCCTGTTCAATATCACAGGCGGCAACACTCTTACTGCTCTTTATTACTTTTATCGTAGCGATGTTCTCGCCTGCGCGATAGACTTTAAAATTGTCTCCGGTCTTTACCCCGGCGTCTTCCCCGGAGTCTATGATCACAAAATTACTATCCCTGTTGACGGTCAAGATTGTCCCGCTCGGAGGCGCCATCTTTGTTTCTTCTTTAGAAACAACCTGATTATCCTGCGGCCGCACCACTATCGGAGACAACTCCACGGTATCTTTCTTTTCCGTCACAGCCGCCGCCGGCGCCGGGGCCCCTGCCTCAGAAGTGCCCACATTACGGATACCTTCCAATTGATTCTTGAGGCCGTTGATCTGGGATATCTTGTCTATGAGCATGGTCTCCATTTCGGAGAGCTTATTTTCAAGCGCTTTCTTTTCCTGCTGAACCAGGCTGATTTTTTTCTCCAGGCCGATCTTTTTGTCGTTGAGGCCGTTTAATTGGCGGGTAAGAGCCGCGTTCTCACTCTTGATAGGCGCAAACCCTTCTTCGATCTTGAGCTTATCGCTTCTCTCCCTGACCAACTCCTGGGCAATGCTGTCCATCACCTTTTTATTATATTCTATCTGGCGCTTTAAGTCGCTCTTTTCCCTGTTAAGGCCCTCTATCTCAAGGCCTAAGGAAGCCTTTTCCCTCTGCAATTGCTCATTGTTTATCTGCAGCGACCTTAATTCGTTGCGCACGCTCTCTAACTGCATCCCCAGGTCGGTCTTGGCTTTTAAAATGTCGGCCCAGTAAGCCTCTGCCTGCTCTGGGGCCATCTGCGCCGTGGCCTGTTGTGCCGGCGTCTGCTGCATAGTCTTGATCTTTTCTACCAATTCATCCTTAGCTTTAACGGCTTCGTCATACCTGTTTTGTAATTCCGCTATGTCCCTCTTGTTCTTGTCCAGGTCGCTTTTTAACGAATCATTTTCCTGCTTTTTTTCCCGTAGTTCGACGGAGAACTTTTGGACTTTCTCGTTCAAAGAGGCGTTTTCACTTTTTAACTGGTCCCTCTCCTTGGTCAATATCTGCTTGGAATTCAGCGTTTGGGCGTAAAGAAAAATGAATATTAAAACGATCCCCAAAAGCCCAACCACAAGGAATTTTATTTTCTTCTCCATCAACCCTCCCCTATTCTGTAGGGACAGCATACTATGCTGTCCCTACATTTAACAAAGAGATCGTTGTATAACTTATAACTGCGAAAATATCTTCTGCATCACAAGGCTTGCAGCACCCACCGCCACCGCGTTTTCCCTTAATTGAGAATAAACAATCTTGAGGTTAGTGGTAACTTCCTTGAACGCCCATTTTTTTACCGTGGCATCCACAATATTCAGGAAATCGTGGCCCGCTTCTTCAAGGCCGCCGCCAATGACCACTACCTGCGGATTAAGCAGGTTCACCAGAGACGCGGTCTTAATACCCAGCCTCTCGGCGGCAGAGGCCAGCGCGCCGGACGCAGCGACATTACCCGAGCGCGCGGCAGAGAACACATTCTTTAAAGTCAGGTCATCAAGCTTATCTATGCCGGCAACTTTTAAAAATTTATCCGCCTCGTCCTTCTTTACGGATAATGCCTTTAAGACGTCTTCAATAATGCCAAGGTCGGATTCCCAGCGCCGGATAAAACAACTGCGGCCTGCCTTACAGCTAAAAGTTTCTTCTTCTTTATCGTTATAGATAGCGACCTCGCCGGCGTATCCTAAAGCGCCCCGGTAGACTTCGCCGTTGATCATCATGCCGCAACCGACTCCGGAAAACATATAGAGCACATTTTTGAGGCCGTGTTCCAGGTCCAGCCAGTGCTCGCCGAAACAGGCGCAGGTAGCGTCGTTTTCGATGAGCGTTGGCAGGCTGAATTCTTTTTCCAGCATGCTTTTTAAATGCACGTCGACTGCCGCGTAGCGGTAAGTAGTGCCTGAGCGCTCGGGCCAGCGCACTGAACCGTCTTGTTTATTGATCAGGCCCGCAAGGCCAACGCCTACGCCCCTTATGTTGGAAGTGTATTCTTTTGAACGGCGCAAGACTTCGCGGATAACATTTAGCAGTGATTCGCCGATACCTTCGGCAGATAATGTATTTCTGGGCAGGCGTGTTTTGGTGATGATGTTGCCTTTGAGGTCTATTAAGAGCCCGACTACATCAAGAAGATTTAACCCCGCTCCGATGACATAGGCGGCCTGCGGATTCAGGTCCAGAAGGACAGGCCTGCGCCCTCCCTCGGAGACGTCAAAATCTTTTTCATGGACCAGGTTGCGCCGGATGAATTCGTCAATATAATTGGAGACGGTTACGACGTTGACACCCATCTCTTTGGAGATATCCGGGCGGCTGACCGGGCCGCGCCTCCTTAAGATCTCCAGGATGTCAATGTTGCGCTTTTCTTTCTCCGATAAGCCTTCTTTTTGAAAATCTATCGCGCGCATAGTATATAATTAAAACTTATCTGTAGGGACAGGTTTTAAACCTGTCCCTACAATTACTCAATTTTTAAAATATATATAAAATCTCTTCTCTTTATACTATATAAAAAAAAATTAGTCAAGTAATTTTACCAAAATTGTGCTGCTGCACGGATTTACGCTGTTAAAAAGCTTATTCCACATCTATAATAGCAAAATCCCAGCCCATCAAACCCGTAGGCGAAACGGCCACAAGATTTATCACTTTGGGGCCGGGGCTATCGTAGGAAGTGTTGAAAGAAAAGCTGTCTGAAGAAGGTTTTGTTTTCCCGCATTGGCCGGACCAGAGGTATTCTATGCTGACCTGGACGCATCCGCTTTCCAGGGGGACAGCCGTTGAACTGATAAATACGAATTCATTCTTATCTATTGTATAAGAATCGGCGGACAGCCCCAGGGTTGAGGCATCAGCCCGTAAAGAAGCGCCATGGTTAATTGCCGCATCCAAAAAAGTCTTGAGATTATATGCCATCGGCCGCGAACCTGCTATTTCGTTTAAACGCTCCTGCGCCAACACTGCAACTTCAGATGCAGGGACAGAAGACTGTTCTGTTTTTGCATTTGTAGGGACAGCATAATGTACTGTCCCTACAGAAAGCGCTTTAACATAATAACTTTTGGCGGCCTCAAGATCATTCTCCCATTGGCTGAACAATCCAAGTTGGTAGAGCCCCGCGGCGGTATAAGCATCGGGATTTTGCCCCGCGGCTAAATCCTGAAAACGCGCCTTAGCGTCGTTAAGCTCGCCCAAAGCGTAAGCGGATATGAAAGCGGATTTGAAGGCCGCTTCGTGGACATGGCCTGAAGCCGGAAAACGCGCGGCAAAATTATCATAGGCGGCCCTGGCCCTTTCAAACTGCCTGGTTTTCTCTAAGCTCAACGCGCGCAGATACATTAATTCTTCGTCAAAAATTTCAATTCCTGCGACTTCCTCGGCTTTAGCCAGGATAGTTTCAGCGTAAAAAGCATCGTAAGGCTTCTGTCTTCCGTATAAAAATAACCTGCCGATTTCCATTAGAAGCGGCGCTGATTTTTCCGGGGCAAAAGTCTTCAAGGCCTCTTCAATGTAGAGATTGTATATACTTTCGGCAAGGCCCAGGTTTCCTTCTTTGTAAAGCCCAAGGGCTGTCTCGCCCAGTTCCTCCTGGCTGACACCGGAAGTGAGCAGCTTATCGGCATAGATCTCATAGACCATCTTGGCCTTGATCTTTTCATTAAAAGACAAAAGCTCATAACCGGCTTCTTTTATCGCAAGCAAGTTTTGCGCGTTACCTGCTGCATAACGGGAAATATAATCCATCAGGCCGCCGAGTGCCGCGGTTCCCGCATCATCCTGCTTACCCTTATAGAACTTCCAGAGTAAAAGGCGCGCGTTCAAACCATAGACATCGGCATTTAGCGCCGTAGCTTGTATCGCCCTATCCAGGGAGTCTTTGATTTGGCCGCGGTAATCATTGCCTTTGTTGAAATATTCATCCCAAGACTGCGCGTCCTCTAAATACTTGAGCTGGTAATAGCGCGTGAGTGCCGCGTAATAGTCCACGGCCGGCTCAAGTTCTTTTTTCTTCTGGGCCAGGTTCTTCAAGAGGTCGGCGTATTCATTATAGCGCCGCGCGGAAAAATACGATTCCGTCAATTCCTCGAAAGCCGGATAGGCGCTCTCAAGATTTTCCGTGCCGATTATTTTTTGCGTAAGCGAGGATATAATTTCGGCGTCTTCAGCCTGGGCATTACAAAAAGTCAGGCATAAAATAATAGCAGATAATAGCCGGGTTATGATTTTAGGATTTAACATTAAAGTTCTATCTCTTTGGGTTTTTCTTCAATGGTACTGGGTTATTCCAGAATTCACGGATTACATAATAAGCCTTGCGCGGCTTGCGCATATTCAGGCCATTCTCTGCTTCGGGCGACTGCGCCACTATGCCGAACCATTCTTCGTTCATGTTTTTATTGCCTTCGGCTTTTATATCAAAATAATAACCGCCGTTGGACCAGTTTGATTCAGTATCCTGCACGCTCCATCCTGACGGGTTACCCTCATCATGCTTCCACCATTCATCCGTCCATTCAAACATTACGCCACCTAGGCAATTGCCTTCGCCGTCTTTAACGCCTGCCAGATTTTCATAGATCTGGCGCCACTGCGACTCCAGGAAAAACGCCTGCATATTCTGGTCCTCTTTTTGCAGGGTTGCGTCGTAGGCGTCGGCGCCGAATTCGGCGATAACTATCGGCTTATCAAAAGTCATACGCAGCGACCTGAAAAGGTTCCCGAAAGTTTTGCCGCGGTAAATGATGCAGGCCACCAGGTCAACATCCGGGCAGTTTTCCTTAGCGGATTCCAGGCCGCTTAATTCGCCGTTACCCAAAGCTACAGGGTGATCAGGATCCAGCTTATGTATCTTATGCGCCAGTTCATTTACAAATGAATAGTAGATCTTCAGGCGCAGGGCGTTCTTCTTCTGAGGGTCCGGCTCTCTATCTATCTCTTCATTGGACCACGGATTGATCCTGCCCAGGCAGGAATAATTGTTTTCATTACCCAGGACCCAGAACAAAACACCCGGCTCATCCTTGTATGCTTTGACCATTTTCAGGACTTCATTGGTGATGCGCTCCTGGAAATCCTTCTCCCCGTAAAACGGACAGGGATACTCCCAACACCCCAGCCAATGGCCAAGCACGGTGCGGATCCCATAGAGATCATAAAGGTCCCGGATCACCTTTTTTACCGCTTCCGGGTCCGTTCCCGGCTGGTAGATCCTGATGGTATTAATACCCATCTCTCGCATCAGTTTGCCATCGGTGATCCAGGGCTTATTGGAATCAGACCACCAATCGTATTCGTGGTTCTTGCCTATGGGAACGGGGTTGTAACAGACGCCCTTTATGATAAAAGGCTTGCCTCCGGTTTTAAGCTGATAATGGCCGCTTTTTAATTTCGCGACATATACAGCCGGTACCTTGGGCCGGCAGCCCGCGGCTGCCAGCCCAAGAGCAAACAGAAGGGTGGTTACAATAATCCTATTGCGGCTCAACAGAGCTTCATTCGAACTTGATCTCATCCAGGTAGAACGTGGCGCCCTCCGGGTTATTATCAATGTTGGCCGCCCAGCAGAAGCCTCCGATGATATAGGACATATCCTTGCCTTTGAGGTCGATGGTGTATTGAGCCCAATCCTTGTTCAGGATCACCGGGCCGATCACGGCGCTGTCGGAATCGGAAAATTCTCCCATAATGCCTCCGACTTTAAACTCCTCAATACGCTCGCCGCCTTTGGCACCCCGTGCCCAAAAGGTAAGCTTAACAGCCTTAGATAGATCGTATCCGCCGTCCACATTACCCCAGTTATTGGCCGGGTTCTGCCAGAGGATCCCCGCCCAACGCGCACCCTGGCTGGCCTTGCCGCTGTAAACGATCTTTATACAACTGTCGCCTAAATACGCGTCCTCTTTTGAGGCGCCGTCGTATTTTATGTCGCCGTAATCGCCCATCCAGCCCGAAGACACAAAATGATTCTTGGCTGAAGTGCGGTCGGCATAGACATAAAAAGGAACATCCTCAACTTTTTTCGCCGCAGGCTGCATAGTCGCGTCCGACTCATATTTGACGTCGTCAACATAGAATACGCATCCTTCGGGATTAAGGTCCGCGGTAGTGGTCCAGCCAAAACCTCCGTTAATGTAAGAGAGGTCCTTGCCGGCCAGGTTAATCGTATATTGCTTCCAGACGTCGGAGAGCTCCACCGGCCCCATCTCCACAGTCGCTGAATCAGGATAGGTGCCTTTGATGCCTCCGACCATGAACTTCTGGATCACCTCACCGCCCTTTGCACCCCGCGCCCAAAAGGTCAGCTTGTTCATACCGGTAAGGTTAAAACCCCCGTTCTTATTACCCCAATTATTGGCCGGGTTCTGCCAATAGACACCTGCCCAACCTTGGCCTTGTGTTTTTTTGGCGGTATAGCTAAACTCAAGGCAAGCCGTGCCGGAATGAGGATTGGCCGTTGCCTGGTCGTTAAGCTTTACATCCCCGTAATCGCCCATCCATCCCGAGACGATGAAATGGTTATCGCGGGCATTCTTGTCCGTGTAAACCGAAAACTCTTTTGGCTGCTCCGCGGGCAGATCTTCATACTCTGCCAGTGCGCAGGCCGGCAGCGCCATTAATAGGGCCGCCAGAAATATCGACAACTTTTTCACGCCACACCTCCTGTTTGTTGTTAAACGCTTTTTACCGGTTTTTCAAAAATTTCCTCTAATACTCAAGTTCAATACTACTTATTTCCTCGTCAGCGCGTCTAATGAATATGGCCTGCCTCCTTTCTCACCTCCACATCTTTTTATAAGTATAATATGACTTGCGTAATTGCCTGGCAAACGGGCTTAGCTTCCCGTCGCCTTGGCCTGCCACACCCAGCCATTCCTCATGCATAAATCCGTCGGGGAACGGCCCCACCCACAAACCCTTGGTGTCATGCAAAGAGGGCTCATAGGCCTTCCACCATTCATCCAGCCATTCGAATACAACGCCTCCGATGGCGTTACCCTCGCCTCCGGAGAATGCCGTATTATGCTCGATGTCCTCCCAGGCGGCGCGATGGTATTGCGCCTGAAACTCCTCTGTTTCCTCGGTGCTTTTGCCTTCGGAATAAGCCGGGCAGCCGAACTCGGTGATAAAGACGGGGCGGTCTGCTTCTTCTCGGACCTGGCGCCAGATGCGGCCAAAACCGTAATTGCCGCGGTAGGCATTGGTGCCGAAAATATCTATATCAGGGGCGTCTTTGCCGAATTTATCCAGGAAGAGCACGTCGCCGTTTCCGATGGCCACCGGATGCTCCGGATCCAATGATTTTATCAAGAGTGCCGCCTCATTGGCGAATTTAAAAAACGCGTCCGGGTCCTTATCGGCATTGCAGGCATAACCATAAACATTTTCATTACCCAACAGCCAGAATAAAAGATACGGCTCATCCTTATGCTCCATGACCATTTCCGTGACTGTTAAGAGCATGTTCTTTTTCTGTTCCGGGTTATTATAATCCGTGCCCGGGTTCCAGGCAGCGCCGGATCCTATGGCGTACTTGCCCAGGAAATCGCCGATGATCACCCTGATGCCGTATTTATTATAAAGGCCGCGCAGGACCTCTTTCTTGATCTTCAAAGGATGGTGATAAAGGCGGATGGTGTTAACGCCCATTTCTTTCATCAACTCAAAATCACCGGCCGCGGGCTCATCCTTATCCTGCAGATTATTACCGTTTTTATCCACAAACGCGTCATAGGGGCCGTCTGCCAAGCCGTTAAGGTTGAAATCCTCCTCCATCCAGTTGCCCAGCGTATTATTATCCGGAGACTGGCCAACTTTTGAAGGAGCGTAAGTGACACCTTTGATGATATAGGGCTTACTGCCTACAATTAATTGCCAGTCACCCGTTTCATATTGAATGAGATGTACTTTGCCTTTACCCAGCCTTTTTTTTATGCTCAAAAGATCAAGCTCCGGGCGGGACCTGGGCTTTAATTTCTGCAGCAGCCCGACCTTGACGAATTTACCGGGCGTGGTA
>Ga0105164_10000765_pt1 | contig 21440 bp, 23 predicted proteins | sample VDWuncwatermetaG_FD_89674 | JGI IMG/M metagenome (GOLD analysis project Ga0105164, IMG submission 89674) | Wastewater microbial communities from Netherlands to study Microbial Dark Matter (Phase II) - VDW unchlorinated drinking water | ecosystem: Environmental > Aquatic > Freshwater > Drinking...
ATCATCCTCATCGGCTACAGCCTTGGCGGCATCCATGCGCGCGCATACGCGCAGATGCATCCCGAGCATGTCGCCCTGTGCTTTATGGTCGTCACCCCGCAGCAAGGCACGCCGCGCGCGAATATCGGCAGGCTGCTCCGCATCGTGAACGCCTATGGGCCGAGCGTGGAGCAGATGATCGCGAACAATCTGTGGATAGAAGCCCTCAACGGCCATTACGTCGCCAATCGCGAGCGCTTCTCCGCGCAGGGCACACGCTTCGTCAACTTCCGCGCCATGCACGACGAGCTCGTGCCGCGGCGCTATTCCGCGTTTCCCGGCGTCGATGCGGAGTACTCCTTCGGCGGCCTCGGCCACATGAGCGCGGTCCAGAGCGCGCGGCTCTACCATCACCTCATCCGCGAGATCCGCGACGTCTCCGGCGGCAATGACTGCCCGATCCTCCTCCTGCACGGCTACGGCCTCGACCGCACCATGTTCCGCCGCTTGAGCAGCCAACTGCAAGCGCATCACCCAGGCATCGTCGGGCGCATGCACGCGATCAGCTATGATTACACGAAAGCGGTGACGTTCATCGTCCCGCAACGATAGGACAATCACTTCTTCCAACGAATCCTTTCAGCAGCGATGATTTCGGTTTCTTGCTCTCCTCATGGGTAAGGAGAGCAAGAAACCGAAATAGGGCAGAGAATACCCACCAACAATGGTAAGGCGGGTGGGGCGCGACGGATAGAAAAGGGCGCGGAGCGCAGAAGAGGACCAGAAGCGCGATGGGCTATGTCGCGATGAAAGAAGAGAGATACAACCGTCTCAAAGATGCTTCTTCACATCCGCCAATGAATAGATGATATCCTTCCCCCTCTTTGTCCTGCTGCGGTCGAGCAGCAGTGCGCGGATGCCGAGGCTGCGCGGGATATCATAATCGAACGTCTCATCATCGCCGACGTGCAGGACCTCGCCAGGCGTGCAGCGCAGCATGCCGAGCAGGTGCTGGAAGAATTCCTTGGACTTCACCATCAGATGGTCATCGATGACCGAATGCACCTCATCGAAATAGCCCTTGATGCTCTCCGCTTCTATCTTCAGCTGGACGAACTCCCGCGTCGAGTGCGTGATGATGATAAGCTTGTGTTTCCGCTTCAGCCCGACCAAGGCCGGCTTGACGTCGTTGTAGACGCGGACGTCGTGACGCAAGTCATGGATGACCTTCCGCCAGTCCTCCTCCAGCCTGAATTTCCCGAACCAGTAATGCGGCCGGTACCAGTTGATGTCAAAATGCCCGACCTTCTTGTAGCTGTCCAAGACGATGAGCGTCGCCTCTTCGAGAGGGATATGGTACTGTGCCGCGTACAACCGTGGAATCTCTTCATACCAGAAAACCCTGCCGAAGCGGGAATCGTCCACCAGCGTGCCATCCAGATCGAAGCTGATCACTTTGTAGCGGACTCGTGGCGTTTTTCTTGCTACGGTATCTGTTTTTTTGCCCGCCCGCTTGCGCATCCTTATTCCTCATCTCTTGACTCATACCGGAGTATGGCCGCGATCTTGCCGATGTCTCGCAATTGCACGCCCTCACGCGTCTCGGTGGAGATGATGCGCACCTCCGTGTTGAACTGCGTCGCGATGTCCTCATACCCCTCGATGGTCTTGTCATCCAGGGATTCGGAGAGCAGGAGCACCTCTACCGCCCCAAGCTCAAGCTTCCGCTTCACCTCATCATGGCCGTACGCCACCATGCCCTGCCGCGTCGAGAGCAGGGTGAAGAACTTGAGCATGATCTCCTTCTCTTTCGCCACGTTCTCCTCGGCAAGGACATCCTGCGACTTGTCCACAAGTTCCTGCAGGCCGAACTCTTCAGTATAGCCGAGGTCTTTGATCGCGAGCACCTTGCGCTTGAGCTGGTCGGTGATGAAGTTGCCTTCGGCGAACTCATACTTTGTCGGGCCAGGACCGCCGATAAGGATGCCCTTCAGCTCCCGCATCTCAAGGAACTGGTCCTTGAGATAATCCGCCACCTTCTTGAAGTGCGCCTTGGCGGCGAGCTCGCGGTTCATCTCGAATCGATGAGCGGATTGTCCGCCTGCCTTAAACTTGCCCGGAACTTCAGAATGCGTCTTCAGCAAGGGGATGATTGTTTTTCCCTTGAGCATGGCTATCGTCGCATCTCGCCTATCCAGCACGACGAGGCCATACACCTCTTTCTCTTCGCACAGATCACGCAATGGCTCCAGCACGAACTCCTTGTCGCACCGGTACATCCGGATGTTCAGGGGCGCGGGAGGCTCGAGGCTGAAGACCTGGACATCGCTCTGGCCTTCCCGCTCCGCCACATTGCCCGAGAAGGCCGCGAGCCCGTGCTTCGGCGTCTTGCCGATGGTGCGGAGATGCTGGATCATCCGCTCTAAGGCATCGGTCACGTTCTTGCGCGTCGAGGCGGATTTGATATTGGAGGCCGTGCCCTGCTCCTGCGCGAGATGCTGCATGATCTTGACCAGATCGTAGCCTGCCGGAACATATACCGTGACCAGTTCCGTGTGCCTGCCGTGATAGCCTTCCAGCGCGCGGACGAACTTCTTCAGCTGGTAGCGTTCCCTTTCGGTCATATCCATGACGCACCAGAAAACAAATTGATTTATAAAATTACCTGTCTGTTACCATAAACGCCGCTTATAGAGCCTATAACGGCAACCATCCCTACAGAAAGGTTTAAATACAGCTGGTTTTTCCAGTAGCTATTCCAAGGGGCTATGGGGTAGCTTGGCTAGCCTTTCTGGTTTGGGTCTAGGAATGCCAGAAGGCATTTTTAGCAAAACGCCAGAGGACCCCGGTTCAAAACGGCGACTCCGCCATATGACGAGGTCGCGTGAAAGTCCGGGTAGCCCCATTTCACTGGTGACGCACATGGCAATTATCCGCAAAAGGTCTTCAACAAAACGCTTCGGCGTCCGGTATGGCCGGAGCAACCGCGACAAGCTCGCTGCGGTCGAGGATCTCCATCGTGGATGGCACAAGTGCCCCTACTGTTCTAAGGAAGCCGTGAAACGCGAGTCGGCAGGCATATGGGAATGCCATAAATGCCGTGCGCGCTTCGCCGGCAGGGCGTATACCATGGCTAAGCGCAAGACAGCCGCAGAACTCATGGTCACGGAAGAGCAATACAAGACCATAGTCCAAGAGACCGCGTCCGAGGTCGAGCTCCCTGAAGAGGAGACGACCGTATCCGATGAGGAGGCATGAGCATGGTCGAGTACAAATGCTTCAACTGCAACAAGAAGGTCACGCCTGACTATCTCCGCAAGAAGGTCCGATGCCCCTACTGCGGCAGCAAGATCCTCTTCAAGCCGCGCATGGTGGCGACTAAGGTCAAGGCGCGATAGGGCCATGACCTACGAAGCGACCATCACGGTCAAAGGAGATATCGCCGCGCTCCACCGGGCCATCGCCTCCGAGGCCAGGGAGATGGAGCGGTCATCCATCACGATCACCGAGGACAAGGGTGGGCTCGCCCTGCGTGTCAGCGCAAACGACGCGACCGCGCTGCGGGCGAGCGTGAACACGGTCCTCAAACTGCTGCTTGTCCATGAGAAGATGGCAGCGGTCAAATGACAGCCAGATAAGGATCAAGCAAGACGACGATGACGGACGTACCCAAGGAGATGGAAGGCAGGATAGCGGAGCTCCAGATGATGGAGCAGAACCTGCAGGGCTTCCTCCTCCAGAGGCAGAACTTCCAGTCGCAGCTGGTCGAGGTCGAATCCGCCCTCGGCGAACTCGACAAGACGCCGATGGCGTACCGGATCATCGGCAATATCATGGTCGCGGCGGACAAGGCCGAGATGAAGAATGACTTAGAGCAGAAGAAGGAGATCCTCATGCTGCGCCTCAAGACCGTAGAGAAACAGGAGACGAAGCTCAAGGAAAAGGCCAGCAAGACCCAGAGCGACGTGCTCGAGGAGATGAAGAGACGATGATGGTGACCAACATGGAAGAGATAACGCAGATCATCGAAGCCATCAATGAGCTTCAGAATGATACTACTGTCCCAAAAAATATCAAGACGAAGCTGCAGAGCATCACGCTCATCCTCCAGCTCGAGAGCGAGGGCATGTCCACCCGGGTCAACAAGGCCCTGGACGAGCTTGAAGAGCTCTCGGACGACGCGAACATCCAGTCCTATACGAGGACGCAACTGTGGAATATCGTGTCGCTGCTGGAGAGCATCTAGAGAATAAAAAAATAGGACTTGATCTTGTTTGATCCTTATCACATCATTTATTCTTGTTGCATCATTTCTTTGCTTTTCCCTTCTGCCCCTTGATCAGCACCATCTCTGATCTCGTGATCGAGGCATTCGGTATGTGCACGACGTCCCCATCTTTCGTCTGCAATTTAGTCTCAATAAGGGTGACCGCGACCACCTTCCCTTTGACGCCATGCACGCAGACGGTCTGGCCTTCCTCGATGACCTTGTGCCGCAGGAGATAGAAGCCCGCCATCGCATTGGGGATGAAATCCTTCACCGCGAACGCGAGGGCGATGACACCGACCAGGATGATGGCGCCGATGATCATCTGCAATATGGTCGTCGTGACGTTCAGCTGGTTCAATGCCATGATGATGGCGATGGCGTAGATGAGGTAGCTCGTCACCCTCGCGAGCGGCTTCTCCATCTGGATGCCGCTCTGCGTGGCCCGCTTGAGGATGGCGTCGACATCCAGGCTGTGCAGGGTCCGCTGCACGAACCTGCCGGCGACCTTGCCGATGATGAAGCCGACAAGGGCGATGATGACTGCGATGATGATAGAATAATAGTAGCTATTGTAGATGTAATCCATCAGACCAAACGCGCGGTCGAGGAGGCTTTCGGACATGGTGGGCGGAAATGGACGGGTGCAGTATTTAAACCTTGTTGTTATGGAGAAGAAGGTCGAGATACTCTTTTTTGTACTTCATTCCCCGCGCCGCGGCAAGCTTGTCCAGCGCCGTATCAAACCTCGACCCATACTGCGCGCCCTGCTTCTTGCGCCATGCCACATCATGCGGCAGGCCAAGCTCTTCCGCGATCTCGCGCAGCACGACCTTCTTGTGCTCGCCCTGAATCTTCAGCGAGCCAGGAAGTTTCATCCCCTCGACGATCACCTGCTCATCGAGAAAGGGGGTGAGCAGCGTGATGCCGAGGCTCTTCCCCACAGCGAAATCGCGCAGGAAGTCACGCCGCCACATCCTGCGCAGGCCGTTCCAGCACTCCACGTTGATGTCCTGCGCCTTGACATGGCGCTCATAGCCGGCGAAGATCTCTTCCGAGCCGAGACCGGAGAAGAACATGGTTTCCGTAGCGATGCTTTTGGCCGCAAGCACAACGCTAGCCACACCGACCTTGACGACATAATCCGCATCAATCACATCTGGTTTCGGAAGGATGCGTACCGCCTCTTTAATGATTGGTTCCGCCTCTTCGATGGAAAACGTCTTCTCGACAAGCCGGACGCCAAGCTGTTTCGCCGTCTTGCGCGCGGCGACAAGATCCGGCGGATCATCCATATCGCCGGTGCGGAAACCGACGCTATAGCAGGTGAAATCCGCCCCTGCCTGCTTGCACAGCAGCGTGATGAGCGACGAATCCACGCCGCCGGAGAAGAAGATGCCGAAGTGCTGTTGGGGTATGCGTTTCTTTACCGCGTCGAGAATCGCCTGCTTCAAGGCGTCCTTGCTGCCATTGCCATGCGCCTGTCGCTCGAGCGTGTTGATATGCGCCGCCCAATCGCTTTCCGCGACGAAGTTCCCTTGCTTCATGATGCCTGCCTGTTCGACCATAAGATAGAGAAGCAAGAGGCGCTTTAAAAGATTTGCCATCTTCCTCAAGCAGACAATCCTCAACTGGACAATTCCGTCTTGTCGCGCTCCTACCCATGAGGAGCGCGACAAGACGGAATCGATGACCCTCTCCTCGGAAAACAAACAACACCTCGACGCAAAGCTTTAAAAGCGCTATCCCGCTCCTCGACAAGGGGAATATTCATGCCTATACCATCCTTCGATTTCGGGCCATATCTTGATCTCTTATTCATGAACCTGCTTCACGGAAAGGAGGAAGATTACCCCTTCAAGCAGAGCAGGCGTGTCCTTGTCCATGCGCTCTATCAGGACTGCCCACGTGATGTGAGCAGGTATGAGAAACGTTTTATCGCGCGAAACCTTGTCCATCTGGTACGAGCCTTCCCCGACAAAGGACGGAAGACCGGAGGCATGGATGAGCGGCATTACTTCCTTGTCGCGAAGCGGCTTGCCGCGTGGGGAGCGGACAAGGAGACCATCGCCGGTGGCCTGTTCCATGATTATATCGAAGACAAGCTTGAAGAAGAGCAAGACGATGATCGAGCCGATGCGGAAATAGCTATCAGGTCCATCGGTGAGGATCTGCAGGATCTCCTGCGATGGAACCTGACGGCGAGTTATCCTGTAGCAGAGCTTGAAGGCATCGATGCGGCGCATCGCGCCAGACGATTGGTGGCGATAAACTACAAGCTGACGCGGAATCCGAAAAATTCCTATCTGGACTCGATGCAGCACCTTCTGTTTCCCGTACAAGGCATATTCACCTTGGATGGCATCATCAGCGATTTTGAGGACCACCAGATGCATGATGTCGCGAACCTGCTACGGAGAGGTGCGACCGGCGATGATAGCCTCAACGATTTGAGCAGACGAGAATTGGAGTACTATATTGCCTGTGCCGCACGCCAGGGCAGGTTATCACCTAGTGAAGCGGCGCAGGCGCAACAGCACCTGACACGACAGTATCGGGCAGCGTATAATCTTACCGATATCCTTCGTGTCTTCCTCGTCAAATGCGCAGACCGTCTCGACAATGGCGACTCGCATGAAGAGATAGAGCAGCGGAGCACCATCCCTCCTGGCGGCATCACGCGCCATGAGCGAGAGCAGGTCAATAGGCTTCAGGAGCTCCTGCGCGATGACCACTACCAGTCCAAAGCACGATTGCGTGATTTCAATGCCGTCCATCCGGCGACGCTTCTCGAGACGCACCAGATAGCCTACTCCGTGGCAAAGACGCATCTGTTCGCGCAGGTGGCCAAGCTGTTTTTCGTGTACCACTTCGGCAACGATTGGTCGCACATTCTGCAAGAACAGCATCCAATGGCCTATCAGGCTTACCGGGCGCTGATCGGACGGACCCGATTCCAGATCGATGCAGCCCGCGAGAAACTCACCGACGCAGGAGAACGGTCAAGACATGATACGGAAGTCACGGAGTATGAGAGAGCCGGACATCTTGATGTCGTGACGCATCGCCAAAGCAGGGCGGATGACGACCTGCGGGGAGGATACTATGGTCTCGATGGGACCCTTGACCAGTATCGCGCCTGGATGGAGAAGAACAAGGCGGACATGAACCTGCACCGGCAGCGCCCGATGCGGGTGGATCGCGACCTCGCCGCCTTCGACAGGATGCTCGAGAAGATGCTGGAGGAGCCGCAGTACTTCGTGCAGGGGTACACCGAACGCGCCGAAGAACAGCTGTATAGACGACGACCTGAATTACAGCCGGCAGGATTAGGAGCTTGAGACCATGACGATCGACGACAGGATTGAACCATTCTTCAGGATGTTCGCAGGGATAGGTATCGATGGGCAGTTGAGCGCGGAGCTCCTGCATGAATACGCGCTCTACGTCGAGACCGGAAGGAAAAAGAAGCCATTCCTGCAGGACGAGGTCAGCGATAGGGTCAAGGAGATCATTATCCGGACCATCCATCACCTGGAAGAAGGAGCATGCCGGTTCATCCCTGAGGAACACGATCTCGACGCGATACAGTCATGGAATGCGGCGTATGCGCGCGCGATGACCTTCTTCCAAGGGAAAACAGAGGACATCTTCACCCATCTCGCCGGCAGGACCGCCCCTACCTATGCCACGCAACATGTCCGCAGCGAAGGCGAGAAACAGGCGACGCTGCGCGGACACCTTGGAGAGCATGGCAGATTGTTTGATAGAGAGACGAGAGAACAGGCAGGAAAGCTGCGTGCGGGCAAGCTGGAAGCACACCTCTCAAACCAGCCATTGGACATGGTCACCTATCTTCGCACGACGCCGATGGCCGCCAGGTGGGTGTTTGATGGCATGATTGTCCGCGCAAAATCCGCTGACCGGCTCGCGAGGAAAGTCGCCCAGAAATGGATAAACATCTGGGCGAAATACGACGGAGTGAAACGGAAAAGGCAGGGAGAAGTGCCACTTGGGGACCTCGCCGTCAGCTACAAGGATTTCCTCGTCACGGACCAACTCGCATTCATCCTCTTCTTCGGTAAAGAAACCTCATTCGCGCATGATTTCATCTTCGGCGAGAATATGGGGTTCAGGCAACTCGAGATGCAAGACACCTCCACGCTGAAGATACGGCCGAAAGCAGGCACCCGCTTGCGGCGGATAAAACTCATTCACGAGCGGGAAGCCTTTATCCTCGACATGCATGTCGATGATCTCGCGAGTTTCATCGATATGCAGTATGGAGAGAGTCCGCATTCGATCATGGTGCATAAGCAGCACACGGACGCCTTGAACGGCCCGTACTGTCGGAGCTATCGCCGCATCTATGAGCAAGCGTACCGCTTTTTCCTCGCCTGCGACATGCCGAGCGTAAAGCCGGAGCTCTTCGACCTGTACATCGCGGAACGTCCCGCACGCCAAAAGACCTTGACCTCGATGCGCGAGCCTATCCTCCGTAGGATCGATTATCGTGTCGATGATATCGCACGTCTCGCGGGGCTCCTACGACCTGATTCTTCCCTAAAGGTGAGAAAGGATCAGGATCGTATCGCGGAGAACCGACGGAAGCTCAAGCGGGAGTTCTCGAAGCGTTTCGACAGCAAGCGGCTGGCAGACATAACGCGAGAACTGGAGATGCCGCTCTATGAGACAGTCGTCGGCCATGCCTACGCGCTTGAGGATATGCTTCGCGAGGGCGCTTCGGTGATGTTCGATTATGATCCCCTCGCGCTATCCGTCGATGTTCGCCATCAGGCGACGGAGCTTGTCCAGCACACGGAATCAATGATGCGATTGCATGACTTTTTCTATGCGGAGACGCCGCAAGCCGGTTACCTCGACCGTCAGCGACGCTTCATCGAGGAGGCCGTAGCGGATGTCCGATTCCTCTTGGAGCGGCAGACACCTGTTTTCGAGGCGTTGCAGGCGGCGTATAGCTCGCTCGAGGAACATGGCTACACCCCCGCACGGGCTGACCGTGAGTATCGCCATGCGCTCGAGGCATTCGATCAGGCGAATCGCACCATCTCCGAGACCGATACGCCATACAACTCCATCGCGTCGTTGAAGCTCGACGTGCGCATCCTGCTGGCCAGCCATGTCATCGAATTCCAGACAGGGATCCTGCAGCAGATGGAGCGGCAACGGGCAGAAGGAAAAGATGTCGAGATGGACGGCGACAGCCTCAGCATGCTTCGGAGCTTCAGGAATCGCGTGGACAGCATCGCCTATGGATGCATGGGCCGCCTCTCCGAAGCGGTGCGAGAGGCGTACCTGCAACGAAGAGAACAATTCGATAAACTTGTCGAACTGGGGCGCTAATCCGCCGCCAATATCCTCCTGGTCTTCGGCACGAAGTTGAGGATCCTCCCCTCTTTCACCTTGCCGCTGCCCAGGAGATCATCGCCGCATCGGATGATGACGAACGTGGCATCAAGGCCCTCTATCTCAAGGTCATTGCCTTTCAGCCACTGCCGCATCTGTTCCTTGCTGATCTCGACGACGTTTTTCGTCGCGTGCTTGCCGATGAGCTGGCTGCCCTCGATGCTCAGACGAAGCTCCGTGTCATGCAGCAGCTCGCCGACATACACGCCGGCGGAATTCACGCGCAAGGCCTTCGTGTCAAGGCGCTCGATATCCCGATTCGTGAAGAAGAGCTTGTTCTTGCGATTCATCAGGTAGACATGATCGAGCTTTTTCGTGAAGCCCCACTGCTGCTCGAGCAGGGCGTTGATGGCTTTTTTCTCCTTGGCATTGAGGATGGTGAAGGGGAGCATCTTATACCCCCCACACCGGATTATTCTTCCGCATGATCATCACTATCTCCTTGACCGCCCCGATCTCATCAGGAGAGAGGTAGCGCTTGAATTCCTTCAGCTTCCGGAAATGGTCCTCAGGAATGGCGCTATAGAGTATATCGCCTTCATTGATCTGCCTTCCGACGACGACATCATCCATCGAGATCGCCACTTGTTTCCCTTTCGCCGCCTCGCTGATGCTCTCCTGCTCCTGCTGGATAGCCTTTATCCGGGTAAGCCCTTTCCCTTCCTTGTTCATCAGCGGCATGCCTGCTCTGACCTTGCCGGCGAGGATCTCGCAGCCGATGACCGCCGGATTGCTCTGCCTGAAGACATAGCCGCGCAGGAGCTGCACCTTGCAGGGCCGGACGAGCAGGTCAAGCGCCCCCATCTCCTCCGCCTTGGCCTGCGCGACCTTCCATGCCTCATACGCGTCGATAAGACGATAGATGACATCGCTCGAGATGATATGCGCTTTCTTGGACGATTGCTTGACCTCATCCGGCACCCGTACATTGAACGCCAGGATGACGCCGAGCGATGGGTCCTTCTCGATATTGCTCTCCGCATCGACGATATCCTTCTTGGTGATCTCACCGATCGTTGCCTTGCGGATAGGGATGCCTTTCCCCTTGAGGAGGCTGATCAGGGCCTCGAGCGAGCCGAGATTGTCCGCCTTGATGATCAGGCCTTCCTCGTCTGTCTCGATGACGACGCTTTCGACCTCGCTCATGACGAGAGCCTTCGTCTCCTCGAGTTGAGCGGATGCGCAGCTCAGGAGGGGCATGCCCGCGATCACCTTTTCGGTGTCGGGGGCAGTGATCTTGACGCCCGTGGCCGCGACGACCTCCTTGACCGGCTTGAATTTCGACTTGGCGTCGCGCATCTCGGCCAGCGGCATGGGCTCGAACAGCGCCTTCACCCTCGTCACGATGGGCTGGTCGAGCCCGCCGATGACGATCGTGTCGCCGACGCGCAGCGTGCCGTCAAAAAGGATGACGTCCATGGTGATGCCGAGCCCTTTCTCTTCCTTCACCTCAAGGATGCTGCCTTTTGCATTGTCTTGCGCGTGGAGGTTGAGGCTTTGCTCGAGATACTTCTGCGCAAGCGCCGTGACGACCATGATAAGTTCGGGGATGCCCTCGCCGGTCTTCGCGCTGCAGGGCACGATAGCGATCTGTTTCGTGTAATCCTCGACGCGATCGAAGCGTTCAGAGGAGATGCTGAACGTATCGTACAGCTCACCGACGATCCGATAGAGACGCTCTTCAAGCACGGTGCTGATCTCTGGCCGCTGTTGCTGGACATTCTGCAAGAATAAGGGTAGTTTCTGCTGCCAGCCGTTGAGGAGGTCTATCTTGTTCGCGGCGATGACAAAGGGCGTTTTGTACGTCTTGAGGATCTCGATGGCTTCCTTTGTCTGCGGCCGGAAGCCTTCATTGATATCGATGACCAGGACCGCGATGTCCGCCATGCTCCCGCCACGCTTCCTCAGGGAAGTGAAGGCAGCGTGGCCTGGCGTGTCGATGAAGAGCAGGCCAGGGATGGTGAAGCCCAGCTTGAGCTGGTCGAGGAGTTTTCCACAAATCTTCTTGATAGTATCCAGCGGGATGATGCTCGCGCCGATGGCCTGCGTGATGCCGCCCGCCTCTTTCGCGGTGATGGCCGTACCTCTGATCTTATCGAGAATGCTGCTCTTGCCATGGTCCACATGGCCTAATACTGAGCAGATTGGGCTGCGGAGGGAGAGCATAGTGGGTCACGGACAGCGAGACAAGAGGACGATTTAAATAAGTTTCCACTAAATGAAGCAGAAGGACAAATGCAGTATAGGCGAATATCTCTTCTCGTATATCGCCTCCTATGAGCAATGTTCCGTTCGAATTCACGCAAGCGCGTAGATAGATACTGTTTCATTTCCGTGACAGGCGATGCAGGACTTCCGCACTTTTCTTTTGCTGGGCCATCGTTGGACCAAGTCGGACACCATGTTTCACCGCCAATCGCTGCACATCTTGAATAGAGAGATGAAGCAGCTCCGCGGCCTTGCCTATCGAGAGCCTGCCTGATTCGACCAGATGGAGTATGTACTCCTCAGCGCCGAGATACAGTAATTGACGGATGGCGGTAGACTGATCCACATACTCTTCTTTTGCGCGTAGCTTTGCCAAGGTCAAGATTTCCTCAGGTATCCGTAGCGGATAGGGTACAGCTTCCATGGTCATTTACCTCCAATCATTCGCTTCGCGAACTGATACTGCTCCTCGCGGATAAGGTACCGAATAGCTTCAAGTGCCTCGTCGGCGGCAACGATCGATATTTTTCTTTTTCGTGCAAGCAAGACGATACTATCTCCGGATGTCATAAAGGGGATCTCTTGTCCTTCCAAGAGGGAGAGGAATCGCCGATCATCGCTGATGATCGCATCTGCCTTCATCTTTCGAAAAAGGGCAAGCGTGGCACATTCACCGAGTCCCAAACCTTCCTCTCGTTCCACCTCGACAGCAGAAAGTCGTATCCTGCCGTTTTCCGCCAGTTTCTCAATGGCGAAGGCGTCTTCATACATTTTTTCTTTGCCCCTCATCGCTTCATCGTATGCTTGCTTCGCCATAGCGCATGAGGCGAATGACACGAGATGATCAAGCATAGCAGCTTTCGCCAGCTTGATCGCCGCGTCCGCATCGAGGACAAAGATACGCATCTTATACGATAGTATACATATGTATATAAATGTTTCTATTCGGGATATGCACCGAACCTCTTTTTAAGCTTATATAAACTATATGGCTTAACTATTTCAACACCACCTGCCTAAAGAAGGACAGGTGGTTGATGTGAAACGAAAATATGACGCTCTTTCTGAGATGAAGCAAGCCCAGAAAGAGTTGTTTGAGGATGTAGAGGACGCGGACGCGTATGATTTCCAGAAGGATTGAAGAAGAAAAAATGCCCGTATTCTTTTATTCTTTGGCTACGTGCCACACCATGTTGAAGTAGCGCCGGAAATGTTCTGCGATGCTCTTGGAGTGGATCAGGACAGCGATGATCGGCTCCCTCCAGGATACCAAGAGGAGGCGATCGTTGCAGACTTCTATATTACCTGGAATGGGAAAGTCGACATAGCGTATGTCAATGTATGATGCTTGTTTGATGAATGGCGAGCCGCGGTATTCCGGATTGCTGATGCCACGCGAGTGGGGAACTGCCTTGAAAATGGATTGCATGCTGAAGTAGAACCGGTCAGACTCCTCGGCATATTCTTCCTCGTGGATGTAGAAGAACAGGTCCTCATCATCCTTGCCAAGACCGGAAAGGACTTTCTCGTATGCTGTGCGCAATCCCTTCATGCCGAGAAAGACTTCAGCCTCCTGCTGCGGCACTATCTGCTGCAGTTTTGCGAGCTGGGGCAATATCTCTTTCAGTTCCTCGCGCTGCTTGGCGAGCTCTTTTTCCTTCTTTTCAAGATAGGTATAGAGATTCGACGGGCTCGCGGCTTGGAAGTACTTCGTCTTGTTCTTCACGATATAGCTTACGATGCCCTTCTCCATCAGGCGTTGCAGTACATCGTAGATGTTGGAGTACGCAACCCCTGATTTCTTGACAATCGGGCCGACGGTAGTCGAACCAAGGCCCATCAGCGCGATGTAGACCCGCGCTTCTCCTTCAGTCAAGCCTATTTTCAGGAGATCGTAAAGCTTTTCTTTAGCCACTTTACGGCTTTAAAGCTGCTTTTGTATAAAAAGCTTTGTATTATATACCCTGTACAGGGGAAGTAAATTATAAATAGTACCATTATATTTTACTACTAAAAAGTAATTATTAAAAACGGTGATGACGATGACCAACGACGATTATGTACCAAGCCTCGATGCCTTTTTGGCGGAAACGGACGAGGATACGTTAGTGGTAGATGCTATCATGCGCGATTTCGATGCGTTCGCGCCAAAGACATTGCTTGAGGAAATTGACAAGGACGATGTGCCGATCCGTATCCTCGATGTTGGCGCTGGAGATGGAGCAAAGGGAATATATTTTGCGAAACAGTTCGGCGACGCGGGAAGAACCATCCTCAATGTTGTAGAGCCAAAAGAAGAGCAACGGGCGACATGGTTGGATGAACCCGGTTCATGCTATTACCGCACGTATACAACACCATTCGACCAAACGCAATTCCAAACGGATGGAAAGTATCACTTCCTCCTGTTTTTCCATTCGCTCTACGAATTCCCGCGACATGAGGATGGGACGATAGTCGGACTCGAGAAGATCGATGATCTGCTCGCTGACAATGGAGCTGCAATCATCGCAGTGGAGCATCCTCGCTCTGACTTCCAGCAGATGAAACGAGAGCTTAATCCTCGCTTCGGCATGCGCGAACCGGTATCCGAACAGGTCATAACCAGCACGCTGGAAAAATACAATATGCCGTATCGCGTCAATGGACGGATGGTGGATCACCGGTTCCCTATCTACACAAGAAAACCGGACACCGAGCTTGGCAGGGACGTGGCGTTCCTCTTCTCCGACTCTCTGGAAGAGCGGACGCTCACGAATGACCAGTATGCCGAGATAGGCGGATGGATCAGGCGGCACGAGCGGCGTGACGGAGGACAAAGCTTCCTCTGGGTACCGGATAGCGTGATGTGGGTGTATAAAAGAAACAGGTGAATGGAGGATGAGTAACGATATAATCACCACTGCCATCGACTACTTCAACAAGGAGAGATTCACCTCGCTCATTATGGTATCGGCTTTGAGCGCTTTGTCGGATTCTTACTCGGCTCGACAGATATTTTGGAGACGATTGCGTATAGAACATTGCAACCGAGATGACTGCCTCTTTATCTAATCACTGGCGGCTCCGATTTTTCTTTAAGCCTTCTGTCTTAAAACAATAGAAACACCTGTTTTAAAGATGACGACTATGTAGAGGTGGATGCTGAGAAAGGCATCGCCAGGAAGATTACACTATGTAACCCTACAAAATGACAATATTTATATATTTGTAGGGTTACACCATCAGCATGGCGTTCGTAAGCACAAAAATCATCCATGGGAAGAAGCGTTACTACCTGGAGAAATCTGTCAGGTTCCCTGGCGGGAAGGTAAAGAAATATTCGACGTATCTAAAGGGTTATGACCCTTCTGCCGCATACCTCCCCCTGATGAGCTATAAAAAAGCCCTGGAGGAAAAGATAGCGAAAGACCTGACCGAGGCTTCGATACAATCCTACAGGAAGGACCCTATCTTTACCGAACTGGTCCTCCGCCGTCTAGAAGAAATAAGCACAGGATACAGAAAAATCCGCAAGCAGCTGACAAAGAAGCAGATTGATGACATCCTCGACAGGTTCACCATCAATTTCACCTACGAGTCTAATGCCCTAGAAGGCAATTCCCTCACCCTTAAAGATGTTACCTTCATCATCCAGGAAGAGAAAATCCTCAAGGGAAAAGACTTACGTGAAGTATACGAGACGCTCAATACGCGAAAGGCCTTCGAATGGATATTCCACCATCGGCCGAAGATCCGGAAAGAGGATATCATAAAGCTGCATGAGATCCTTGTGCGAGACACAGGCATACTCACGAGCTACAAGCGTTTCCCTAATTTTCTCATGGGACGGCAGGTCAAGACGACACCGCCAGAAGAGGTAGAAAGGGAGATGGAATCCCTCCTCCGATGGTATGAAAAAAGCGTTCACCTCCATCCTCTCCAACGGGCTGCCATATTCCATGGACGCTTCGAAAGGATCCACCCTTTCGAGGACGGAAACGGCCGCGTCGGACGGCTGCTTATCAATATCATCCTGATGAATCACGGCTATCCACCCATGATTATCCGCAAGAGCCAGCGCCTGGCATATTTCAATGCCCTCGAGGCGTTCGACCATGAGCACCCGGACAAGCTCTATTGGTTCCTCATCGAGCGCTATAAAGGCACTTATGAGAAGTTTTTTGAGATATATATAAAGTACCTGTAGATTCGGAGGTAGCACAGGAGAAATGCTCAAAGATGTAACCTTGTCAAAATGGATGCGAATAAGAGCATTGTCCGCAAATTCTGAAAGTTTTCCGGAAAATAAGAGAAAGGAATGAAATTGCGTACAGAACATTGCAACCGCGATAATCTGCCTATTTTCTCCCTCCCCACCCATCGAGGAGCGAGAAAATAGCGTATCGCTTATCGCCTCAACCGCACCAATATCCACTCCCCTTTCCCCAAATTATACGCATCCCGCACGCGCTTGTATACCTTGAATCCGAGCTTCAGATGCCCGTTCAGCGATGCTTTATTCCTGGGTTTGATGTACGCGATGACCTGCTTTCCCTTCACTGATTTCAGCAGGCGCTCGTACAAGCCGCAACCTATCCTTTTCCGGCGGTAGCGCTTGTCCACCACCCAGTCGCAGACGAGGATCTGGCCATCTTTTGTCGGCAAGGCGAGGATGGCTCCCACAAGCTTGCCATGCTCGTCCTTGGCGATGTAGGAATAGCCATGCCGTACAGTCATCGGCATGTCGTAGCGATTGGTGACCTCATGACCATACACATGAGTCTCGAGAAGGCGTATCTTCTGCGCTTCAGATGGCTTTGGCTTGCGGATGCGGATCATCTCAAGCGCCGCCCCCCATAAGTCGCTTGATGGTCGTGAAAACGCGGGAAGCGTCATCAGCCTTGACGATAAACGTCAATTCTTTCAGCGTGGACACTATCTCTATGATGTTTATGTTTTCCCATGCCATCTCTTTCGTGATGAAGGAGAAGAAACCCGGCGTATGCAGCATCTCGAGGGGGAGGGTTATGGTCACCGAACTCAGGTGGTCGATCACCATGACGATATCCTCTTTCTTGAAGAGATTGATGAATTCTTTCTTGTGATGCTGCTTGAGGATATACGTCACCTCATAGACGCCTTGCGTCACGGTCAGGAAATCCCTACATGCTTTTTCAAACAGTGATTTCGCGACGCCCATGGTGGCGCGGTTCTTCTCGACCGTTATCTCGACAAGATCCTCCTGGATGATGATGCTCGATGTCGTGTCCAGCGGGATGTCTTTCAGGATGACCCTGCCCCGCTTTTCCCGCAGCCGGCGCAGGGCCATCATCACCGTGGCATGCTTGACCTTGTTTCCCGCTGTCTTTTCCACTTCGGGAAGGAGAAGGGCGGCGAGCGCGCCATAATTGATGATTCCCCGCGCGATGGCCTCGCCGAGGATAGGCCGTCTGCGGATGATGCTTTCCACGATAGGAGCGATAAGCGCCATGGAATGCACAATAATAACACTATATATAAATTTTGTTATTATTATAACATCAGATTAATAAAGAGTTACTTTCTTTGCGCCAGTTAGGACGAGCACACCACGATTGAAACGTACAGGAAAATGACAGCGTATCTGTAGGAATTCAAACGGCAAGGGGTTCTCGTGCGTTTTGATTGCAAAGGTGATTACCGTGAGAGACATCTCCGAGATGAGCAATGAACTGGAGTTTAGCCTTCATGGGATACCAGCAGAAGAAGTGATACTGGCTATCGATTTACCCACAATCCGTGAAACAAAACCGGTAGTGCACGAAATAAACCCACGTGATATTATAGAACTTAATGTTTCCTTCGCTCCAACCATCACAGAATTAAACGCACGATTAGCAGATTATGTAGGAAAAACAAGACAAACGGTAACCTCACTCGGGGGAGAAATATATGGGGGTTCTTCATTATTGGAAAGTGTTCATGGAATAACCCCACGATGGTATCGAACGACTGCCCTCTCTGAAACATGCGGCTTTGGCCTCTTGGATATCACCAGCCAACAGATCATTATAGGTATACCAGATGAACAATTTGGGTTTGAGCTCTACAATTTTTTGAGAGCCATTAATCCTGTCCTAATCGCGATGAGCGCAAGTTCGCCTTACGCATATCGGAAGGATCACTTAGAAGACACCTTAGGTGAAAGCCGTCGCATCAGGCAATACGAACAACTTTGCCAGTACTTCCCAGAAAGCCTGTGGCGAGAATTACCTCCCCTGCATTCCTTAACGGAATATGGCGCTGTCTTGCGGAGTATCTCTGATGAGGTAAACAGGCGTTTGCTCGCTGGTGAACTTGACGCTAACATGGGAGAATTACGACGACAACGATCGAATGGCCATGGCCCATACAGCTACATCCCGTTTGATGTCCTTGAGCCACACCAGATTTATTGGACGATTCGGGTAAGGCCTGATCATGGCAATATGGAACGAGGAGGAAGTAGCCTCTTTTCATTAGAGTTACGCCTTCCCGATATGCCGACAACAGTCGCAAGAATGCAGATGCTGAATGCCTTTGTTCTTGGCTTGGCGTATCACATCGCAGATCATGGTACGCAGGCTATTACATCTCTCTCCTCTGGTCTCCATGGAACTTTTGATGAATTATATGCGGCATCACGAGACGGTCTCGATGCGCAGATCAGTGGCGGGGATATGCGGGGGCTTATTGGCCGTTTCATGCCGTATGCTGCGCGGGGTTTAGAAGAACGCGGCCATGGGCGCGAATGTTCACGATTGGATACCTTGGATAGTGTTCTTCGTGACGGAAATGATGCGCAACTCATACGGACACATATTCGCGACACGCCGCCCTCAGATAGAGCGCAAGCTGATATGCTTCGGCAGTATCTGGTTACGCGCTTAGCTACAGGCGAATAACGAAGGGAACGTAATGAACGTGCTCATTCTGAACTGTGATTTTGATGAAAGTCAGGCAACCAATGGCGCTGTTCTATTGCGATCATACCTGCAGAAAAAAGGGATAGTGGATATAGTGATAAAAGAGGTATTTAACGGTTATTTCCCCATGAAAAACGGCCTAAAAAAATTTTCCGCCGTCATCATCACCGGTTCTCGCGCATCAGTCTATGAAAATAATCCATGGATTAAAAAACTTTTTGATACCATCAAACTTATCGATCGCGGCAATATCCCCACGCTCGGTATCTGTTTTGGTTTTCAGGCGATAGCAGAAGCGTTGGGGGGGAAAGTACAGGCCAGTAGCGATCTTGAAGAAGGGTATTTGCCGATATCGTTGACTACAGATGGAAAACAACATGCGCTCTTTAAGGGATTTCCACCATCATTTTCTGTATACCAGAGTCACGGAGATATACTGACCGCGTTTCCCAAGGACACCATTCTTCTCGCTGAAAATACGCACTCTTCTCAGGCATATGTACTACGGAATTTTTATTGTGTGCAGTTTCACCCCGAGATACTTCCGCATACAGCAGTAACCATGGCAAAACGGGATGGAAAGAATGTTGATAGCATCTTGCGGGCCACGAGAGAAGAGTATACGCTGCCTTTGCAGGTCTTGTCAAATTTTATTTCTCTTGCTGCACGATGAAAGAACGGCAGACTTTTCTATCTTGCCTCCTGCATTTGGCCTTCCAGACACCAGAGCCGTATTTCTGGTCTTCTTCATGGGAGGGGAAGGCCGGACATGCGACTCGGGTTAATGCAGAGCATTTTATAAGGGCGCCACCGATGCGCAAAAAGACGGCACCGGCAACATTCCGAACAAAGCCCAAATGACCAGAATCCTTTTATATAGGCCACTATACCCTACTCACAAGTGGGAGTTGGTAATAATATGGTGGGGCGATTAGACGACGAGCGGAACATCCGTATCGAAAAAGCTGTACTTCTTCGCGAAAGAGGCATCAATCCTTACCCGCGTAGGTATGACATCACCTCGTTCATCGGACCGTATTGCGATACATTTGGACCTCGCCTAACAGAAGCCAGCGCCACGCTTGAGGACCGTGTACAACTCGCGGGAAGGCTTATGGCCAAACGCCAGCATGGAAAACTCAGCTTCGGCCAGCTCGAGGACCAGTCAGGAAGCGTCCAGATCGTCGTGGCGAATGAGACGGTCGGCTACGAAAATTACCGTCTTTTCTGCGAACTCATCGACCGCGGCGATATCGTCGGCGTTAAGGGCACCCCGATGCGTACCAAGAGCGGTCAGCTGTCCGTCAGGGTACAGACAGTGGACCTGCTCACCAAGACTATCCGACCGCTGCCAACGAAATGGTTTGGTGTCAAAGATGAAGTGGCTGTCTATCATGACCGATCGCTTTTCCTCACGATGAATCCTGAAGCGCGGGAGATACTCATCCGGCGTTCAAGAGGCATACGGACGATGCGAGACCACTTCGACCGCCTCGGTTTCATGGAAGTGGAGATACCGACGCTCCAGCCGATATATGGCGGCGCGACGGCGAGACCGTTCAAGACACATGTCCATGCTCTCGATGCGGATCTCTATCTCAGCATCTCTCCAGAGCTGTACCTGAAACGGATCGTGGCGGGTGGGTTCTTCAATGGCGTGTACACCATCTGCAAGAACTTCCGCAATGAAGGCATCGACCGGACGCATAATCCTGAATTCACCATGATGGAGGTCTATCGGGCCTTCTGGGATTATGAGGACATGATGCGGCTCACAGAGAATGTCTTTGCGGAGATATTTGAACAGGTACGCGGAACGACGAAGGTGAAATATCCGGCGCTCATCGAGGGAAAGCTGACAGAACTCGAATTGGATTTCACGCCGCCTTGGAGACGCGCCACGATGCTGGATCTGGTTTACGAGCATACAGGAATTGACGCTAATAGTATGGACAAGGAGAGTCTGGTGGCGGCCATGAGAGAGAGGTATAAACATGGAGAGCTTGGCGCTGATGGAGAGTTCTATAGCGAAAACACTTGGGGAGGGCTTGTCCAGTCGCTTTTCGGAACATTCGTGGAGTCGAATCTCATCCAGCCGACGATCGTCATTAACCACCCAGTTGAATCGACGCCATTATGCAAGGGACACCCTGGTGACCGACGGCTTATCGAACGCTTTGAACCATTCGCGGCCGGCATGGAGCTAGGGAACGCGTATTCTGAAGAGAACGATCCGGTCCGACAACGTGAACTCCTGGAAGAACAGGCGGCAAGAGGACGAGCCGGCGATCCTGAAGCGCATCGGATGGATAAAGAATTCCTCAGCGCCATCGACCTCGGTATCCCTCCAACCGGGGGCCTTGGCATCGGCATCGATCGCATGGCAATGCTTCTCACGGGCGCACGGTCTATCCGTGATGTGGTCTACTTTTCGCTATCGCGGAAAAAGTAGCCAGTAAACCAGCAACAGACAAGGTGGCATCACCTTGCTCGGCTGTCAAAGTCGGCAGGGGGACCACCGGTCAAATAGACCGGTGGCATGTTCGCTTCGCTCACCCCGCCGTTTTTGAGCATGCTCAGAAATATAACACCTTCCTCGTTCCGGTAGTGGACGTTGTCCACCGGTCAAATAG